>FWPV01008704.1_pt1 | contig 17599 bp, 16 predicted proteins | sample 2228371 | NCBI WGS metagenome assembly FWPV01 (sample SAMEA103939776, study PRJEB20133) | metagenome | reverse complement strand
AATTTTAATCATAATATTTTTTTATTAGTTCAAAATATTCATTTGCAATTTTGTCCAGTTCGAAATCTTTTACTCTTTCAAGTGACATTTTAGAATATCTTTCATATAATTCTTTATCTTCTAACAATTTTATGATTGCGGTAGCCAACAATTTTTCTTGTGTAAGAAGTGGGATATTTTTGCCATAGAATTTGCCGTCAGGGACCGGAACCAAAATGCCATATCTTGCATATTCAATGTTTTCAAGTCTCTGGTTAATATCAGTTCCGGGTGATAATATTTCTCGTGGACCTGACTTGCAATCAAAAGAAACTACTGGCAACCCACAAGCCATCGCTTCAAGTATAACATTTGGAAAACCTTCCCATAAAGAAGATAAAACAAAAACTTTACTCCTTGCTAAAAAACTATAAGGATTTTTTTGGAACCCCAACATATATACATGGTCTTCTAAATTCATTTTTCTAATTATGTTTACCAAGTTATCCTTTTCTGGCCCTGTTCCCAAAATAATCAATTTTATGTTTGACACTTTAGCTTTTATTAAATGGAATGCTCTTACCAGGAACCATTGACTTTTTTGTTTTTCTAATCTACCTATATTGATAATAACAGGACCTTTTAAAAAAATATCATTCAGCTTTGAATCAATTTTTTTACTACGCATTTCAGCTATTGTCTTTAAATCACAAGGGTTGTTAATAACTTTTATCTTTCCTGGGTGTAATTTAAAATTTTTTATCAAGTCGCTTTTTATTCCCTCAGAATTGCAAATTATAAGACAACTGAGTTTTCCAGTAATTTTAATAATCTTAGAAAAAATGATATTTTTTAGTAGCCCATTATCCTTAGAATAGCCCTCGGATAAATTTATTCTTGTATTACATATCGCTGTATGACGAATAAATAATCTACTCAAAACATTCACTAAATTCGATCTTTCTAAAAAGCTTAACACAATTTTTATGTTATTATTCCTCATAAACTTAACAAAATTAATTAATTGAATTGTGAAATAAAAGACTTTTTTCAACACACCATTCTTTTTATCTTCATAATTAGATAAAATTAGAAGTTCTATTTTTTCATTTATTTCATAATCCTTTCCTTTTTCAAGTGTGATTATAGAGACATTATTTCCTAATTCAGTGAATTTTTTAGCAAGAGAAATGATTACTCTTTCTGTTCCACCACCATAAAGATTTGCTATTAAAAAAGCGACTTTCATTGGTTAAGCAATGAGGCAACTGGAGTTTTTAATCCAAAAAATTTTTTGAAAATTTGTTTATATTAAATTGAATTTGAAAAGTTTCTTTTAGATTATTTTCTAAGGCATAATTTTGAAGTATTCCTTTTTTATAATCTTGTAAGATTTTAATTAATATTTTTTCAATACTTTCTATGCTATCTGGTTCAGCAGCGAACCCACAACCCTTACTTATTATTTTTGAAACTGAACTTCCTTCTGGAGTAATTGCAAGTATAGGTTTAGAAGCGCCAATATAATCTACGAGTTTTGATGGAAAGTAAATGTTCTTTTTTACATCAGCTTCAATTAAAACTAATAAATCAGAAGTTTGCATTAGTTCAAGGCTTTGTAAATACGGAACAGAGTTCCTATAATCAACAATATGTTTGTATCTTAATAGTAATTTTTTATGTTTTTTTGAAATATTTCCATAAATTTCAAATACGAAATTTTCTGGTTGAATTATATTTTTGTTTATTAAGTTTTGAAGTGCTTTTAAGAGAGGTAAAGGTGTTCTGACCCCATATATGTTTCCAATATATCTAACTGTAAATTTTTTATTATTTCTTCTAATAATTGGTTTGTATAAAGCAGGATCATAGGAATGAGTAATACAGAATGATTTATTATTAATGAAGGGATATTTTTTATCATATTCATTTTTCATTTCTGGTGAAACAAAAATTGCCTTATCAACATTTATAAAAACTTTCTTCTCTAACCATCTATTTATTATTTTACTCAAAAAAAAATATCTAAAATATGGATTATCCCCCCATGGATCACTGAAAAAAGCAATCCATTCAACTTTAAAGTGTTTTTTTAACCACATTCCCAATAAGTTTGAACTCATAGGGCAAGAAAAAGTTATTATTTTATCAAATCTTTCATTATCCCAATTCACCTTAATTATATAAAATGCTTTTATGTGCCAAAACAATGTTTCATCGGGAAATTGATACAAAAATGGATGAAATATTTTCATCTTCGAGAAAATATTATTTTCAAATGGAATTTTAATACACTTTGAAAATTTAGTGTATATGTCTTTATATAATTCTTCATCCTTCAATCCATCGGTTTTGATAGCAGTAACTACATAAAGTAAATAGTTTCGTGGTAGATGATAAAGAAATCTGCTTATTTGAATTGATTGAGGATTAAGTGATGGTGGTAAATCGAAAGATACTATCAATATTTTCTTGGGATTATTTTCAGGCATTTTAAATAAAAAATCGTAGGGTAAAAGATTTTACATATTGAGTTAACTTTTGATTTTGAAATGATTAATAACTTTATATATAGCCTCTATGACATCTTCTACATCTTCATCATCCATTGTTGGGAATATAGGCAGAGTTAATAAGCGGTTATAGATAGATTTACTCTTTGGCAGAGAATTTCCTTTATATTTTAACTTCTTACGATAGTATGGATGCATATAAATTGGAATATAATGAACGCTAACTCCAATATTTTCAGCTCTTAATGCGGAAAATATTGTATTCCTATCTACTTTTAAAAGGTTTAAATTTAACAATATTACAAAAATTTGCCAAGAATGTTTTATTTCTGGTAAAACTGTTGGAATAGTTATTTCTCTAATCTCTCTTAAACTGGATATGTACTTATTTGCTATTTCTTCTCTTCTTTTTAAGAAACGAGATAACTTTGATAATTGACTTATTCCTAATGCAGATTGAAAATCTGTAAGACGGTAATTGTAACCGAGGTCAACCATTTCATAAAACCATTTCCCCTGATTATATCTTTCTCTTGCTTCGGAAGTTATACCGTGATTGCGAAATTGTTTTAGTTTTTTTGCAAAGCATTCATTGTCAGTTGTTACCATGCCACCTTCCCCAGTTGTAATATTTTTTACCGGGTGAAAACTAAAAACAGTCATGTCACTGATTGAACCAATTTTTCTTCCGTGGTATTCTGCTCCTAATGCACAACATGCATCTTCGATAAGTATTAGTTTTTGTTCTTTTCTAATTTTTAGGAGTTGATTTAAGTCGCATGGCTGACCTGCAAAATCTACTGCTATTATCCCACAAGTTTTTGAATTAATATGTTTTTTAACTTCATCAGGATTTATGTTTAAGGTATCTTCTCTGATATCTGAAAATACTGGAATACTCCTTTGAAATAAAATACAATTTGTGGTAGAAACAAATGATAGTGGAGTTGTAATTACTTCATCTCCTTCATCGAAATCAGCTGCATAGGCTGCTCCATGCAAGGCTGCAGTTCCAGAGCTGAAAGAAATAGCATATTTTGCACCAACGGTTTCTGCAAAAACTTCTTCAAATTCCTTAACTTTTGGTCCTGTAGTGAGCCAATTGCCCCTGAGAACTTCCGAAACTGATTTTATATCATCTTCTTCTATACATTGATGTCCATATGGTAACAGTGAATCTCTTACTGGCCTACCACCATATAATGCTAACTTGTTCTTCATAATTAATTAATAAAGCCTTCTTTTTTTAGAAGAATCTTTAAATCTTTAACAGACAACCAAAAATTATTTTTATCGCTCCTATAGCTAAATCCATCAGGTAAAGTTCGACCACCCTCTATGTGACTTTTTGTCCACCAAGGATGTATAGGTTCGATTATAAACATATCTTCAAACTCCAAGGTATGCCTTGCTTCATCTTCTGAAATTAGGCTTTCATGAAGTTTTTCTCCCGCCCTTATCCCAACAAACTCAATATCTGCATCTTTCACTAAAGCCTCCTTTAAATCCATTATATTAATGCTTGGAATCTTAGGAACGAATATTTCTCCCCCCTTCATAGATTCAATGCAACGAATTACAAACTTTATTCCTTCTTCTAAGGCGATCCAGAATCGTGTCATCCTTTTATCAGTAATAGTAACTTTCCCTTTTTTCCTTTGTTCAAGAAAAGTTTGAACTACACTCCCTCTACTACCAACAACATTTCCATACCTTACAACGGCAAAACGACATCCAGTAGTTCCTGCATAAGAGTTGCTTTGCACAAAAAGTTTTTCTGCACAAAGTTTTGTGGCCCCATACAGATTTATTGGATTGACGGCTTTATCTGTACTTATTGCCATCACTTTCTCTACTCCATTATCAATAGCAGCATCAATTATATTTTTAGCACCAATGACATTTGTTTGAATTGCTTCAAAGGGATTATATTCGCATGCTGGGACCTGTTTTAGTGCAGCTGCATGAACAACAATATTAACTCCACGAAATGCTCTATATAATCGTTCTTTGTCTCTTATATCTCCTATAAAATAGCGAAGATTGTATTCCTTTGAATCCTCGTTCCATATTTGTTTCATTTCGTGTTGTTTGAGCTCATCACGACTGAATATAATTAACTTTTGGGGCTTATATTTTTTCAACATTGTTTCAACAAACTTTTTCCCAAAAGAGCCAGTTCCTCCAGTTATTAAAACAACTTTCTCTTTCCAATTCATATTATTCACACCTTTCTATAAGTGGGGTCGTTAAGTTTTCAGCACATAATTTTAATACACTCTTTGACAGATTTCAACATATAAATTTTAATGATTATAAACATTATTGTTTTTATCTTGCCTTATTATTAGCAAAGGTATAAAATTATGAAAAATACAAAATATAGCATTTGAAAAGGATGTATAAAGTTTTAGTGATTGGTTGTGGCTCCATTGGCAAGAGGCATATCAAAAATTTGAATCTTTTAGATAAAGATATTGTCATTATGGCTTACGATATTGACGAAAGAAAACTATCAGAAGTAAAAAGAATTTCAAACAATTTTAAAGTAGACAACGATATAAAAAAACTATTTAAAGAAAAACCTGACATAGCATTTATATGTACACCTCCATCATCACACATTAAATATGCTTTGCTATCAGCTAAAATAGGCTGTGACTTATTCATAGAAAAGCCATTATCAAATAATTTAAAAGACATAGAAAAATTGCTTAGAATCATAAAAGAAAAAAAACTTATAACTTTTGTTGGCTGTAATATGCGTTTTTACTGGGCTATAACCAAAATAAAAGATTTGCTTGATAAAGGAATTATAGGAAAAGTCTTCTCATCGAGAATAGAATTTGGACAATATCTGCCAGACTGGCATCCAGATGAAGATTATACAAAAATGTATTCATCGAGTAAAATATTAGGAGGTGGAGTAATTCTGGATGCTATCCATGAAATAGATTATGCTATGTGGTTTTTTGGTGAAGTTGAAGACATTACATCTATGTATGGGAAAGTAAGTAAACTTGATATTGAGACAGAAGATGTGGCTGAAATATTAATAAAATTTAAAGAAAATATTATTGTAAGCATACATATGGACTATCTTCAAAGGAAATACTCGAGAAGCTGTAAAATAATTGGTGAACAAGGAACGATTTCGTGGAATAAGGAAGAACACTCTATAAAACTATATAGGAATAGAAGTGAAGAGGTTGAAATTTTTAGTCAGCCACATAATTATGATGATATGAATCAAATGTATGTTGACGAAATACAGTATTTTTTTAATTGTGTCGCAGGCAGACAACTTACTTTTAATAGTGTACTTAATGGATTTGGGGTTTTAAAAACCGCATTAGATGCAAAAAAGAAAGGATTTTATGTCAAATAGAATAATAGCCATAATTCAAGCTAGAATGGGGTCTTCAAGGCTACCAAATAAAGTTTTAAAGGATATAGAAGGTAAACCTTTACTACAGCATGTAGTTGAAAGAATTTCCCTTTCTAAATTAGTGGATGATATTGTCATAGCCACTTCCACAAACCCTAAAGACGATAAGGTATATGAGTTTGCAAAGAGAAATAATATTAATGTTTTTAGGGGCTCAGAAAATAATGTTCTTGATAGATACTACAAGGCCGCAAAGAAATTTAGAGCAAAAACTATAATAAGAATTACTGGAGATTGCCCTCTAATCTGCCCTGAGATTATAGATGAAATTGTTAGAGAATATCAAAAAAGTAATTTTGATTATGTTTCGAATACTCTTTTGCTTACCTATCCAGATGGTTGTGATGTTGAAGTTTTCAAATTTAAAGCACTGGAAAAAGCATGGAGGGAATGTAAAGACCCTGTTAGCAGAGAACATGTTACCACATATATGAGAAGTTCTGGAAGATTCAAAATTAAGAATTTTGAAAATAATCAGCCAGTCGATCCAAATGAATATAAATGGTCAGTTGACACCCAAAAGGACTTAGATTTTGTTAGACAAGTCTATAAACACCTTTATAAAGGTAGTCATAATTTCTATATGGAAGAAATCTTGAAGTTTCTTCAAGAACATCCTGAAATCAGGAAGATAAATGCAGGTGGTATTGTGAACAAAGGATATTATTTAAGCATTTTGCGGTCGAAAAAGCTCATGCCTAAAAAGTTAGAATTGACAAAGTCGTTAGCCTTGAAAGAAAAGGCAAAAAATTTAATCCCTGATTGTAGTCAGACATTCAGTAAAGGACCTTCACAGTTTGTTCAGGGAGTTGCTCCAGTGTTTTTAGAGAAAGCCAGTGGCTCACATGTTTGGGATGTCGATGGAAATAAATATATAGATTATGCAATGGCTTTAGGTCCTATAATATTGGGTCATAATTATCCAGTTGTTTCAAATGCAGTAAGAAAAATATTAAAAAAAGGCACTACATTTACTTTACCTCATAGATTAGAAATAGAACTTGCAGAATTAATTTGTAAAGTTATCCCTTGTGCAGAAATGGTCAGATTTGGTAAAAATGGTTCAGATGCTACTTCTGGTGCGGTAAGACTTGCCCGAGCTTATGTAGGGAGAGACAAAATTGCCTGTTGTGGTTACCACGGCTGGCAGGACTGGTATATAGCCACAACTACAAGAAACAAAGGAATTCCTGAGGAAGTTAAAAAACTTACCTTGACTTTTGAATATAACGATATTGAAAGTTTAGAGAAAATTTTTGAAGAAAATAAAAACCAAATCGCTTGTGTAATAATGGAGCCAGTTGGTGTAATAGAACAAAAAGATAATTTTTTGCAAAAAGTAAAAGAAATTACTCACAAAAATGGTGCGATTTTAATTTTTGATGAAGTGATTACGGGTTTTAGATTCTCCTTAGGGGGTGCTCAAGAGTATTTTAATGTAATTCCGGATCTGGCTTGTTTTGGTAAGGCAATGGGTAATGGTTTTCCCATATCGGCAATTGTGGGTAAAAAAGAAATAATGAAACTTTTTGAGGAGGTATTTTATTCTTTTACTTTTGGTGGCGAGATAGTGTCAATTTCTGCTGCAATTACTACAATTAAAGAACTGAAAGAAAAAAATGTAATCCGTTATATATGGGAACAGGGAAGAAAGATAAAGGATGGGTATAATGTTCTGGTAAGAGAGTATGGTTTAGAAAAATATACCAAATGTGTTGGTTATCCACCGAGAAATGTGGTAACATTTAAAAATGAAAAAGGCCAAAATTGGTTAGAGTTGAAATCCCTTTTTCAACAGGAATGTATAAAAAGAGGAATTTTATTTACTGGTGCACATAATATTTGTTTTTCGCATTCTAATAAAGACATAGATTATACCTTACGAGTATATAATACAGTTTTAGGTATTATCAAGGAAGCAGTAGAAAAAAATAAAGTTAAAAAGTTGCTTGAAGGAAAACCGGTAAAACCAGTATTTAGAAATGCCTAAATGAAAGCGCTCATTCTCACTGAAGCAGGTAAAAATATTGGTTTTGGACATCTGACAAGGTGCATTGGTTTGTATCAGGCATTTTTAGAGAAGAAAGTAGATACAGAAATTATTGTAAAAGCAGATAGAACAGCTGATTGTCTGTTAAAGAAGATAAAGCATAGAAAAATAGACTGGCTAAAAGATAGAGAAAAGATATTCAGGGAAATCAAGAACAAACAGATAGAAATAGTAGTAATTGATTCTTATTTAGCAGATAGAGATTTTTATAAGAAGATATCGGAAATTGTAAAAACTCCAGTTTACATAGATGACTATAAAAGATTAATTTACCCCAGAGGCATAGTGGTTAACCCCTCTATCTATGGTGATAAATTAAAGTATCCAAAAAGAAAAGGAGTAACTTATCTTTCAGGTAAAGATTACATCATTTTAAGAAAAGAATTCTGGGATGTGCCTGAAAAGAAAATCAATAAAGAAATAAAGAATGTTTTAATAACCTTTGGCGGAATGAACCATTCAGGTCTGGCAAAAAAGATTGTTGATTATTTAAAGAAAAAGTTTAACTTTAATTTCTATATTGTAGATTCAAAAAAACCCATCTCAGCAAAAAAAATGCTCAATCTGATGTTAAAGGCAGACCTCTGTATCTCTGGAGGAGGCCAAACAACCTATGAATTAGCAAGAGTAGGAGTGCCAACAATTGGAATTTGTTTTGCGAGGAATCAGTTAAATAATTTAATATATGGAGATAAAATAGGGTATTTAAAGTTTTCAGGATGGTTTTATGACAAATCTTTAATTTTAAGGATTAAGAATATAATAAGAAAAAATGAAAGAATCAACAAGAAAGTTATAAACGGTAAGGGCGCAAAGGAAATCATAGAAAAAGTATTAAAATGCAAAGAAAATTTATTATAGCCACTATAAAATCCTGGAATATAAAAAATGCATTAGAATTTAAAAAAAAGAATAAGTATAGATACAGGGTAAAAATTATTACAAAAAAGGAAGAATTAGTTTATGAGAAGGTTAAAAAATATAATCCAGAATATATATTTTTCCCGCACTGGTCATGGGTTATCTCTGAAAATATTTACAAAAACTTTGAGTGTATTGTTTTTCATATGACAGATTTACCTTTTGGCAGGGGCGGAAGTCCATTGCAAAATTTAATTATAAGGGGTATTAAAAATACAAAAATTAGTGCTATAAGAGTTACCAGAGGAATTGATGCAGGACCTATATATCTAAAGAAATCATTATCTTTATCTGGGTCGGCAGAAGATATTTATAAAAGAGCTTCTAAGATTATTTTTGCTTCAATGATTCCTTATATAATTGAGAATAAACCTTAACCTATTCCGCAAAAAGGTAAGATAGTTTTATTTAAAAGAAGAAAGCCAGAAGAGAGCAAAATTCCTTCAAATATTGATTTAGGTGGTATTTATGACTATATAAGAATGCTTGATGCAGAGGATTATCCAAAAGCATTTTTTGAAACAGAAAAATTAAGATTTGAATTTAGAAAGGCAAGAAAATATAAAGATAAAATTCTGGCTGAAGTTATAATAAAGGAGAAGAGATGAACAATAAAATTCTAATCGTTTCTGCACATCCAGATGATGAAATATTAGGTTGTGGGGGGACGGTTGCAAGATTAGTTAAAGAAGGATACAATGCCTATACCTTAATTTTAGGGGAAGGCATTACTTCAAGGGATATAAAAAGAGATACCAGGAAAAGAAAAAATGAGTTGCAAAAATTAAGACAACAGGCAGAAATGGCAAATAAAATTATAGGAGTTAAAAAGATGTATTTTTATGATTTTCCAGATAATAGATTTGATACTGTTCCTTTTTTAGATATTGTTAAGGTGATAGAAAAAATTAAGAACGATATCCAGCCAAAAATAATTTTTACCCATTATGAAAAGGACCTGAATATTGACCATCAAATTACCTATAAAGCAGTAATAACCGCTACCCGACCTGTAAGTGGTGAATTCGCGAAAGAAATATATTCTTTTGAAATTCCATCTTCAACTGAATGGAATTATCCTTTGAGTTTTTCTCCTGATGTTTTTTTTGATATAAGTGATACTCTGGATATAAAACTAAAAGCATTAAAAGAATATAAAACAGAATTGAGAAATTTTCCTCATCCCCGTTCAATAGAAGCAGTAAAACTTAATGCGCAGATGTGGGGGGTAAAAGTTGGGTTAAAATATTCAGAAGTATTTAAAATTTTGAGAATAATTAAATGATTAACTTCCAGCAAGATTTTTATCTCTTATCTACAAATATTATTAATTTTATAAATCTTAACGATAAAGAATTGGAGATAATTAGAAAATGGAGAAATAATAATGATATTTGCATATGGATGTATAATGCTCACAAGATTTCATCTAATGAACATAAGAATTTCATTAATAAACTTAAGAAAAACAATACAGATTTTTATTGGCTTGTTAAAGATAAAAAAGGAAGTAACATTGGGGTAATTTATTTAAATAGAGTAGACTTTTTGCACAGAAATGCTTATTTAGGAATTTATAAAGACCCTAATCTTTCTGGAGTTGGCGAATTGCTAATGGATAGTTTAAAAGAGATAGCATTTAAAATTGCAAAACTTCACACCTTAAAACTTGAAGTTATAGAAACAAATAAAGAGGCAATAAGATTCTATAAAAAAATGGGGTTTAAGGAAGAAGGTCGACTTAAAGAATTCGTTTATAGAGATGGTAAATGGCTTGATGTAATTATAATGGGTTTAGTGAATAAAAATGATTAATCTTAGGAAACTTAAATCCTGCTTTATTGTTGCTGAAATCTCTGCCAATCACGGACAGAACTTTAAGCGTGCGGTTACTTTGATTAAAAAAGCAAAAGAGTGTGGTGTAGATGCAGTGAAATTTCAGTGTTATACCCCTGATACTTTAACTATTGACTGCAATAACAAATATTTTCAGATAAAACATCCAAAATGGGGAGGGCAAACTTTATACGAACTCTACAAAAAGGCATATACGCCGTGGAGCTGGTTCAAAAAACTAAAAAAGATTGCTGAGGATTTAGGGATAATATTTTTTGCCACTTCCTATGATAAAACAAGTGTAGATTTTTTGGAAGAACTGAATGTGCACATACATAAAATTGCCTCCTTTGAATTAGTAGATTTATCTTTAATTGAGTATATCGCTAAAACTAAAAGACCTTTAATCCTATCCACAGGCATGGCAAACTTAAAAGAGATAAAAGAAGCAGTAGACACCGCAAAAAAAGCCGGCGCAGAGGATATAATCCTTCTTAAATGTGTTTCCAGTTATCCTGCTAAATATGAAGAGATGAATTTAAGGACTATCCCGGATATGGAAAAGAGATTTAAATTACCAGTTGGTCTATCTGACCATACCTTAGGTATTGCTACTTCCGTTGCTGGAGTTTGTTTGGGGGCAAAACTTATTGAAAAACATTTCTGTCTTTCAAGAAAAATAGAAACCCCTGACAGCTTCTTTTCTATAGAACCACAGGAACTAAAAAGTTTAGTAGAGAATATAAGGATTGTAGAGAAATCTTTAGGTAAGATTCACTACGGATTAACTTGTGATGAGAAAAAAAGCAAAGTTTTCAGGCGTTCTTTGTTTGTGGTTAAGGATGTAAAAAAAAGTGAACTTTTCACAGGAGAGAATGTTAAATCAATAAGGCCAGCAAATGGTCTCCTCCCAAGTTATTTAAAATATATTTTAGGGAAAAGAGCAAAAAGAGATATTTTGCGTGGTACTCCTCTTAAGAGGAAGTTAATTCAATGGTAAATAACATTTGGGATAAGCAGTATAAAGAATTAGGATTTAAAGCGCAACGATTATACCCCAATGAGGAATTGTTAAGGTTTTTTGGGGCAACATTTTTTAGCATTCCTGAGCCAGAGAGGGGAAAGATAAAGATTTTAGAGGTAGGTTGTGGTTCAGGAGCAAATCTTTGGATGATAGCTAAAGAAGGGTTTTCTGCTTATGGAATAGACACAAGTAAAGAAGGATTGAAACTATGTTCAAATATGCTTACAAAGTGGGGAGTAAAGGCTACAATTAAATTTGGTAATATGCTCGAAATTCCGTTCAATGATAATTTTTTTGACGCCGTTATCGATGTTGTTTCTATGCAACATATTTGTTTTTCAGACCATCTAAAAGCATACCCAGAGATAAAAAGAGTGTTAAAAAAAGATGGGAAGTTTTTCTCTTATCATTTAGGAAATAAAAGCTTTTCCTTTAAAAACGGGGGGGGGCAGATTATTGATAAATTTACGATTGACAATATTAATAATCCAAATGCACCACTTGCTAATAATGGAATTACTTGTTTCCTTACAGAGCAGGCAGTAGAAAAATTGTTGAGCATCTGTGGTTTTATCAATATAAACATCGAAAATGTTATAAAAACTTATAATAATCGCAAGATAAAAGTTCAGTATTTAATTATAAAAGCGCAAAAATGAAGGATCTTGAAATTATCAATTTAAAAGAGGAAAAATACGAGGAGTGGAATAGATTTTGTCTTGAATCTAATTCTGCCTGGTTTAGGCATACAACATGGTTTTTAGAATATGCTCAAAATTGCAGATTTGATGGGAAAAGTAAGAACTTGTCATTTATAGTGCAGCAGAACGATAATATAATGGCTATTGTTCCACTTATTATGCAAACCGTCTATGACGAACCAGATATATTTGAATTTGCCGTGGTAGATACAAATATTCCATTTCCAGCTTTTGCTAATAATCTACAACATGATAATAAAAAAAATATTATGAGAATTATCTTCGAAGAAATTGATAGATTAGCTAAAAAAAATAATATTTCGTATTCAAGATTCTTTTTCGACCCGCTTACTGAAAATATACTTCAATCCAAGCAAAAAGCAAATCCACTACCAAAATTTGGTTATCATGAAACTTCACTTTCGACAAATATAGTTGACTTAAGTTTATCTGAAAATGAATTATTTAAAAATATGCGGAAAGGACATAAAGCTGACATAAAAAATGCGATGAAAAATAATCTTGTTGTAGAAACTTTCTTTAATGAGAATATAACTGAGGAAATTTTTCGTACCTATAAAGAGCTTCACTTCCTTGCAAAGGGTAGAAAAACAAGGCCTGAAGAAAGCTGGCATAATATGTTTGAATTTTTAAAGGATGGATATTTAGTTTTGTTCCTTGAAAAAAAGCAAAATAACAATCAATATATTGCCGGAATACTTGTAATTACTTATAAAAAGAAGGCATATTATGGCTCCAGTGCTATGCGTCCTGAGTATGAAAAAGTTAGGGGAGTCGGACATCTTTTGCAATGGGAGGCAATGAAGTTTTTGAAGAGGGAAGGTTTTAGATATTATGAACTGGGTTGGAACTATTACCCGATATTGTCTCAAGAGAGTATAGGAAAAAAGGAATTAAATATCTCATTTTTCAAGTCTGGTTTTGGAGGAGACATTTATCCACTTTTTAGGGGAGAAAAATTTTACGACATTCAATTCATGAGAGCTAAAAAATCAACTCTACTTGAGAAATATATACAGCAATATAGTGTGTAGGAATCAAAATTTCTTAAAAGCAGTGGTTTCAGCCACAGGTGTAGGAATAATCCTACAAATTTTATATTTTGCAAGATATCTCTTGATAGCTGCTTATTTTGGGATTTCTAGGGAACTTGATATATTTTTTATGACAGATACCATTGCACAGCTGGTAGTTTTTAGTTTTAGTGTAATTTTCGAGAATGTTGGAGTACCTCATCTCGTTAAGAGTCTTGAAAGCGAAGGATACAATTCTTTTAAAAGATTAACAGGCTCTATCTTTACATTTTCATTAATTCTTACATTTTTTTTAAGTATCTTTTTTGTTATTTCTTCACCAATATTTGCAAAATTTATGGCAGCTGGTTTTTCGATTAAGGAGAAAAAAGCAATAAGTTTAATGGCTTTTTATTTTGTGCCATGGGCACTTGTTTGTCTTCCTTATTATGCTCTTTGTTCTTTTTATAAAAGTATCAGACATTTTAATTTTGTATTTTTAGCTGATATACTTGTGGGTATTTTCTCTATAGTGTGCTTGATATTCTATCATTCAAATTCAAGGGCTTTGCCTTTTTCTTATTTTGTAGGGTATTTTCTTGCTTTTCTGGTATTACTTTTATTTTCCTTTAAATACTTTGATAGAATCGGTAACATTTTTACAGTTGAAATGAAAAAAATATATAAAAACTTCATAGAACTTTTTGGCATAAACCAAATCAATTCAATTACTTCTATTGTGGAAAGGTTTTTACAATCCTATCTTGTTTCAGGAGGAATTTCTGTTTTAACATATTCTGCCAATATAACGGCAGGGATAAATGGAATATTGAGTTTTAGAGATATTTTTATAGTGCCATTATCTTCTACAAAACAGAGAAAAGAGAAGTTAGAAAGAGTTATAATTGCTCTTATTGTGATAATTATTCCAATAGCATTATTTACATCTTACTACGCACAGGAAATCATTACTATTTTATTTAAGCGAGGCAAGTTTGATTCAAATGCAGTCAGATTAACAGCTTCTGTTTTGTCAATTTATGCACTCAGTTTGATACCTGCTATAACATTAGCTCCCATATTAAGGATATTTCTGATTATCGACCGTCTAATAAACACGGCTATTATATCGATTTTAGGAATATTGAATTTTTTGTTATTTGGCTGGATTTTTATATTTCATTTTAAATTAGGCACAGAAGGGATAGCACTGATGATAGTTGTTAACGGTTACATATCTTTTATTCTATCTTTCTTTCTACTAAAAAGGGGTGGCATAAAATTAAATTTTATTAGAATTATAAAATATGCGGTTTACTCTTTATTAGTTGGTTTTCTCTGTGTAAATCTTGTAACTCGTATTTATATTACCAGCAATTTTATACTTGAATTTCTAATAGAAGGATTTATCTATTTAACTGCGATTGGTATAGGTTATTTACCTATCAGGCAAAAACTGTTAAGAATTGTTTATGTGAAAGATGAGCAACAGTAACAGCAAGATTTCTAATCTTGCAAATTTGTTAATCTTCTATACAAGTCAATGGCGTGTCATTTAAACCTAATAAAAAGTCGCAAAGAATTGTTTACTGCCCTTGTATATAATAAAAAGCCAAGAGAAAATTACTATCATTTAAAATTAGCTGGAGAATGGCTTTTAGCAGCACAATCGATAAATGATGATGGTGGATATTCACATTCTTACTCTCTCATTAGGGGTTGGGGAAAGTCATATCCAGAAACTACTGGATATATTATCCCAACGATGCTAAGGCTTGGTGAATATCTTAAAGACAGAAAGTATATAGAATCAGCATTAAAAGCTGAAGGCTGGCTTCTTAAAGTTCAGCAAAGTGATGGTAGTTTCTTGGACCTTTTTGAAGAAAAACAGATATTTGATACAGCTCAGACGATTGAAGGTTCACTTAGTTTATACGAATTCACTAAAGATAAAAAATTTTTGGATTCTGCAGTAAGAGCTGGAAATTTTATAATTGAAAATCAGGACAATGATGGTAAATGGACAAGATACTCTTACAATAATATTCCGCATACCTATTATTCTCGTGTTTCCGCTAATTTATTGAAACTTTATGTTGTTACTGGCAATGATAAATATAAATACTCCGCAGAAAAAAACTTACTTTGGACAATTGGTCAGCAGAAAGATAATGGTTATTTTGATTTTATGGGGTTTGCAGAGAAACAAGTGCCTTATTTACATACTATTGTTTATGTTCTCGAAGGTTTATTAGATAGTTATAAGATTTTAGGCAAAAATGACATATTGGAATGCCTAAAAAAGAGTGTTAATAAATTAATAGAAATAAACAAGGAAAGGGACTTTATTTTATACTCTCAATACGATGAGAACTGGAAATATGTTCGAAAGGAGAAGTGCATAGCTGGGTTAGCACAATGGGCAGTTTTATTGTTAGAGTTATACAGGATAAAAAATGAAAAAGATTATTTTGAACAGGCAGTTAAAACAATTTATTATCTTAAATCAAAGCAAATCCAATCTGGAAGTGATAATATAAAAGGAAGTATTCCTGCAAGTATACCAATCTGGGGTAGTTACTTTAGATTTTCTTTTAATAATTGGACTGTGAAATTTTATATTGATGCATTGTTAAATTTTGAAATGATTAATTTAAATAGGGGAGTATAGTGGGATGAAAATTCTTTTAGTTCTTCCTCCTACTGCTGAAAAACCAGTTTATTCGGAGCCGCCTACTGGATTATTGTATGCAGGAAGCGCTCTAAAGAGAGCAGGATATGAAGTAAAAATAGTTGATATCTATCGTTTCTATAAATCACCAGAAGATCTTTTAAATATTGTAAAAAATGGCAATTATGAGGTGGTAGGCTTTGGTGGTATTACAACCTGTTATAAGTATGTGAAAAAAGCAAGTAAATTGATAAGAGAAAAAATTCCTGAAGTGCATTTAATAGCGGGAGGTGTTTTAAGTTCTGCTAAAGAAATACTCCTCCGGAATACTCCAATCGATGTTATTTGCTTGAAGGAAGGAGAAATAACTGCAATAAATATAATTAATCGTTTAGCTGAAGGGAAAAGATACTTTGAAGATATAAAGGGAGTTGCTTTTAAAAGTGACAATCAAATAATAAAAACACCTCCACAAGAGCTGATAAAAAATCTTGATGAAATTCCAATTCCTGATTATGACTTAATTAATATGAATGTATATGCTTTTGATGCCATGAAGGATCCATTTTTCTCTCTAGATTCTTCATGTAAGGAGTTTTATAAGCCAGGGATGAGATGCTTTAATTTAAAAACGGCGCGTGGCTGTACTAATGCTTGTTCTTTTTGCTACAGGCATTTTACTGGATATAGACAACATTCAGTTAAGTATGTTGTAAATCATTTAAAGTATTTACAAGAGAAATACAACATTCATTTTATAAGATTTGGGGATGAACTATTCACTAGAAATAAGAAGTGGGTAATAGATTTTGCAAATGCTTTGATTGATGAAAAAATAAGAACTAAATATATAATACATGGAGTTCGTGTGGATAACGTTGATATGGAAATCATGAGTATGTTGAAATCTTCAGGGTGTATAGCTGTTTTTATTGGTTTTGAATCTGGAAGTCAGAAGATCCTTGATATCATGAAGAAGAAAGTCACTGTCGAACAAAATATAAATGCTGTTAAAACAATCACTAAAAGTGGGATAAAAGTTCTTGTGCAATTAGTAATAGGTATGCCAACGGAAACAGATGAAACCATCAAAGAAACCATTTGTTCCTTGAAAGAGACTGAAGTCGATGCTGAGTGGGTGGCTATAAATTATGCCCAGCCATATCCAGGCACTTGGTTATATAGATACGCTCTTGATAATGGATTGATAAGGGATGAGGAAAAGTATATTATTGATGCTGGAAACTCAACAAAAACTTTTATTAACTTCACAAAACTACTCGATAAAAGTGTAAAATTATGGGAATGGAATATTTTGTATTCGCTTCTGATGCACAGATACAGAAAGTCAGGAAAATTTATTGATTTCATAAAAACTACTCATCCAAAAGTGTTTTTATTTGTTATGATGTTTCAAAGATA
>FWPV01008701.1_pt1 | contig 17602 bp, 13 predicted proteins | sample 2228371 | NCBI WGS metagenome assembly FWPV01 (sample SAMEA103939776, study PRJEB20133) | metagenome | reverse complement strand
GGACGGGGGTGGGGCGGGTCTCGTCCACCCATTCCAGCGCCGTGGCATCGCCCAGGTTCAAGGCGTTCACCCGTTCGGTCCTGGCCACGTCGATCTGGTCGAGGGGCACGCTCATGAGGGTCCCGGTCCGGTTGCGGAACACCGCGCTCGTGCCCTTCACCTGGTACTTCTCCTGGGCCACGATGCGGTTGCCGTTGCGGAGAACGATGACGTACACGGCGCTCGCCCACGATGCCGAGAACACCAGGCACAGCACCACAAGGACGGCCTTCTTCACGTTGACAACCTCCCCGTCTCCGGTAGTATAGCCGTGAAGGCGGGAGTGGACGATGCTCATCGTCATGACCACCGCCGCCACCAGGGAAGAGGTGGCCGCGGTCACCGAGCGGATCGAGAGTCTCGGCCTCAAGGCGCACCCCATCCCGGGGGCGCAGCGCGTTGCCATCGGCATCACCGGCAACACCGGGGCGCTCAACCCTGCCCTCTTCGAAGACTTGCCGGGCGTCCTCGAGGTCATCCCGGTCTCCCACCCCTACAAGCTGGTGAGCCGCGAAACGAAGCCCGACGACACCGTCGTGCGGGTCGGCGGCGTACCCGTCGGCGGCGGCCACTTCGTCGTCATCGCCGGGCCCTGTTCGGTGGAGAGCGCGGAGCAAACCCTCACCATCGCCCAGGCGGTGCGGGCCGCGGGCGCCCACCTCCTGCGCGGCGGCGCCTTCAAGCCCCGGACCTCCCCCTACGCCTTCCAGGGGCTGGGGGAGCGGGGGCTTGAGATCCTCCGCGACGTCGGCCGCCAGGTGGGCATGCCGGTGGTCTCGGAGGCCCTCGACGAGCGCTCCCTCGAGCTCGTGGCGGAGTACTGCGACATGATCCAGATCGGCGCGCGCAACATGCAGAACTTTCCGTTGCTGCGCCTGTGCGGTCGCGCCGGCAGGCCCGTCCTTCTGAAGCGAGGCATGGCGGCAACCATCGAAGAGCTGCTGATGGCCGCGGAGTACGTCCTGTCCGAGGGGAACTACCAGGTGGTCCTGTGCGAACGCGGCATTCGCACCTTCGCCGATCACACCCGCAACACCCTCGACCTGGCGGCAGTGGTGGCCATCCAGCGCCTCTCCCACCTTCCCATCATTGCCGACCCTTCCCACGGCACCGGCAAGCGGCACAAGGTGGTCCCCATGGCACGCGCCGCCGCCGCCGTGGGCGCCGATGGACTCATGATCGAGGTGCACCACGACCCTGCCCGGGCGCTGTCGGACGGCATCCAGGCAATCCTCCCCCAGGAACTGGCCCAGCTCCTCCAGCAACTCCCGGCGTTGCTGCCGCTCACCGGCAGGCACCTCACGAGGGAGCTGTCGGCGACGGCGTGACGTCGTGATCCTGCCGTTCCTCCTGGCCCTGGCGGCAAGCCCCTCACTCCAGTGGCTCGACCCGGCTGCCGTGCAACCCCACCAGCGTGGCGTGTGCGTCACCGAGTGGGGCAACGGCGAACGGCTGGAGATCCCCGTGGTGGTTCTCGGCGTGCTCGACGCGGCGGCGCCGGAGCGGAGTTCCATCCTCGTCCGCCTGGCCGACGAGCGGCTGGCCGGCAGCGGCGTGGTGGCCGGCATGAGCGGCTCCCCGGTCTACGTGGACGGCAAGCTCCTGGGCGCCGTGGCCTACGGGTTTGCCTTTGCGCGCGAGCCCCTCGCCGGCGTGACCCCCTTTGCCCGGATGCGGGAGATCGGGCGCACCCTCGACGCCCCGGCACTGCCGCCGTTCCCGCTCACCTCCCTGGCCGGGGTGGCGGCCCGCCGGCTGGCCGCGGCCGAGGTGCTCGCCACCTGGTCGGTGACGCGGCCGGGCGGACCGCTCCCCGTGGCCGCCAGCGGCCTCCCCCCGGGTGACGCCTTTGCCCGGCAGGTGCTCGGGTCGGCCGGCCTCGAGCTCCTCCCCGCCGGCGGCAGCGCTCCCGTCGAGGGAGTCCCGGAGGCCGGCGACATGGTGGTGGCGCTGCTCGTGTGGGGCGACGCCGTGTTGGGGGCGGGCGGCACGGTCACCGCCCGCGACGGCAGCGACCTCTGGGCCTTCGGCCACCCGTTCCTGTCCCTGGGGGCCGTGCGCCTCCCGGCAGCGCGCGCCCGGGTGGTGGCGGTGCAGGACTCCTACCAGCTCCCGTTCAAGCTCTTCGCCGTCGGCCAGCCGTTCGGCACCTTCGTCGCCGACCGCCCGGCCGGGATGCTGGCGGAGGTGGGCGACCCCCCGGCCGGCGTGCCGGTCCGCCTCGCCGTGGTAACCGGCGAAGAGGCACGGGAGTGGTCGTTCCGGATGGCCGACGTGTCGATCCTCGAGCCCCTCCTCCTCACCTACCTGGTGCAGGCGTGCCTCACCGCGCGGGGCGCCGCCACGGGCGAGGCATCGGTCCGCAGCGAGGTGCGCCTCGCCTTTGCCGACGGGCGAGAAACCACCCTCCGCTTCGCCCACCGCGGGGTAGACGCCCTCGCCCAGGCGGCGGTCTTTGCCGGCGCGGCGTGCGCCACCTTCGAAGCGGCACCTTTCCCTCGGCCGCCGCTGGCCCGCGTCGAGGCCCGCCTCCATCGCCACGAGACGCCCCAGGGGGCCACCATCGTCGAGGCCATCCCCGCCCGCACCACGGTGCGGCCCGGCGAACGGCTCGAGGTCGTGGTGCGGCTGCAGCCGTACCGGGCGCCGGCCACCTCGCTGCGGCTCGGCATCGACGTACCACGGGACGCCTTGCCCGGCGGGCTCGATCTGCTGGTGGCCGACGGGGCGGCCTTCAGCGACTACCGCCTGCGGGCCACCGGCGTCAATCCCACCGACTTTTCCGGCCTCCTCGCCCAGGTGGGGCTCCTGGAGGCGAGTACCACCCTGGTGCTCGCCCTGGAGGCCCAGGACGGTGGCCTGGCGGTCCCCGGGAGCTCGCAGCCAGCCCTCCCCCCCTCCTGGGCCGCCACCCTGGCGAGCGGCCTCGGCCCGCGTGCCGTGCAGCGCTTGAAGACCGCGTTCCTCGCCACGGTACGTTGGCCGGCAGCCTACCCCCTGGAAGGGGCGTTCCGCATCCCGTTGACGGTACGAGCAGCGGAGGCACGATGAGTCCCTCGCCGGCACCTTCCCATCCACCGCATCAGGCGCCGGGGCCTGCCACGCGGGCGCCACGGCGCCCGGCTCGCCTCGTCTGCCTCGCCCTGGCAACCGCCCTCGCTCTCCCTCCGGCCGCCGGAGCGAGTCGAGTGAAGAAGTTCCAGAGCGACACGCCGCAAGCCCTGGCCGGCGCCCGCTCGGAGGGGGTGGCCATCTTCCCCGACGGTTCCCTCGCCGCGCTGCCGCCCCTCGTCAAGCTCGCCGACTTCGAGGAGCCCCTCGGCCTCGCCCTCGCCGTGGCCGACGATGGGACGGCCTATGTGGGCACCGGCCACCCGGCCCGGGTGTGGCGGGTGCGGGGACGCGACAAGACCCTCCTGGCCGAGCTGGCGGCCGATCAGGTGACGGCGCTGTTGCTGGCGCCGGACAACACCCTCTGGGCGGCCACCGCAGTGCCGGCCACCCTCGTCCGTTTCGTGGGCGGCGCCCCCACAGTGGTGAGCACGCTGGCCGAGGGCAACCTCTGGGACCTGGCCTGGTTCAAAGGACGGCTCGTGGCGGCGGCGGGCAACCCCGGCAGACTGCTCCGCCTCGGAGCCGCAGGGCTCGAGCTTGCCGCCACCGTGCCCGACCGCCACGCCCGCTGCCTGGCGACGAGCGGCGACACCTTGCTCGTGGGCACCTCGGGACGTGGTCTGGTGCTGCGCTGGACGGGGGAAGGAGGGGTTGGCGTGCTGTTCGACTCGCCGTTTTCCGAGATCGCCGCCCTGGCGACGGACGCCACGGGCACCACCTTTGCCGCGGCCCTCACCGGTGACCCGACCCTGGGCAAGGCCCCCGCCAGCAGCGGCGAGGCAGCGGTGACGGTCACCACCTCCGAGACGCCCCCGAGCCAGGGCGGAAGCGGCGCCGTCTCGGAGATCCTCCGCATTCTCCCCCAGGGGGCCGTCCTCACCGCCCATCGCTTCGAGAAGCAGCTTGCCGCCACCCTCGACGTGACCGGCAACGGCGTGGTCATCGGCACCGGCCTCGAGGGTGAGCTGTGGCAGCTCGTGGACGGCGTTCCCGCCCGCCTCGACACGGTGAACGCCGCCCAGGTCACCCGGGTGGTGGGCGGCGGCAGATGGGTGCTCAGCCAGAGCCCGGTGGCGTTGTTCGAGCGGCGCGGTACACCGGCCGGCACGCTCACCTCGCCGCCCCTCGATGCGGGGCAACCGGCTCGCTGGGGGGAGGTGGCGGTTCGGGCCACCCTCGCCCCCGGGGGACGGTGCGCGCTACAACTTCGTTCGGGCATGACGGCGGAGCCGGACGAGACCTGGAGCGAGTGGAGCAGCACCCTTCCCTGCAGCCGGGCCATCGCCCAGGTTCCGCCGGCCCGCTACGCCCAGTGGCGGGTGGAGCTGGCCGCGCCGCCGTCGGGGTCCGCCACCGTGGCGGGCGTCACCGTGGCGTACCGGCAGATCAACCTCCCTCCCGAGATCGAGAAGATCACCGTCCACGAGCCAGGGGAGGTATTCCTCAAGACGCCGCCGCCGTCCGACCGCATCGTCGAGGTGCAGCACCCTGACCTGTCGGGGATCTTCACCACCCTGGACGACGACGCCAACGAGCGGCAGGCCACCCTGGGCAAGCGATACTACCGGCGCGGCTACCAGACGGTGTCCTGGAAGGCCAGCGATCCCAACGGCGACCCGCTGCGCTTCCACGTGGAGATCGGCCGCGACGGGCGTGGCGAGTTCGTTCCCGTGCGAGAAAACCTCGAGGCGACGCTCCTCGCCCTCGACACCCAGGCGCTTCCCGACAGTGTGTACCGCTTCCGCATCACCGCCACCGACGCCGATGCCGACCCCGAGGCACCGACCCGCACGACCCGCCTGTCGCCGAGTTTCACGGTGGACAACACCCCCCCCGCGGTACGGATCGTCCGGCGCGGCATGGAGTGGCAGGTGACCGTGGAAGACGCCCTCTCGCCCCTGGTGCGGGTGGAGTGGAACCGCGACGCCGAGCGGTGGCGGCCCCTCGCGCCGGAGGACGGCCTCCTCGACAGTCGCGTCGAGACCTTCCGCCTGCCTGTCGTCGCCGGTCGCCACCTGCTGTCCGTCCGGGCCGTGGACGATCACCACAACATGGCCACCGTCGCCGTGGAGGAGGCCCCATGAGGCACCGCAAGGCGACCGCGGTCTACCCCGGCAGCTTCGACCCGCTGCACCTGGGGCACGTGGACATCGTCCGCCGCGCCGCCGGCGTGTTCCCCCGCGTCATCGTGGCGGTCCTCGCCAACACCGAAAAGCAGGGGCTGCTGCCGTTTTCGGAACGGGTGCGGGTGATCCGGGAAACCTTTGCCGGTGCTCCCCAGGTGGAGGTGGCCTCCTTTTCCGGGTTGCTCGTCGACTTCATGCGGCAAAGCGGCGCCCGGGTCATGATTCGCGGCATGCGCGCCGTGTCCGACTTCGAGTACGAGTTTCAGCTCGCCCTCATGAACCGGCGGCTGTGGCCGAAGGTGGAGACCGTCTTTCTGACCCCCAACGAACGGTTCATCTACCTGTCCTCCCGGATCATCAAGGAGATCTGGGCGCTCGGCGGCGACGTGTCGAGCTTCGTACCGGCGCCAGTCCTCGCGGCGCTGCAAGCCCTCGGACCCGCATCGCTGGTTGCCTCCCGCTCGGGCGCCGGGCCGCTGCAACCCTGACCGCGGCACCCGGCGGCTCCCGCACGCAACCGCGCCTCGCAGGAGCGGCCCCTGCGCCGTGCCCGCACCGAGGGCGGGCCGCTGTCCGCCCTTGGGTCAGCCGGTCGGGGGCTGGTAGGATGCAACTGTGAAAACAGCGTCACGTCCACCAACGACCGTCACAGCCACGCGAGAGGACCAGGTATGAGCGGCAGCAGCGTGCGACCCACCGACCTGGCCGCGCCCGAGCTCGAGGCCGGCGCGGTGGAGTTCTTCGCCGCCCTCGACGAGGCGCAGGCCCGCGGCCAGCGGCGTGTGACCCGGAGCTACGGCGGGGTCACCTTCACCCTGGCCCTCCCACCCCTCGGCGAGGGGGACCGCGGCCTGGTGTACCGCCTCGAGGACGTGGAGCCCCAGCCCAAAGGGGCGTACGGGAGACTGTGCCTCAAGGTGGCCAAGCAACAACCCGTGTGCCGCGAACGGCTGCTCGAGGAGCGGATGACCACCGAGTTCTTCCTCGCCGAGGGGGTGGCCGTGCCGCGCATCTTCCTCATGGATCATTTGGGGCGTTTTGCCGTGAAGGAGTTCATCGAGGGGGAGTCGGTCACCAGCCTGTACCTCCGCTTCGGCTCCCTCACCTCGCGGAGCCAGAGCCTGATCCTGGAAGGTCTCGAGGGGTTCCTCACCCGCCTGCTCGAACTGTTCGCCAAGCGCCCCGACTGCCAGGTGTCCATCAGCCCCAACAACATCTACGTCCTGACCGAAGGTGGAAAGTTCCGCGACCCCGCCCAGTTCGTGCTCATCGACCCCGGCACCACCCTCAAGAAGAGCTACGAGGGCTTCACCTTCGAGAAGTACTGGAACGAGGTCCTCCCGGACCGGATCCGCAAGTACCAGCGGACCGGCTACCTGCAGTGGCTGGTCCCGCAGGAGGTGACGGTCTCCGAGCGCGACGAGGCGAAGGACTTCGAGATCTTCCGCGGCCTCAAGCCTTCCGAGGTGTTCCTGCTCCTCAAGACGGCGCGCACCGTCGAGTTCGACGCCGAGGAGGTGGTGTTGCGGGAAGGCAGCGTGGGGGAGAACTTCTACCTGGTGCTGGAGGGGGAGCTGGAGGCCCGGCGCGGCGTCTATTCCGCCCCCGGCTCGTTCCGCGCCCGCATCGGCCGCGGCTCGGTGCTCGGCGAGATCGCCTTCCTGCTCAAGGTGCCCCGCACCATGACGGTGGTGGCGGCTACCCCGTGCAAGCTCATCGAAATCGATCAGGACCGTTTCAACGAACTGCTCCAGGCCAACCTGGCCGCCCCCTTCAAGCTCATCCGCAACATCGCCATCATCCTGGCGGAGCGGCTGCACGCCCTCGACCGCAGCCACGCCGAACTGCTCGCCGCGAAGGAGACGAAGTCCCCCGGTGGTGGCCCATGAGCACCTCGCCGGTCCGGCGCCCGGTGGATTCCACCTACTCCCTCGACGTCTGCCCGCGCTGCGAGGAGGGGATCCTCGCCCACATCCAGGCGCCCCACGACGTGGAGGTGGCCGGCTCGTCCATCCGCATCGCCAAGGTGCAGATGGAGGAGTGCCGCCGCTGCGGCTACCGCGCCCTCTCCGGCCGGGAAGCGCGGCTCTTCGACGTCCTCTTCGCCCCCCAGTACGAACGTATCGGCGATCTCATCGCCGCCCTGCGGTCGGCGCGCTACGTCGGCATGTTCCTCCGCGAGGAGGAGGAGGATTCGGTCCTCGGCTTCGGTTCCCGCAGCTACGTGAAGTCCCTCGCCGGCGACCTGCGGGAGCTCTACCTGGACAACGAGTCGAGCCACATCCTCCAGGGCCTCGACCGCCACGAGGGCAGCGTGCCGGTGGACGTGGCCGGTCGCCGCTACACCATCAAGCTCCCCAAGATCGGCGAGGGGGAGAACGGCGTGGTCTACGACTTCGCCGAAGACCCAGGAGCGGTCTTCAAGGTGGCCAAGCCCCGTGCCTACAGCCGCGGCCACCTGGTCAAGGAGTGCGAGGTGACTGCCTTCTTCGCCCGCCACCTCATCCCCGTTCCCGCCATCGTGGACTACGACGCCTATGGGAACTGGGTCGTCAAGGAGCGTCTGGAAGGAGCGTCGCTGGCGGTGATCTACGACTCGCTGGGCCCGCCGCACAGCGAGCGACACCGCACGGTACGGGCCGCCGTGCGCGAGTTCGTGCTTCGCCTGGTCGAGCTGTTCGGCCGCTTCCCGGAGAGCAAGACGTCGGTGAGCCCCAACAACATCTTCGTCCTCGAGGAGGGGTCCAGCGCTCGCTGCCTGCTGGTCGATACCGGCCCGGCGCCGACCCACGACTACTCGCGCTTCGATTTCGACGAGTACTGGGACGTGGTGATCCCCCAGAAAATCGAGCGCTACAGGGCGGTTGGCTACATCTGAACCGCCAGCGCCCGTGGAGGGAGCGAGATGGACGACAACCTTGGATCCCCCACCGTGCTCCTCCGACAGCCGGGGAAGGAGCCGTGGGACGAGGAGCGGACGGTGGTGGTCGACGGCGACCAGGGGGGCGAGGACCCGGCGTTGCGGCCGACCCTCGCGGTGGTCGAGGGTGCTGGCAGCGGCTCTCTCGTCAGGCTGGGCAGCGAACCGGTCAAGATCGGCCGCGCTCCGGGCAACAACCTCGTGCTCGCCGACGATTCGGTCTCCCGCGCCCATGCCCGGGTGGTGTACGAAGGCGGCGCCTGGGTCATCGAGGACCTCGGGTCGGCCAACGGCGTCCTGGTGGACGGCCAGCCCGTCACCCGCCTCGTCCTCACCCCCGGTCTCCGCCTCACCCTCGGCCGCTGCGTCCTGGAGTTTGCCCATTCCCTCCCCGAGATCGCCCCCGAGAAGAAGGCCGCCCTGCTCGGGCGGTGCGAGCTCCTCGCCAGCCTGGGGTCGGAGGCCATCGCCACCCTGGTGGACGGGCTCATCCCTCGCGTCGTGCCCCGCGGCGCCACCATCCTCGCCCAGGGCCAGGCCATCGAGCGGATGCTGTTCGTCGTCAAGGGTGCCGTGCGCCTCGCGCAGGTCAACGAGGAAGGCGGGCAGCGCGACGTGGACCTGCTGGTCCCCGGGGATTTCTTCGGCGAGGGCGCCCTCCTCTCGGAGCCGGTGGCGACCGTCACCCTCTTTGCCCATAGCGACGTGCTGCTCCTCGAGCTCGCCAACGAGGCGGTGACACGGTTGCAGCAGGAAAAGCCGCGCCTGGCCCACACCATGGTCGGCACGGTGCGGGAGAAGCTGCGCACGGCCAAGGTCGGCACCGCGACCGCGCGCCGGGACGGCCTGGCGTACCTTTCGCGTCCCACGGACGTGGAGATCGTCGGCGAGGATCCGAAGCTGGTGCGCGCCCGGGCGAAGCTGGAAGCCCTGGCCGCCGACCATCGGCCCGTCCTCCTCGTCGGCCCGCCAGGGAGCGGCAAGCGCACCTTCGCCCGCCACCTGCACCGCACGAGCCCCCGCGCCGACCAGCCGTTCGTGGAGCTTTCCCTCGCCGAACTCGAGCCCTCCAAGATCGCCGCCGCCCTGTTCGGCGTCGAGGCCGATCCCACCGCCACCGGCGGCAAGGGGCAGATCGGCTACCTGGAAATGGTCGGTGACGGCACCCTGGCCATCGTCCACGCCGAGCTGCTCGACGTGCACCAGCAGAGCCTGCTCGTCACCTACCTGCGGCGCGGCTGGTTCCACCGGGTGTGGGGCCAGCAAAGCGTGCATGCCACCGCGCGCCTGGTCTTCATTGGGCTGGGGAGCGAGGCCGAGGTGCTGCAGCACTTCATCCCCGAGCTCCGCGAGCTCGTGAAGGAACGCACCGTGGCGCTCCCTCCCCTCGTCCACCGCCTCAAGGACATCCCGCTCCTCGCCCAGCACTACCTGGAGCTGGCTGCCCGCACCCACCGCAAGCGGTCCACCTCCCTGTCGCGGGAGGCCGTCGACCGATTGGTTTCCTACGCCTGGCCCGGCAACGTCGAGGAGCTCAAGAACGTCATCGAGCGCGCCGCCATCATTGCAGCCGAGGACACCATCATCCCCGCCGACCTCATCTTCGTCGCGCCGCCGGAACGGGAGGTCCACAAGCTCAACCTGCTCCGGGACGACCGCTTCCGGGAGCTCCTTCGCGCCCCGGCGCTCTTGACCGTGCCGGCCTGGATCAACCTGGCGTTCGTGGCCTTCGTGGCCCTCACCACGGCGTGGGGCGCCACCCGACTGCCGGGGCATCCGCTGGCGGCCGAGACGACGAACCCCGGCATGCTGCTCACCTGGCTGGTGTGGTTCCCCCTCCTGCCCGTCTCGGCCGCCCTCGCCGGTCGGATCTGGTGCGGCACCTGCCCCATCGCCCTCTTCGGCGATCTCGTGGCGCGCCTCAAGCGGCTCCAGCTCCCGGTACCCAAGTTGCTCACAAGGATGGAGTTCTGGACGTTGATCGGGGCGTACCTCCTGGCCGAGTTCCTCGAAGGGGTGTTCGACGTCGAGGGCACGCCGCGGGGCACCGCCCTGTTCCTCCTGGTGATCCTGGCCCTGGCGGCGGCCTTCACGGTCCTCTTCGAACGCCACGCCTTCTGTCGCTACCTCTGTCCGCTGGCGGCCTGGCTCGGCGGCTACGCCACCCTGGCGCCCATCGAGATCCGCGGCAACAAGAAGGTGTGCCAGACCCAGTGCGGCGATCACACCTGCTACAAGGGCACCGAGACGACGCCTGGCTGCCCCATGGCCCTCTACCCGGCCTCCATGACCAGCAACGTCGAGTGCCTCATGTGCTTCAACTGCGTGAAGAACTGCGCCAACCGCGGCGTCCAGCTCAACCTCCGCCCGCCGCTCCAGGAACTGTGGCGCAACCCCCAGCCGATGCTGGCCGTGTCCGTCTTTGCCCTGGTGCTGCTGGGCGTGATGTTCCGCCACCACTTCACCCACATCCCCTACTGGGCGTCCATCAAGCGCACCATCCTCCTCGATCCCAACCTCACCAAGCTCCTGCTCATCCTGCTCTTCGCCGGCGGCATCCTGCTCGCCTTTGCCATGAGCTCGACCCTGTCGGCGGCGGCCTCGCGGGAACGCCTCGGCGAGAACATGGCGCGCTACGGGATCGCCTTCATGCCCCTCGCCCTTGCCGCCCACCTCTCGGCCCTCGCCGACGAGGTGCTGGGGAGCGGGTGGGCGGAGCTCTTTGCCTACCTGGGCAAGCTCTGGGACGCCCTGTGGCGCGGCGTGCCCATCACTGTTGATACGGCAACCGTCGGCACGTTCCTCCACCCGGCCGTGATCACCTTCGTCCGGATGCTGTGCGTCCTCGGCGGCACTGGCGCGACCCTCCTCGCCCTGGTGATGATCGCGCGCCGCCTCGACAAGGAGGCGGTCCTGGCCCGCACCCTCCCGCACTTGCTGCTCACCGTGGCCTTGGCCGCGGTGCTAGCCGTCATGGTGGTGGCGGCCGGCGGTTAGCCCGCGGGCGGGCCGGACACCGCTGGCATCAGGGAGTCTCGTCCTTCGAGCTCTTCTTCTTGCCCGGTTCCTCGGGCAGATCGGTGTCCACGTCGACGATCCGCTCCTTGGCGTCGGGGCGGACCTCGATCTTCACCCAGGTGGTCTGGTACCCCGGCAAGGCCAGCATCACCCAGTACGTTCCGGGCCCAGGGAACATGTAGGTCTGGCCGCCGCCCATGCCGTCCCAGTCGTCGGCAATGCCGATGAGCTTCCCGTCGATGGTGACCTCGGCCTCCTCGGGGGAGACCTTGAACTTCGCGCCCTCGCTGCACACGAACACAGCGGCAATGGGCGGGGTCGGCGTCGGCGGCGGCACGAACCGCGTTGCCACCACCGTCGGCACCACGCTCGGCACCGGCGGCACCGTCTGGGGAATCGCCGTTGGGACGACCGTCGGCGCGAGGGTGGGCAGTGGCGTCACCATGACAAGGACGTTGGCCTCCGCGGGGGCGGGCGTCGGCGACGGGGCCGCCGGTGCCGTGTCCAAGGGCAACGGGGTCGCCTCGCCCAGCAACGCCTCCCCGGCTGGCGGACGTTCGGCCGGACGCAGCAACATCACCGCCGCCGCCACCACGAGCACGAGGCCGGCGGCCAACAGCGCCAGGGGCAGCCACGGGAGTCGTCGCTCGGCAGCTTTCGCTGCTGGCGGTGCGGTGGCGGGGGCAGCGACGGGGGGAAGCTCGACGGTGGGCGTGGAGCGAGCGTCGGCGGCGGTGGATGTCGCCAGTTGGGGGAGGATCCTCGTCGGGCCGGTGGCGTCGAGGGTGGCGGCCGTCAGGGTGGCGAGGACGGCGCGGGCCCGAGCGGCAAAGGTGGCCGCGTCTCCGATCCGCGCGGCAGGGTCCTTGGCGAGACACTGGCGGAGGAACTCCTCGAGCTGCGGGCCGAGCGGCGCCGTGAGGGAAGGGTCCTTGAAGGGATCCTCGTTGAGGATCTGGTAGATGAGGGTGGTCACCGTGTCAGCGGGGAACGGCTTGCGGCGGACGATGAGCTCGTACAGCACCACCCCCAGCGAAAAGAGGTCGGCCCGGCCGTCGATGGGTTCGCCTCGCACTTGCTCCGGCGCCATGTAGGCAGGACTGCCCACCACCGTGCCAGTGCGGGTCAGGTCGGTGCCCTCGCCGATGGCCTTGGCGACGCCAAAATCGGCCACCTTCACGCCCCCGTCCCTGGTGAGCATGATGTTGGCCGGCTTCACGTCCCGATGGACGACGCCCAGGGCGTGGGCGGCAGCGAGGGCGTCGGCCACTCTGGCCACGATCTCGAGCGCCTCGGCGGTCCCGGGGAAGGCACCGCGCGCCATCCGGGCGGCGAGGGATTCCCCCTCGATGAGTTCCATGACGATGTAGAGGGCGTGGCCTTCCCGCCCCACGTCGAACACCGTGACCACGTTGGGGTGGAGGATGCGCGCCGCCACCTTGGCCTCCCGCAGGAAGCGGGCTTCCAGCTCCTCCGGCGGCACCACGGAATCCGCGGCTCCCAGGCGGATCACCTTGATGGCGACGGTGCGTTCCAGGGCAGGGTCGCTCCCCCGGTACACGACCCCCATGGCCCCCCGCCCGAGCTCCCCGGTAATGCGGTACCTGCCCACCGACGCGGGAATCGTCACCATGCCCTCCCCAGCGAGCGGCCCGAGCCCCGCTGCGAGCCGTGCGCCAGCGCTGCGGCCGACGAGGCGGACAACGGCCCCTCGAACGCCGCCGCGACGTGCCGGTCTCTCCCGCTCACCACCCTGTACCCGACCCGCAACGCTCGCCGCCGGCCGACCGCGGCGCCCCAGCTAGAACTCAAACACCTCGCCGTCGAACACGTCCGACAGCTGCCGCATCACGGCGTTCGTCACCGCCGCCGACGCCCCCGCCACGATGGCCGCGCCCCGTGAGCGACCGAGCAGGAACCCGACGAGGCCGGCCACCCCGATGCACAGGAGGGGGTGCTGACGCACCAGCTGGCGCCAGTCGATCTCGTCGGGGATAACCTTGTCGAGGAGGAAGTCGGCGTCGAACCGCGTGCGCCGCCGCGCCTCGAACGCCTCGCCCTCGGGCGACCCTCCCTCGAGATCGAAGGCCTCCGTCCCGTCCTCGTCCAACTCGTCCAGATCGTCGGCTTCGTACTCGTTCATGCGTCACGGCTCCCGACGGCGCACGAGGTAACCGATCACGAAACCGGCGGCCAGGGCCATGAGCAGCGACTTCCCAGGGTTGCGGCGGACGTACTCCACCACATCGTCCCGCACCTCCTTGACGTCCACCTCTTGGAGCTTGGCCTTCACCTTGGCGTACCCCTTCTTCACCTCGGCCGAGACCTTCTCGAACTGGACCTTGGCCCGCTCGTACGCCTCCTCGGCCAGCTCGCGGGAGCGACCGTACAGCTCCCCCATCTTCTCCCGCGCCACCTCGAGGGAGGCGCGAGCCTCGGCGAGGTACTCCTTGGCGGCTTCGAAGGCCTCCGCCGAGCGAGCCTTGGCCTTGCCGTACCCCTCGCCGAGGATCTCCTTGGCCTTCTCGACCGAGCTTTCCGCCGCGGCGATGGACTCCTTGGCGCCCTGGAACACTTCGTGGACGGCACCTTCCACGGCGTCGATCTTTTCCTCCACCTTGGTGGGCTTCTTGGGCTCTGTCATGGCGACCTCCACGCAGCCACTTCTGTAGCGCCATTCTACGCCCGCGGCCGTCGACGACGCAAGGGATCCGACGAGGCGCGGGAGATTCGCTATCATGACGGCGTGCCCACCCTCACCTTTCTCGGCGCCACTGGCACCGTGACCGGCTCCCGCTACCTCCTCGAAGACCACGGAACCCGCATCCTGGTGGACGCCGGTCTCTTCCAGGGACCCAAGCCACTGCGCCAGCGCAACTGGCAAGGGCTACCGGTGCCTCCCTCGTCCCTTTCGGCCGTCGTCCTCACCCACGCCCATCTCGATCACACGGGCTTCCTCCCCCGCCTCGTTCGCGACGGCTTTGCCGGCCCGACCTTCGCCACCGCCCCCACCGTGCGGCTGTTGCGCGTGCTCTTGCCCGATGCCGCCCACCTCCAGGAAGAAGAGGCGCGCTTTGCCAACAAGGTAGGTTCCAGCCGCCACACCCCGGCGCTCCCCCTCTTCACCACCCAGGACGCCCAACGGGCCCTGGCCACCCTGCACCCCATCCCCTTCGACACCCCCTTCGAGCTGCGCCCCGGCCTCGAGGTGGTGGCGCGACGGCAGGGCCACATCCTCGGTGCCGCGTCCCTGGAGTTTTCCATCAAGGTGGCCGGCGGGGGGCGGACCACCGTCACCTTTTCCGGCGACGTGGGGAGGTACGACGTCCCCATCCTGCGCCCCCCCGACCCTTACCGGGGTTCCACCGCCCTGGTGGTGGAGTCCACCTACGGCGACCGCCTCCACGATCCCAGCGATCCCACCGAGCAGCTGGCCGACGTGCTCCGCGAAACCGTTGACGCCCGCGGCGTCCTCGTCATCCCGGCCTTTGCCGTGGACCGCACACAGCAGGTGCTCTATCACATGCGCGAACTCGTGGACGACGGCATCATCGAGCCGCTGCCCGTGTACCTGGATTCGCCCATGGCCCGCGAGGCCACTACCGCCTACCGCCAGTGCGTGGCCGAGCACGATCCGGAGATGCGGACCCTCACCGCTGCCGGCACCGACCCCATGGCCCCGCCGCACCTGCGCGTCACCACCAGCGTGCAGGAGTCGAAGGCGCTCAACCAGCTCGAGGGTCCGGCGGTCATCATCTCCGCCTCGGGGATGGCCACGGGGGGGCGCATCCTCCACCACCTCCGCCATCGCCTGGGGGACCCGCGCACCACCGTCCTGTTCGTCGGCTACCAGGCGGAGGGGACGAGGGGGCGACGGATCCTCGACGGCGAGACGGCCATCAAGATCTTCGGCGAGATGGTCCCCGTGCGCGCGAAGATCCGGAGCATCTCGTCCCTCTCGGCCCACGCCGACGCCGACGAGCTCACCATCTGGGCCTCCCGGACCCAGCTCGCGCCGCGCACCGTCTTCGTCACCCACGGCGAGCCAGCGGCGAGCGAAGCTCTGGCGCGGCGTTTTTCGGAACGCCTGGGCTTCCGGTGCGTGGTGCCGGCCCATGGGGAGACCTACGAGCTTTGAAGCGGATCCTTGCCACCGTGGCCCGCTTCGTGGCGGAGGTCGCCCGCGCCCAGGCCCGCGACAACGTTTCCCTGCACGCAGGGGCTCTCGCCTACGCCATCCTGGTTTCCCTCGTGCCCTTGCTGACGGTGGCCCTGGTGACGGTGGCTCGCTTCCAGCCGGAACGTGCCGAGCTGGTGGTCCGGGCCATGGCGACCATGCTGCCGTTTTCCCCGGCGCGCGTGCAGGCGACCCTCACCCTCTTCGCCGAGCGCACCATTTCCCTGGGCTGGCCGGCCATCGTCGTGTCCGCCCTGGTCGCCCTCTTCACCCTCTACCAGATCGACGAGGTCATCAACACCATCTGGGGCATCCCCCATCGCCGCCCCTGGCGCTGGCGCGTCGCCTCCTTCTTTCTCGTCCTCTTCTGGGGACCGATCCTGCTCACCATGCTGTTCTCGGGGCTGTTCTGGCTCTCGGGCCAGGCCTGGTACCGGGCCGTGGCACCCGCGGCCCGCCCCTTGCCGGCGGTCTTCGCCTTCCTTGCGCTGGCCGGCCTGTACAAGTGGGTGCCCCACGTCCGGGTCCCCTGGCGGGCTGCCACGGCCGGTGCGGCCACGGCCACCTGCTTGCTCGTGGCCCTCCACCTCGGGTTCCAGGCGTACGTGGACATCGCCTCGGGCCTCAACGTCATCTACGGCTCGCTGTCACTCCTGCTCTTCTTTCTCGTGTCCCTCTACCTGTTCTGGCTCGCGATCCTGCTCGGCGCCGAGGTCTCGTGGGTGGTGGGCCACCCCCGCCTCGCGTCCCCTCCCACCTTCGAGGCGCTCCTGGCGTTGCTGAGGGCCCTTGGCGGACCACGCCCCCTCCCCGCCAGCACGGCCCGGGCGCTCCTCGGCGAGCGCACCGAGTGGGTGCTCGCCGCCCTCGAGGCGACGCCGGCGCTCGTGCGTCGCGGCAACGGCGGATGGCGCCTCGCTCGTTCCGCCGACCAGGTCACCGTGGCCCTGGCCTGCGCCAGGTTGGGGGTCGTGCCACCCGAAGGAACCCCGCCGCAACTCCTCGCCCAGAACGTGGCGGATCTCTCGGCACCGCGCGCCGCCGAACCGGACGAAGGAGGCGACGGGTCGGAAGCCGCACAGGAGGGCGAGGAACGCAACCCGCCTCCCTGAGGCGATCCTGCCGCTGGGACCGGTCCCGCGGGACTACGGTCGCCGGCCGGTGTACTCGGAGAAGAGCTTGATCTCCACGAACCGCTGCACCCGCTCGAAGCCCGCCTCGCGCAGCGCCGCCATGACCACCTCGGGCGCCACGCAGGCGTCCATGGTGTCCCAGAAGTACCGCCACAGGAGGGAGGTCTGCCGCCGCCGCCCGGTCGCACGGGCGAGGAGGGGGATCACCCCCCGCACGTAGAGGCGCAGGAGGGTGCGGGCGAGGCGCTGGGGGGGCGGGGTGAGTTCGAGGATGCAGACGATGCCCCCCGGGCGCAGGACGCGCCGGAATTCGCGAAAGGCGACCGTGAGATCCGACAGGTGTCGCAGGGCGTACCCCATGGAGAGGAAGTCCACGCTCGCATCGGCCATGGGCAGCGCCTCCCCCACCCCCAACACCGCATGGCACGACAGGGCCTTCCTGGCCTTCCGCAGCATCCCGGCGCTGGGGTCGAGGCCCACCACCTTCCCGTGCGGCCCCACCAGGGCCAGCTCCTCCCTGGCCACGAGGCCGGTGCCGCAGGCCACGTCGAGCACCCGCATCCCGGACACGAGCCCCGAGCGCACCAGGGCTCGCCGCCGGTACCACGAACCGGTCCCCAGCGCCATCAACCGCTCGACGGCGTCGTAGTCGTCGGCCGTCTCGTCGAAGAGCTCCCGCACAAAGGTGGGACGCGCTGCGTCGTCCCGGTAGTAGGACGCGAGGGTGGGGTGCGGTGGCAAGGGGGTTCGCGGGCCTTCGGGCGGAACGTCGCTCATGGTGCCGAGTCTAGCAGCCTGCCGCCGGCGCTCGCCTCCTGCCACGGCGAGGGCAGCTGGGCGCCCCCTGCCCTTCGAACCCGCGCCGTCGGCAGCACCGGCCTGCGGTACGGCGCCGGGACCCCCCGCCTCGGCAGCAACCGGCCCGGTCTTTCAGAAGGTCGTGCCGATGGAGAACTGGAAATCCGAGCGCTTCTCGTCCGGGAACGGATCGAGGTTGATGCCATAGATAAACCGCAACGGCGCCTGGAACACCGGCAGGAAGATGCGCATCTCCGCGCCCGCCGAGTAGCGCAAC
>FWPV01008700.1_pt1 | contig 17602 bp, 20 predicted proteins | sample 2228371 | NCBI WGS metagenome assembly FWPV01 (sample SAMEA103939776, study PRJEB20133) | metagenome | reverse complement strand
GGCGCCGCCCGGGGGCTCACGGCAGCGCGGCGGCGACGAGGTCGGCGACCTCGGTCGGGGTGCGGCCGACCCGCACCCCTGCGGCCTCGAGCGCCTCGGCCTTGGCCTTCGCGGTGCCCCGCGAGCCCGTCACGATCGCCCCCGCGTGCCCCATCCGCTTGCCGGGCGGGGCGGTGAAGCCCGCGATGTACCCGACGACGGGCTTGCGCATGCGCTCGGCGATGAAGGCCGCGGCCCGCTCCTCGTCGTCCCCGCCGATCTCGCCGATCAGGACGACGAGGTCGGTCCCGGGATCGGCCTCGAAGGCCTCGAGGGCCTCCAGGAAGCCGACGCCGTGGACCGGGTCCCCGCCCATCCCGACGCAGGTGGACTGGCCGATCCCTCGCTGGGTGAGCTCGTGCACGATCTGGTAGGTGAGGGTCCCGCTGCGCGAGACGAGCCCGACCCGGCCCGGCGCGCAGATCTCGCCGGGGATGATGCCGACGTTCGCCTTCCCCGGGCTGATCACGCCGGGGCAGTTCGGCCCGACCAGGGTCGAGGGCTTGCCCCGCAGGTAGCCCGCCACGCGCGCCATGTCCCGCACCGGGATCCCCTCGGTGATGCACACGATGAGCGCGAGCTCGGCGTCGGCGGCCTCGTAGATCGCCTCCGTGGCGAACCGCGGCGGCACGAAGATGAGGGAGGTGTTGGCCCCGGTCGCCTCCACCGCGTCCACGATGGTGTCGAACACCGGGATCCCCTCGACGTCCTGGCCGGCCTTGCCCGGCGTGACCCCCGCCACGACCTGCGTCCCGTAGGCGCGGTTCCGCAGCGCGTGGAACCGGCCCTCGCGGCCGGTGATGCCGGAGACGACGACGCGCGTGCCCTCGTCCACGAGGATCGCCATCAGGCCGCCTCCTGGTTCGCGAGGTCCGCCGCCACCCGCGCCGCCTCGAGCATCGTGGCGGCCGGGACGATCATCGGGTGCCCGGCCTCTTGGAGGATGCGCCGGCCCTCCTCGGCGTTCGTCCCGTCCAGGCGCACGACGATCCGCACGCTCGGGCGCACCCGCTCGAGGGCCTCGAGCAGCCCCTGGGCCACGAGGTCGCAGCGGGTGATGCCGCCGAAGATGTTCACGAGCACCGACCGCACCGCGGGGTCGGACAGGACGACCTCGAGGGAGGTGGCGATGGCCTCGGCGCTCGCCCCGCCCCCCACGTCGAGGAAGTTCGCGGCGTCCGCCCCCGCCTGGTGCACGAGGTCCAGGGTGGACATCACGAGGCCCGCGCCGTTGCCGATGATCCCCACGCGGCCGTCGAGCTTCACGTACTGGAGCCCGGCCTCCCGCGCCCGGAACTCCACCGGGTCGATGGGGAAGGCCGAGCGGAGCATCTCGATCTCGGGGTGCCGGTACAGCGCGTTGTCGTCGATCGTCACCTTCGCGTCGAGGGCGAGGACCCGACCGTCGGAGAGCAGCACGAGGGGGTTCACCTCCACGAGGATCGCGTCCTCCGTGGTGAGCACGTCGTACAGGCCCGCGAGGACGTTCCCCACGAGGTCCCGGACCTCCTGCGGGAGCACGCCGGTGAGCCGCCGGAGGTGGTACGGCCGCAGACCGATCTCGGGGTCGATGCGCAGGCGCCGGATCGCCTCGGGTCGCTCCCGGGCGAGCTCCTCGATGTCCACCCCACCCTCGGGGGAGACCATCGCGAGGTCCGTCGCCGTGGAGCGGTCCAGGAGGATCGCCGCGTAGAACTCTCGGGCGATGGGGAGCCGTTCCTCCACGAGCACGCGGTTCACACGGCGCCCCTGGAAGCCCTCGCGCAGCATCCGCGCCGCCGCGGCCTCGGCCTCCTCCGGCGAGTCGGCGAGCACGACACCGCCGCCCTTGCCGCGGCCGCCCGCCTGCACCTGGACCTTCACCACGGCGGCGCCACCGAGGTCCTCCGCCGCCGCCCGCGCGGCCTCCGGGGTCTCGGCCACGATGCCCCGCGGCACGGGGATGCCGTGCTTGGCGAAGAGCTCCTTGCCCTGGTGTTCGTAGAGGTCCACTCAGCCCTCCCCCAGCCGCTCCCGCAGCCACGCCACGATCTCCTCGGTCGAGGTGCCGGGGGTGAAGATGCGCTCGACGCCGGCCTCCTGGAGCTTGGGGATGTCCTCCTTGGGGATGATCCCGCCGCCGAAGACCACGATCTCCTCGGCACCGCGCTCGCGCAGGCCCCGCACGACCTTCGGGAACAGCGTGAGGTGCGCCCCCGAGTGCAGCGACAGCCCGACGGCGTCCGCGTCCTCCTGGATCGCCGTCTCCACGATCTGCTCCGGCGTCTGGTGCAGTCCCGTGTAGATGACCTCGAACCCCGCGTCGCGGAGCGCGCGCGCCACGATCTTGGCCCCGCGGTCGTGCCCGTCGAGACCCGGCTTGGCGATGACGATGCGGTGCCTGCCCGGCATGCGCGGCCCAGTCTATCGAGAGACCGCGCCGGGGCCGAGCGGGCGCCTGGCCGGGCTCAGGCCCGGAGCTCGCGGAACCCGGCAGCGCTGAAGTCGCCGTCGAAGGCGAGCGCCTCCCGGATCTTCATCGAGCGCATCACCGCGAAGCTCGTCGCGTCCACGAAGGAGTAACTCCGCTCGTCGTGTCGGCGGAGCCACGCGAGCGCAACCTCCTCGAGGCGGCGGGGCACGCGCACCACGGAGACCCTCGGCGAACCCAACGCCCCATCCAAGAACCGAGTCGCCTGCGCGTGCCCCGCTCGCCGCCGCAGGAACGTCCAGGTCTCCCCCAGCACGTGGTTCGACGTGACGAGCCGTTCCGACGCGTGCGCCCGCAGGAGGCGAACGGCGTCGTCGTGGCGCGGATCCCGTTGGAGGTTCACCGCGACCCAGAACGACGTATCGACGAAGATCACGAGGGCGGTTCGGCCGGACCGTACACGACCTCGTCGACGTCGGCGGGCTCGACGTCGGCCGCCCCCACCATCGCCCAGAGGGGATCCTCCTCGAGCGGCGGCAACGGCTGGACGTGCTCCCGGACGAAGCGACGGATGAGGGCGGCCTTGGAGGTGCCTTCCTCGAGCGCCATGCGCTCCAGCGCTGCGTCCAGGTCTTCCTCGATCATGATCTGCAGTCGCTTCAGTCGGGCCAGGTTACATCACTCCCCCGATCTGATGGAACGCGCCCAAGGAACGACCGCGATGAGCCTGCGTCGACCCGCCGACACGACCACCCATGGCGCTCCGTACACTGGGCGCGTGCCCGGGAAGGCGACCTGGAGGCGGCGGATCCGGTTCCGTCCGCCCGGCCTGAAGCCGACGACGAAGGTGGGGACGCTCGGCCCCTACCGCGGTCGGCTCGGCCTGGCCTGGGTGATCGCCCCCCTCGTGGCGGGCGTGGTGATCCTCGTCGCCGGCTACCTCGCGCTGTTCCGATGAGCCTCGAGGCGTACTGCTGGCCGCCGAGCGTCGCCCCGGGGGAGCCCACCTGGCTCCACGTCTCGAGCGACGCGGGCCTGGTCGAGGTGGAGGTGGCCCGCGAGGGGGCCGAGCGCGAGGTCGTCCACCGCGCGCGCCTGCGGGCCGAGCCCCATGAGACGCCGCCCGACGCCTCGGCCCACGGCTGCCGCTGGCCGGAGGCGGCGGAGATCCCCGTCGGCCGCGACTGGCGCTCCGGCTACTACGCCGTCACCCTCACCGCGGGGGACGAGAGGGCCGACGCCTACCTCGTCGTGCGCCCCGGGGAGGAGCGGGCCCCCGCCCTGCTCGTCCTCTCGACGAACACCTGGCACGCCTACAACGACTGGGGCGGGCCCTCGCTGTACACGGGCGGGACCCGGGTCTCCTTCGAGCGGCCCTTCGCGAAGGGCTTCCTCGTCAAGCCCGAGCCGATCGGACGCATGATGCAGACCGTCCCCGACCGCGAGGCGATGGGGTTCCGGAACTGGGCGCGGCCCCTCGGCCTGTCCGACTGGTGCGGCGGCGCCGGCTGGTACACCTACGAGCGCACCTTCGTCCGCTGGGCCGAGCGCGCCGGCTACCGCCTGGACGTCGCGATCGACCAGGACCTGGAGGAGCACCCCGAGGTGCTCGCGGGCCACCGACTGTTCCTCGCGGTCGGGCACGACGAGTACTGGTCCTGGGGCATGCGGGAGGCGCTCGACGCCTTCGTCGCGGGCGGGGGCAACGCCCTCATCCTCTCAGGCAACACCTGCTTCTGGCAGGTGCGCTTCGACCCCGACCACCGGGGGATGACCTGCTACAAGTACCGTGCCGACGAGGACCCGGTCCTCGGGACACCCAAGGAGCGGCGGCTCACCAGCTGCTGGTCGGACCGGCGCATCGGCTGGCCCGAGACGCGAAGCATCGGCCTCACCTTCACCCGGGGCGGCTACTCCCGCTACGGGCTCGGCGTCCCCGAGGCCTCCGGCGCCTACACGGTGCACCGGCCCGAGCACTGGCTCTTCGAGGGCACCGGGCTCCGGGAGGGCGACGCCTTCGGCGCGGCCGACGTCATCGTGGCCTACGAGGTGGACGGGTGCGCCCTCGAGCCGGGGCCCGACGGTCGGCCCGTGCCCACGCACGTGGACGGCGCCCCCGAGACCCTGGAGATCCTCGCCACGGCCCCCGCCCACCTGTGGGCCCAGCACGAGCAGCCGAGCCGGTACGCGCACGAGCCCGGCGAGCTCGAGTCCGCCTCCATGGCCATCTACGGCGACGCGAGCCCCGAGCACCTCGCCGAGCTCGCCGAGGGGCACGCCGTGCTCGGGGTCTTCGAGGTCCCGGGCGGCGGCACCGTGGTGAACGCGGGGGTGACCGACTGGACGTTCGGCCTCGGCGACCCCGTGGTCGAGCGCATCACCCGGAACGCCCTGGACCGGCTCTCCCGCTGAGCGGGTTCAGTCCACCCTCCGCAGCGGGGCGTAGGCGAGGAGCAGGCGCTTCTCCCCCGCCTCCGCGAACCGCACCGTGGCCTCGGCCTCGGCGCCGGCCCCGCTCACGGTGAGCACCACCCCCTCGCCCCAGCGCTCGTGGTGGACGGTGTCGCCCGCGGCGATCTCGATCGGCCGCCGAGCCCCGCCCGCCGCCCCGCGGAACGACCCCTCGCCGTCGGCCCGCCCGCCGATCACCCTGGCCTCGGTCTCGCCCTCCACGGACCGCAGGAGCTCCGCGGGGATCTCCCCGAGGAACCGCGAGGGCGGGTTGTACGAGGTGGTGCCGAAGAGGGACCGGCTCCAGGCGTGACACAGGTACAGGCGCTCCTTCGCGCGGGTGATCCCCACGTACGCGAGGCGCCGCTCCTCCTCGAGCTCCGCCTGGCTCCCCATGGACCGGTAGTGGGGGAACACGCCGTCCTCCAGGCCGATGATGAACACCACCGGGAACTCGAGCCCCTTGGCCACGTGGAGGGTCATCAGGGTGACGCTCCCCGACTCCTCCTCGAGCTCGTCCTGCTCCGAGATCAGGGAGACGGACTCGAGGAACTCCACGAGGCCCGCCTCGGGGAACCGCGCCTCGTGCTCGGCCGCGACCCCGATGAGCTCACGGATGTTCTCGATCCGGCCCTCGGCCTCCACGGTCCGCTCGGCCTCGAGCTCGAGCAGGTACCCCGACTCGGTGGCCGCGGCCTCGACCATCGCCGCGGGGCCGGCGCCGCTCGCGAGGGCCTCGGTCAGCCGGTCCATGACCCCCACGAACCCCGCCACGGCCCCCCGCGCCCGCGGCTGGAGGCCGGGGATCTCCTCCACCCGTCGGGCCGCCTCGAGGAAGGGGATCTGCTCGAGCGCGGCGAAGCCCTCGAGGGCGGCCACGGTCTGCTCCCCGATCCCCCGCTTCGGCGTGTTCACGATCCTCCGCGCGCTGATCACGTCCTGGGGGTTCACGAGCAGGCGGAGGTAGGCGAGGACGTCCTTGATCTCCCGGCGCTGGTAGAAGCGGACGCCCCCGACGACGCGGTAGGGGATCCCGGCCCGCATGAAGACGTCCTCGAGCACCCGGCTCTGCGCGTTCGTCCGGTAGAAGACGGCGACGTCGGCGTACCGGTACCCTTCCTCCTCGACGAGGCGCTGGGTCTCCTCGGCCACGAACAGCGCCTCCTCGTGCTCGTCCTCGGCCCGGAACCGGACCGGCGGCTCCCCCCGGGGCCCCTCGGTCCACAGCGACTTCGGCTTGCGCTGCAGGTTGTGGTGGATGAGGGCGTTCGCCACGTCGAGGATCGCGCGGGTGGAGCGGTAGTTCTGCTCCATGAGGAACACCGCGGCATCGGGGTAGTCCCGCTCGAAGTCGAGGAGGTTCTGGATCGTCGCCCCCCGCCAGGAGTAGACGCCCTGGTCGGCGTCGCCGACCACGCACAGGTTGCGGTACCGCGCCGCGAGCAGGTTCACGAGCTGGTACTGGGCGCGGTTCGTGTCCTGGTACTCGTCGATGAGGATGTAGCGGAAGCGCTCCTGGTAGTGCTCGAGCACCTCGGGGTGCTCCCGGAACAGGCGGACCGTCTGCATGATGAGGTCGTCGAAGTCGAGGGCGCCGGCGGCGCGCTTGCGCTCCTCGTAGGCCGCGTACACCTGCGCCACGGTCCGCTCGTAGACGTTGCCCGCGGCCGCCGCGTACTCCTCGGCCGAGAGCACGTGGTCCTTCGCGCGGCCGATCGCCGCCGCCATCGCCCGCGGCGGGAAGCGCTTGGTGTCGAGGTCGAGGTCCCGGAGCACGGCCGCGATGAGCCGCTCCGTGTCGCCCTCGTCGTAGATCGTGAAGGCGCTCGGCAGCCCGAGGTGCTCATGCTCGCGTCGCAGGATCCGGGCGCAGGCCGAATGGAACGTCGAGATCCACATCCCGCTCGCCACCCGCTGGCCGAGGAGCGCCTCCACGCGCTCGGCCATCTCCCGCGCGGCCTTGTTCGTGAAGGTGATCGCGAGGATCGCGTACGGGCTCACCCCCCGCTCCCGGATCAGGTAGGCGATCCGGTGGGTGAGCGCGCGGGTCTTCCCGGAGCCGGCCCCGGCGACGATGAGCACGGGGCCCTCCGTCTGCTGGACGGCCTCGCGCTGGATGGGGTTGAGCGACGCGAGCAGGGGGGACGAGGTGGTCACGAGCCGATTGTAGGGCCGCCGCCCGACGGGTACCCCGAGCCCCGCCGACCTGCGAGACTGGTCGGGTGGCACAGCGGACGACCGACCGCCCGGCTGAGATCCGCGGGGACGACGCTCGCCTCGCACGGCGGCGCCGGCTCGGGCGGGCCCTGCAGGTCCTCGGGGCCCTGTTCCTCCTCGCCGGTCTCGGCATCGGCGGGTACCTCGCCTGGCTGTTGTGGGGGACGGGCCTGGAGACCCGCCGGGCCCAGGCCGAGCTCCGGGAGGGCTTCGTCGTGGGCGCGAAGCGACCCGAGCAGGCCCCGCCCCCGGGTCGCGTCGTCCAGGTGCCGGGCGGGGCCGTGGCGATCATCGTGATCCCCCGGATCGGGCTCGACGCCGTCGTCGTCGAGGGGACCGACGCCGAGGCGCTGAAGCGGGGCCCCGGCCACTACGTGCAGACGGCGTACCCGTGGCAGGACCGCGGCCGGGTGGGGATCGCCGGGCACCGGACCACCTACGGCGCGCCCTTCTGGGCCCTGGATCGCCTGCGGCCGGGGGATCCGATCGTGCTGAAGACCGAGTACGGGATCTTCCGCTACGTCGTCACCCGCACGGCCATCACGCCCCCCAGCGGGATCCTGCCCTCGGGCCGGTTCGTGCTCGAGCAGACCGAGCGTCCCACGCTCGTGCTCACGACCTGCAACCCCCGCTTCTCGGCCTCGGAGCGCCTGATCGTCTTCGCCGACCGGGTCGGCTGAGGCGCCCCTCACTCCCACTCGATCGTGCCCGGGGGCTTGCTCGTGATGTCGTAGGCCACCCGGTTCACGCCGGGGACCTCGCGGACGATGCGGCTCGCGATCCGGTCCAGGACCTCGTGGGGGAGCCTGGCCCAGTCCGCCGTCATCGCGTCCTCGCTCGTCACGGCCCGGAGGATCACCGGGTGCTGGTAGGTCCGGCCGTCGCCCATGACCCCGACGCTCCGCACGTCGGCGAGGAGCACGCAGAAGGCCTGCCACGTCTCCCGCTCGAGGCCCGCCCGGCGGATCTCCTCCCGGACGATCGCGTCGGCGGCGCGCACGAGGGCGAGGTTCTCCGCGGTGACCTCGCCGACGATCCGCACGGCGAGCCCGGGCCCGGGGAAGGGCTGCCGCTGGACGATCTCCTCGGGCAGGCCGAGCTCGGCGCCGACCGCCCGGACCTCGTCCTTGAACAGGTCCCGGAGCGGCTCCACGAGCTCGAAGCGCATGTCCGCCGGGAGCCCGCCCACGTTGTGGTGGCTCTTGATCCTCGCCGCCGTCCGCGAGCCCGACTCGATCACGTCCGGGTACAGCGTGCCCTGGACGAGGAACCGCGCGTCGGCGTGCTCCCGGGCGACCTCCTCGAAGACCCGGATGAACTCCTCCCCGATCGCCTTGCGCTTCTCCTCGGGATCGGTCACCCCCGCCAGGCGCGCCAGGAACCGGTCGGCGGCCTTCACGTGCACGAGCGGGACCCGGAAGTGCCGACCGAAGGTCTCCTCGACCTGCTCGGGCTCACCCTCGCGCAGGAGCCCGGTGTCCACGAACACGCACGTGAGCCGGCCCCCGACCGCACGGTGGACGAGGAGCGCGGCCACGGCCGAGTCCACCCCACCGGAGAGCGCGCACAGGACCTTCTCCCCGCCCACCTGGGCGCGGATCGCCGCCACGCTGCGCTCGATCACGTTGGCCGGCGTCCACTCCGGCAGGAGCCCGCAGGCGTCGTAGAGGAACCGCTTCATGATCGCCATGCCCTTCGGCGTGTGGGCGACCTCGGGGTGGAACTGGACCCCGAAGAGCCCGCGCCGGGGGTCCTCCATCGCCGCGATGGGCGTGACCTCCGTCCGCGCCGTCACCCTGAACCCTTGCGGCGCAACCGTAACGGCGTCCCCGTGGCTCATCCACACGGTCTCCTCGGCCGCGAGGTCCGCGAGGAGCGTCCCCGGCTCGAGGACCCGGAGCGTGGTGCCGCCGTACTCGCGCTGCCCCGTCGCGGCCACCTCCCCGCCGAGGGCCCGGGCCATGAGCTGGTGGCCGTAGCAGATCCCCAGGACCGGCACCCCGAGCTCGAACAGCCCGGGGTCCACCTCCGGGGCGCCCTCCTCGTACACGCTCGCCGGTCCACCCGAGAGGATCAGCCCGGCCGGGCGCCGAGCCGCGAGCTCCGCGGCCGGGACGTCGTGGGGCACGATCTCCGAGTACACCCGGCACTCGCGCACGCGCCTGGCGATGAGCTGCGCGTACTGCGCCCCGAGATCCACGACGAGGACCGGCCGGGGCGCGCTCATGGAGCCATCATCCTCCAGGAGACCTTCGAGCGCGCCGAGCGCCTGCTCCGGCGTGGACGAGGACGTCCGTGTCCACCGCGATCAGGAGCACCCCGTCCCGCATCCCGGCAGCACCCGTATGAACCCATATGTACGGTCAAGACCTACCGGCCCATCCCCACCCGCTGCTGCGACTGGTACGTCTTGCCCTCGGTCTTGATGGAGGGCGCGATGACGAGCTCGGCCTTCTGGAACTCGCGGATCGAGGCGTAGCCCGTCGTCGCCATGGAGGTGGCGAGGGCGCCGAACAGGTTCAGCGTGCCGTCGTTCTCGTGGGCGGGCCCGACGAGGATCTCCTCCAGGCTCGCGACCTGCTCGGTGCGGACCCGCGTGCCCCGCGGCAGCGTCGGGTGGAAGGTGGCCATGCCCCAGTGGAACCCGCGCCCCGGCGCCTCGTAGGCCCGCGTGAGGGGCGAGCCGATCATCACCGCGTCCGCGCCGCACGCGATGGCCTTCGCGATGTCCCCGCCGGTGCGCATCCCGCCGTCGGCGATCACGTGGCAGTAGCGGCCGGTCTCGCGCAGGTGCTCCATCCGGGCCGCCGCCGCGTCGGCGATCGCCGTCGCCTGCGGGACCCCGATCCCGAGCACCCCCCGCGTCGTGCAGGCGTTGCCGGGCCCCACCCCGACGAGCACGCCGATCGCCCCGGTGCGCATGAGGTGCAGCGCGGTCGTGTACGACGCGCAGCCGCCCACGATGACCGGGATGTCGAAGCCCCGGATGAACTCCTTCAGGTTCAGCGGCTCCGTGCGTGTGCTCACGTGCTCCGCCGAGACCACGGTCCCCTGGATCACGAGGATGTCGAGGCCCGCCTCGAGGACGAGCGGCGCGTACCGCGCGACCCGCTGCGGCGTGAGCGAGGCGCACGAGACCACGCCGCCGGCCCGGATCTCCTCGATCCGGCGCCCGATGAGCTCCTCCTTGATGGGCTCGGCGTACAGCTCCTGCATGCGGCGCGTGGCCTTCTCGTCCGGCAGCGAGGCGATCTCCTCGTAGACCGGGGTCGGGTCCTCGTAGCGGGTCCACAGCCCCTCCAGGTTCAGGCAGGCGAGCCCCCCGAGCCTGCCGATCTGGATCGCCGTGGCCGGGCTCACCACCGCGTCCATGGCGCTCGCCATCATGGGCAGCCGGAACGTCCAGGCGTCGATCTCCCAGGAGATGTCCACGTCGTCCGGGTCCCGGGTCCGCCGGGACGGCACGATCGCCACCTCGTCGAAGCCGTACGCCCGCCGGGCGACCTTCCCTCTGCCGATCTCGATCTCCATGCGTCCCCCCGGATAGCGAGCGACGCCCGCCCTCAGGGCAGGCGTCGTGTGGGCTCCACGGGGACAAGGTACCACGGCTCCCCCGGCGCCCGGCGCGGATCCGGGGGAGCCGCGCACCTCGCCCAGCGATCAGGAGGACACGAACAGGCTCGACGTCGAGATGCCGAAGCAGGCGTAGGCGTCGTCCGGGGAACCCTCCACGACGCCGTCCCCGTCGTCCGCCCAGACGCCGGTCACCCCGAGGAGGTAGGAGCGAACCTCCGGCGTCGCCGTCGCCTTGGCCGTCAGCGCCACCCGGACGTGCAGGGGCCGACCCACCTTGCCCTTGTCGGCGACGGGGATCGGGGTCGTGAACCCCTTCCACGTCATGCCGGTGATGTCCTGGAAGTTGAGCCCGCTGCTCTCACACATCCCGCTCGAGACGAGCACGCCGGCCAGGTTCGGCTGAACGACCATCGGGGTCGGCCCGTTGAAGGCCCCGAACACATCCCAGGTCGCCTTGCCGATCCCCACCTGGTCGGGGGTGTCCACCCCGACCAGGATGAACTGGAAGCGCTTCTCCGAGGCGCGATCCTCGGGGAACAGCGTGAACATCGCGGCGGTCTTGCCCCCGGGGGCGACGACCGGGTCGCCCACCCAGAAGTCCACGAGGACGAAGCACGAGCTCAGCAGGAACGGAACCGCGATGAGGCCCACGAGCAGCGCTCCTCTGCGCATCAGGATCCCCCCTCCATGCGGGCCCCGGCAACGGTCGCGCGAGCGTACCACGTCACGCGAGGATCGGCTGACGAGCCCACGGGTCTCCGGTGCCCGTGCCGGTCCCGCGGACCCGGACCCGCGGGGTCACGACGACCCGCGAACCTCGAGCGGAAGGGCCGCGCCTCGCACGGGGGTCAGTCGAGCGGGTTCAGGAGCCGCTGGAGGCCGGGGCCGCCGGGATCGACCCAGGGCAGGCCGGGCACGGAGGAGAAGGCCCGATCCGCGGAGACGAGCGCCTCGGCCCCCGCCTCCAGGGCGGCCGCCGCGAGCACCGCATCGAACGCGCCGAGGGCGGGGTGGCGTTCGAACAGCCGAAGGCCCCGCTCCAGCGCGCCCGCGCTCACCGTGAGGAGCGGCGCCAGGAGCTCTGCGTAGCTCCGCCCGAGGTTGGCCGCGTCCCGGCGCGCCCGGCGCCTGGCACGCACGTGGACGAACTCTTGGATGGCCTCGACCGTCGTCGTGGCATCCACCCGCCCCTCGCCGATCGCCTCCACCAGACGGCGACAGGGCGACGCCAGGGGGTGGTCACCGCCTACGGCGTTCACGAGCACCGTCGTGTCGAGGACGATCACATCCGGCGGGCACGGTGCTCGTCGAGCTCGCGCCGGAGCTCACCGGGGTCCGGCACCGGCATCCGCGGGGCAGCGAGGATCCGCCGCGCGGCTTGCGCGCGACGGCCCCGTCCGACCGGGAGGAGGGCGTCGATGGCCTCGCGGATCACCCGGCCGACGGAGACACCCCGGGCCCGCGCCTCCGCCATCACCCGCTGGTACCGGTCCTCGTCCACCAGGACATGGAGTCGCGGCTCGAGCATGTGCATACAGGAGCATGCACATATCACGGAGCGAGGAAGCCCGGGGAAGGGGGTCGGGGGTGGAGCTCAGGCGCGAGCCGCGGGGAGCAGCCCGAGCTCGCGGAGCACACCCACCGGGAGGACGTGGCAGTAGGGCTCCTTCCCGGTCTTCTCGTAGTAGCGCTGGTGGAAGGCCTCGGCCGGGTAGAAGGCCTCGAGCGGCCGGATCTCCGTGGCGATGGGCCGATCCAAGCGCGCCTGCGCCCGGTCCCGCGCGGCCTCCGCCGCCCGCCGCTGCTCCTCGGAGTGGGTGAGGATGATGCTCCGGTACTGGGTCCCCACGTCCGGGCCCTGGCGGTTCACCTGCGTCGGGTCGTGCATCGCGAAGAAGATCTCGAGGAGCTGCTCGTAGCGGACGCGCTCAGGGTCGAAGGTCACCTGCACGACCTCGGCGTGGCCCGTGGTGTCGGTGCAGACGAGCTCGTAGGTGGGGTTCGGGACGTGGCCGCCGGCGTAGCCCGAGACGACCTCGAGCACCCCCGGAACCTGCCGGAACACCCACTCGACGCCCCAGAAGCACCCGGCGCCGAAGGTCGCCGTCTCCCGTCCCATCTCCCCCTCCCGAACGGGCGCTAGTGCTCCCGGACCACGTGCCCGGTCTCGGCCACCCGCAGGTCGGTCATCCCCGAGTGCAGCCGGTCGCCGCGGACCATGATGGTGTCGTCCTCGATGTAGCCGAGCTCCTTCAGCTTGGTGAGGACCTTCTGGAGCGACTCCTCAGGGGTCTCCACCATCGTGTCGCACACGAGCTCCGGGTTCTCGGGCACCTCGTAGGGGTCGTCCACGCCCGTGAAGTTCGTGATCTCCCCCGCCAGGGCCTTCTTGTACAGGCCCTTGGGGTCCCGGTTCGCGGCGATCTCCTCCACCGTGGCGTGGACGTAGACCTCGACGAAGTCGCCGATGAGGCGACGGTTCGCGTCGCGGGCCTCCCGGTACGGGCTGATCGGGCAGCAGATCGTGGCCACCCCATTGCGCGTGAGCAGGTGGGCGACGAACCCGATCCTGCGGATGTTCGTATCCCGGTCCTCCTTGGAGAACCCCAGGCCCTTGCTGAGGTTCTGCCGCACGACGTCGCCGTCGAGGATCTCCGTCTTCATCCCCCGGGCCTTCAGCTCGTGGTAGAGCAGCTCGGCGATGGTCGACTTGCCCGAGCCCGAGAGCCCGGTGAACCAGACCGTGAAGCCCCTGTGGTCGCACATCAGAGGAAGCTCCTCCCCACCGCCCCCTCGGGCGCCTCGAGCCCGTACAGCCGCAGGATGGACGGGCCCACGTCCACGAGCCGCAGCCCGGACACCTCGCCGGTGGGCTGCCCGGGCGCGCCGGTCATGGCGAAGATCCCGGCCCGGTCGTGGTTCGCGCCGTCGGGTCCGGTGTCGTTCTCGTACGTGTAGATGCTGGGGTTGCCGACCGAGCCGACCGAGCGCCACGCCAGGTCCCCGAAGTACACGATGAGGTCCGGCGCCACGCCGCGCACGTCCGGGTACACGTCCTGGGGCTTGAACACCCTGGTCCCGAGGGGCTCGCCGTCGGGGCCCGGCATGGCCTCGAGCTTGGCGGCGAGCTCGTCGCGGACCTCCTCGTACCGCGAGGGCTCCACCACGCCCTGGGGCTCGCGCCCCCTCACGTTGAGGAAGAGCCGGCCGTAGTAGCCGCCGTCGCCCCAGGCGATGGTCCGGCTCCAGTCGATCTCGGCGTCCTTGATCGGGATCACCTTCTCGGGGGTCGTCGAGAGCGTCAGGTACCCCTCCCGGATCAGCCAGTCGTTGAAGCAGATCCCACCCATCATCGGCCGGGCGCCGTGGTCGCTCATCACGATCACCACGGCGTCCTCGGGCAGGGCCTCGAGGAGGGACCCGACCTGGTCGTCGAGGAACCGGTAGTAGTCGTGGAACGCCGTCTCGTAGGGGTTGCCCGGCTCGTGGAGCGGGTGGGTCGGGTCGTAGTGCTGCCAGAACACGTGGTGGAGCCGGTCGGGGGCGATCTCGCAGAGCATGAAGAAGTCCCAGGGCTTCTCCCGGGCCAGGCGCCGGCCGACCTGGAACCGGCGCTCGGTCATGCGGAAGACCTGGTCCAGGACGACGTCGTACCCGGCCTTGCGGAAGTCGGGGATGTCGAAGATGTAGTCCTGCCCGCCGAGCTCCTCGGCGATCTCGACCTCGAGCTCCTGGGGGTAGGCGAAGCGCTCGGCCGAGGGCGGGGTGAGGAAGCAGCCCACCCGCCAGCCGGGGAACTCCTTCGGCGGCGGGAAGGAGGGGGGCACGCCGATCAGGAGCGAGCGCAGCCCCCTGGCCCCGAGCAGGTCCCAGACCGCCGGCTCCTTTACCGAGCCCGAGTGGGCGATGGCGAGGCCGTCGTAGCTCGTGTCCTTGCGGTTGCGGAAGCCGTAGATCCCGAGCTGGCCGGGGGTCTTGCCGGTCATCGCGCACGCCCAGGCGGGCACGGTGATCGGCGGGGTGATGCTCTCGAGCTCCCCGTGCATCCCGCGCTCCATGAGCGCGTGCAGGTTCGGCGTCTCGTCCTTCAGGTCGCGGAGGAGCTGGGGCGTTCCGCAGTCCAGCCCGATGACCGCGACCCGCGGTGCGTCGGTCATCACGTCCTCACGGGTCGGCGTCACGGATCGGGAGCCCCGAGGGCTCCCTCGCAGGTCATCCTACCAAGGCCGCCGCGGCGCCCGACCTGGCATGATGGGGGCCGCCGTGAAACTCCTCCGGACCGTCCTGTACGTCGAGGCCCTGGTCCTTTCGGCCTGGGCCGTCCTCGCCGGGCTCGCCCCTGGTCCCGCCACCGAGGTCCTGGGCGAACGCGTCCCGCACCTCGGCGAGGTCTGGGTCCGGATCGCGGCCGTCCAGGCCTTCGGGTTCGCGATGATGATGGTGCTCGTGGCGGTCGAGATCGAGCGGCGCTGGTGGTTCGCCTGGGCCTTCGTCATCACCGCCCTCGGCGTGGCCGCGGTCGCCGTGCTCACCGCGGTCGGGGGGCTCCTCGACGTGCGCTCCCCCCGGCCCTGGTGGATCCTGGCGGCCGTGAGCCTCCTCGGCGCCGCGGCCCTCGTCGTGGGCCTCGGCAAGACCGGGCTCGAGCGCCAGCCCGAGTAGCCTCAGTCCCGCCGGGGATCGGCGCGCCAGGCGTCCCCCGCCGGCGCGATGAGCTCCTCGGTCCGCAGGAACATGGCGACCGCGAGCCACCCCTCCGCGGCCGAAAGGTCCCCCTCGGCGACCGCCTCCGCGAACGCCGCCGCGATCTCCTCCAGCCGACGCTTCCTCCGCATCGACCGAGGTATCGGCAGCCCCGCCCCGGCTCTGGAGCCCCGGATCTGCGACGCGAGCACGGCACCGCATGGTACCCGTCGAGCCGGCGCGGGTGTGGGAGGCGAGGCTCAGTACGCGCCGCGTCGCAGGAGGACGATGGGGATCGTCTTCAGCACGATGAACAGGTCGTAGGCGAGGGACCAGTTCTCGATGTAGAAGAGGTCGCGCCGCACGTAGTCCTCGAAGGAGAGCTCGCTGCGCCCGCTCACCTGCCACAGGCCGGTGATGCCGGGGGGCGCCTCCAGCCGTGCGAAGTGCCACTCCTCGTAGGCGGCCACCTCCTCCGGCAGCGGCGGTCGGGGGCCCACGAGGCTCATGTCCCCGCGGATCACGTTCCACAGCTGCGGCAGCTCGTCCACGCTCCAGCGCCGCAGCCACCGGCCGACGCGGGTCACCCGCGGGTCGTCGCGGAGCTTGAACAGGGGGCCGTCCACGTCGCTGCGGGGCCGCAGCTCGTCCAGGCGCCGCTCCGCGTCCTCGTACATCGAGCGGAACTTCAGCATGACGAAGGGCCGCCCCCCCTCTCCCACCCGCCGCTGGCGGTAGAGGACCGGCCCGGGGGAGTCGAGCTTGATCGCCACGGCGACGACGATCCAGAGCGGGCTCGTGAGCAGCAGACCGAGGCCCGCCACCACGAGGTCGAAGGCCCGCTTCAGCGCCCGCTGGGTCCGGGTCAGGCGGGCCGGTCGCAGCGCGAGCGACATCACCCCTCCGACCGGCTGGGCCGACAGGCGCGAGGAGAGCACGACGGGCAGGCTCGCGCTCACCCGCACCTCGAGCCCCTCGAGCCGGACGATCCTGGCGATCTGCTTCGTCTCCTCGGCCGAGACGGCGCTGGAGGCGACGAACACGCAGTCGGCGCGCTCCCGGTGCACGAGCTCGCGGAGCTCCCGGATGTGCCCGACCACGGGCGGGTCGAGCTCCGGGCAGGTCTCCTCCGAGGTCCGGACGAAGCCCACCGGCTCGAAGCCGCTGTCGGGGGCGCGCATCGCGGTCGCGAGGGCAACCGCCTCAGCGTTGGCGCCGACGACGAGGGTCCGGAAGGTGAGCCGCCCGATCGCCCGCTCCCGTCGGATCTGGGCGTGCCACAGCCGCCGCCCTCCGAGCGTGAGGACCAGGGCGAAGGCCCACGTGGTGAGGATCCACGAGCGCGAGAGCGTGGACCGCGCCCAGAAGCCCAGCGTGGCGAGGGTCATGACCCCCAGGGTCACGGCGAGGAACACCCGGCGGAACTCCTCGGCCGCGGTGAACCGGTGCGACTCGTAGAGCCGGAAGGCCCGGAAGAGCGCCACGGTGCCGAAGGGGGCGAGGAGGGTGATGGGCAGGAGGTCGGCCGGCGCGTGCCACCCGTAGCGCACCCAGCGGGCGAGGACGAGGGCGAGGGCGACGCACGCCCCGTCGGTGAGCCCCATGAGCCGGTACAGGCGCCGATACTGGACCCGCGCGGGCTCGACCCCTTCCGCGGGACGGGTGACCGGGGGTGATGGCGCCGGCCCGACGCCGTGCGACGCGAGGGCCGAGCCCACGCCGTCATCCCTCACCACGCGTCGTCCCCCCTCCCGACTCCAACGCGGGCGCCGTTGCGGCGCAGCGGTTCACCGACCCCGTGGCGGTGCAACCCGCCCGTCCCTCGTTGCGGGGACAGGATATCCGGGCTCGGGCGATAGCGGGATAGGTCGAAAGACCTAGTTCCCGCCACTCGGGGGCCCGGGATCCCGGCTCCGAGGCACTCCCGGTAGGCTGCCCCACGATGGAGGATCGGCGAGGCCGCGCACGGTGGGCCTGGACGGCGGGCCTCCTCGCCGTCGGGCTGGTCGCGGCCCTCGCGATCGGGGGGCTCCTCGCCGGCCTCGCGGCCGAGGGGCTGGCCATCGTGATGATCAGTTCCGACATGGATGAACTGCTCGCCATGAGCCACCGGGTCGCCGTCATGCATCGAGGTCAGGTTGTCGGGGTTCTCGATGGCGCCGCGGCGAGCAAGGAGCAGGTTCTTTCCCTGGCCTTCGGCGAGGGAGTCGACGACCGGCGCAAGTC
>FWPV01007640.1_pt1 | contig 17602 bp, 9 predicted proteins | sample 2228371 | NCBI WGS metagenome assembly FWPV01 (sample SAMEA103939776, study PRJEB20133) | metagenome | reverse complement strand
GTAACCGAAATTAAGTCTCTGCCCTGAACATTACGGCGTTTAGCTGCCCGCAGAATGACTTCCATCATGGGGAAGGCGAAGAGCTCCGGCCGTAACTGTTCCTGATCGTCAAAGACACTGGGGGGTACGGATGCCGGTCGTCGGTGGCTGGAGGGGGGAACTGTGATAGGCGGGCCGAGTCCTCTTAAAAGCCGGGGCATAATGGCGGCGATGCCCTCAGCCGGTATCCTGATGGAGACTATGGTTCCCAAAGCAAAACTCCACACCCGCTGCATTTTTTGGAATTCATCGTGAGTAATGTCCTTTAACAGAGGGATAATAGTCTTGTCGCATTCGTAGGCTCGGGAAACCTCGCGGGTTACCTGGCGGGAACTTATGGAGGAAGGGGTGATCAAGAGAATCACCGCCGCGCATTGCTCAATAACCATCGGCACCTCCTCCAGGTAATCACTGCCGGGGATGCTGTCCCGTTCGTAATACCAGACCCGGTAGTTTGCCTTTTCCAGTTGTGCGGCGATTTCCAGCGCCAGAAGGTTGTCCTCTTCAACGTAGCTGAGAAAAATCTGGCCCATAACTCTTCCTCGTTTGCGGGCGTTGCCTGTCATTGGATGTCAAGCGGGTTCTCTCCAGCAGTCCTGTTGTCGGTCCGGGCGGCAACGTTCTTTTGGTAACCCTGAAATACTCAATGTTTCTTGTCGGCCTTTTTCTTTTTGGATTTGGTCTTGGTGTCCTTAGTTTTGCCCGGCGGACGGCTCAAGGCGCGCAGTCCTTTGACAGCCAGAGCATCCTTGGGCGAGCGGCTGAGAACAACTTGCCAATGCTCAGTGGCGGTCTCGGTATCGCCCAAGGCGTAGCAGGCTTGGGCCAAGGCGTTGCGGGCTTCCAGATCCAGGGGGCACCAGGCGACCACGGCCGCGAAGCAGTCCCTGGCTTGGGCCAACTTGCCGTGCCGGGCAGCTTCCAGACCCTGGTTAAAGAGTTTGGCCGGGAAGACGGACAACCGGACATAGCCGGTAAGGGGAGTGCCGCATGTGACACAAGCGGGTGCCGCAGGATCATTCTCAGTCCGGCAGCCCGCTGCGGGGCAAATCAACATCGTCATCTGGCCTCCAAGGGTCGGATAACCTGTGGGTAAGGTGGTTTTTGTCGCTCGCTTCCTGCCAAAGCAGTGGAAAACAGATGGTCTGACAGCCTTTGTTAGGAACGGTCAAAGATATTGCCGGGCAGGCTGATACCCGCTTGGGGCTGTGAGCCGATATGCAGGAGTCCCTCGAGATCCTGCCGCTGTCTCCCCTCTGGCGCGAGCTGCTGCCAAAGGCGTTGGTTCTGGTTAAGCAAGACTTGGCAGCGCTTGAGGACTTCCTGGGGAGCTGTTGCCAGCCTTGCCTCCAACTCCTCAATTTCCGTTAACATTTGGGTTGTTTCGTCCAACAGTTCGCCCCGCCCGGCGAAGATGCTGGAAATCAGAAGGAACTGGGTCAGCTGACGGACCTTTTCCAAGGCTTCGTGAGCCCGCACCGTGACATCCACCAACTCATCCTCGATGATGTTTATCTTGCTGAGGCTACTCAAAAATTTCAGCGAGGCACCGACAGCCTGACAGGCGTCCCGGTAAACCTGGCGTTGCCGTTGCTTGTAGGCCTCCCGTCCTCTCTCCAGCCATCCGGTCAGGTGGGAGTCAAGACTGTCGGGGATTGCTGCCGGATTCATCTCTTTGGCTTGGGGGATGAGCTGGCGGCACCTTGCTACATGTTGTTCCAATACCTCCAGCGGCGGTGTGAGAGGTTCCAACCGACGGGCCTCCACGATTAAGCCTTCTAAATCAGCCCCCCGTTGAATGACTTTGGGGTAATCGGCCCCGCTCCTGGCCTCGTCCAAGTCCTGATGGACTTGGTCATACTCCAGGCGCAGGCGCTCTGCCTCCTCCGGTTCGAGCCGCTCCAGAGCGGCAGAAAATTTCTGGTCGAGCTGTTGGATGTCATACTCGCTGGGAACAACATCGGGTGGCGGCGGTTCGATATCCCCCCCGAAAGATTGGCCTGCGACGGCAAAATGGACTTGAATATAGACCTGTTCATTGCAGGAGATCTCAACTTCAACGGGGGTACCGATGGGCAGCTCCCCGACATCAGCCCGGAGTTCTTTGATGATGCGGTTTTCCTGGATGATGGGCAGTCGGATGAGACCTCCGGGCTGTGATACGGCAAAGGTAAAGCTGGCCTTGGCTGGCAGGGAGATGCCCTCAGCCAACAAAACCTGTCTGACCGGGCGATCACCGTCGGTGCCTTCCAGAAGAATGGGTTTAGAGAGGACTGCGGTTGCCAAAGTACTCCCCACTGCCTCCCGCTGATTTGCGGCATGGGCGATGATCCGTTGGACTTCGGCGACCTGCACCCCGGCATTATCCAAGATCTCAAAGGAAAATTCATTCAATGCTTCCGGCTGGAGGGGCACTCGACGAAAGGCGAAATGCAAGTTGGCATCCAAAGGTACTTCCTCGAGTACTTCGCCGTTAAGGGCTCGTAAGCGGATCGCACCACCGACCAGGGTTAGATTAGGCTGCAGGGGCTCCACTGTGCCGCTGATGGTGGCCTCCTCCCGGCGGGTGGCGCCGGCGGTGCGGAACCATAGCCGCAGCCGGTGGTCGTCATCTCCTATCCCCAGACCGGCTGCGGCAGCCCGCAAAGCTGCACCAAGGGCCACTGCAGTTTCAGGCTCATCCCGGATCGGTGTTGCCGCCTTGGCCCGGGGAGCGTCCTCCCCGGCCTTCGGCTCACAGAAGGCACGCTTTACCTTTTCGAAGACCGCCGGGATATAAGTGGAGCCGCCCACCAAAAGAATATGATCAACATCCGCCAAGGTTACCCCGGCTTTCAGCCGCGCCTTTTCCAAAGCTTCCTGACAGAACACCACGGTACGCTCTAACAGGTCATCGATGAGGTTTTCGAAGGTGGATCGGTCTAAGTTGATCTCCATTAAAATGGGAACCCCAGTCTTGTCCCGGATGGTACCTTGATCCCGGAAAGTGATCTCCTCCTGACTGGAAAGCTCCTTTTTGGCCCTCTCCGCCAGGGTGACCAGTTGACTGAAACGCAGCCGATCCTCCGGGTTTGAAGTGACGTCTAGATCAAGTTGATAGTCTTCAGCCACCAGAACCTGGCGGAGATATTCGGCCAGGCGACGGTCGAAATCATCGCCGCCCAAGAGGTTATCCCCGGCTATCCCCAGCACCTGGAACTCCCCGGAGATCCGGCGCAGCACCGAGACGTCAAACGTCCCGCCTCCTAAGTCATAGACTAGGTAAATGCCGTCTCCCAATTGGTGTTTCCAGCTGTAATAAATGGCGGCGGCAGTGGGTTCGTGGAGGAGCTCCTGGACCTGCAAGCCTGCGGCGAGTCCGGCTTCTCGGGTGGCCTCGATGGCGGGGAGGCCGAAATAGGCCGGCACGGTAATAATTGCCCGGGATACATCGTAAAGCCGATCACCGGGAGTCCGGGACGCCAGTTCCTCTTCCATCCGCCGTTTCAGCTCCCGGAGAATATGAGCAGATATTTCCACCGGGGAACACTGCCGGTCCCCAAGGGCCACCGTCATCTGAGTGCCCATACTGCGCTTGATGGAACAGACTGGTTCCGGGACAGAGCCTCTGCGGGCATAGGCCGGGTGGCCAACAATTACTTCCCCGGTGCGGGGATGACGCCAAACACACGAGGGCATGGTGGTGCGGCCCTGCCGGTCACGGCACAGGATCAGATCCCGTTCGTTGGGTTCCAGCATGGCAACGGCGCTATTGGTGGTCCCCAAATCAATGCCTATGGGTCGGGTGATAATCATAAGAACCCCCTATTCCAGAGAGTAATCCTGCAACCTTCTACCCTCGCCGTCTTCCTGGCTCCTTCCCAGGATGAAGTTTTTCATCTGCTGCAGCCGGTGTCGCAGCTGCGAAACTTTTTCCTGGACGGCCCGGGGGTTCCTTTGAGCCTCTCCGGCCAGGATTTCCAGTTCTCGTTTGATGTCATCGGCTTCCCGGACCAAATCCTGCTTTTCCTGCGCCGCCGCCAGAGAAGATATGGTATCGGCTTCCCTTTGCCCGTATTGGACATGATCGACGGCCCTCTCCGTATCAGTGCGGGTGTCCCTGAGCCTCATCACCCTTTGGGCCAGCGCCAGGATGTGGTTCCGGATATTTTCCAGCATGGTTATGGCATCGCTGTAAGATCTTTGATTGCCGGCCAAAAAAGCCCTGATGCCGAACTCCCGTTGGGCATCGATGGATCTCTGCAGTTCAGGGTGATCGTAAGGTTCACCTTCCTCAGCTAACATCCTGGCGACATCCCGATTGATTTGGCTGCACTCCTGAACCAGATTATCAAAGAATTCTCTGGGCGGTTGCAAGGGGGCGCTGCTCCGGGCAATCTCGGCCGCCAACTCCTCCATTTCCTCAAAATCATGGATGGCCTGTTCTTCATCGCCCCGTTGTTTGGCCGCTGCAAAGCTTTGTTTCGCCCGGCGGTAGCGGGCTTCGGCCACACTCCTCCTGCCAACTGGCAGATAGGCAAGGGTTTCCTGAAAAGTTCTCTCTAAAGCCTCGATTTCCGCCCCAGTGGGCAGCGGTCGGGGGGGAGGTGGCTCCACCGAGACGTCAAACAGCGATTCGCCGATCTTGCCTTTAATGGTAATAAAGGATAGCTCGTCGATGTTGACCTGCAGTTCCACCAGCGTTCCCTTGGGCAGGGAGGAGTCCACCGGCACCGTGATCTCTTTGATCTTCCGTTTCAATTGATAGAGGGGGAGGCGCACCAGTTCAGTATTGCCCGGATGGGAAAAGGTGTAGGTTTGGTTGTTGGGTAAGGTTGTTAGGGCTGGGAACAGTTCTTTGCGGACCACCCTGCCTCCGGCTGTCTCTACTTCCAGGAACACAGCCTTATTGAGCACGTTGGTGCCATCGGTTCCGCCTGTAGGTTTGCCTCCCTCCTGGCCCTGGCTTATGGGGCGGCCGGCGCTGGCCACCAGGTTCCCCTGACGGTCGTATACCCGGAAGGCCAGCCGGTTCTCTGCCCCCGGCTGCAGGGGCACTTCCCGGAAGGCAAAGCCACCCCCAAGGGTCAAATCCTGTTCATCCTCATAAGCCAGATCTTCAATGGCCAGGGATATCCTTCCGTCTGCCAGATCCAGCGCCGGATCCAGGGCCTCCACCTGGCCGCCGATGTTGGTGGTCCTATTGGCGGTGGCGCCCGTGCCCCGGAAAGAGACTCGGACGGTGCGCCCAGGATTGTAGACCGCCAGTCCACCGACGGCGGCGGCGCGGATGGCGGCCCCTAGTGCCACCAACGTATCGACGCGTTCATAGATCGGCTGGCTGCAACGGGCCCTGGGTTGGGCGGCCCGAGGGTCAACAACCAGGTCCAAGGCCTCCGGATCCCGACAGAGATTCTGGCGGACCATCTCCCGCACCAACGGGATGTGGGTGGAACCGCCGGCCAGAATGATGGCATCCACGTGATCCAGTCTGACGCCGGCCCTGGCTTCGGCCTGTTCCAAGGCTTCGAAACAGTAGGGGATGGTGCGCTCCACGAGAGGACGGAAGATCGTCTCCACTTCTGGGCGGTCATACATGAGCTCAATGAGCACCGGAGCACCATTTTTATCCCTGAGGTCCGTTGAATTCCGCAAAATAAAGTCTCCGGTGCTGGAGAGGCCGATCTTGACGCCCTCTGCCAGGCGCTGCAGAATGGTGACCCGTAATAAATCTTCTTGATCATGCTGGGGGTTCAGATCCAGGACATACCCCTCCTCTTGCAATCGCAGCAGAATGTCAGCCGCCAAGGCCTTATCCAGATCATCACCGCCCAGAAAGTTGTTGCCGCTTACTCCCAAGACTTCAAAAGTGCCGGCAGTAGCCCTAAGGATGCTGACATCAAAGGTGCCACCGCCGAAATCGTAGACCAAAAAGATGCCGTCCCGAGTGCCGCTCCGCCAACAATAATAGCAGGCCGCAGCGGTCGGCTCATGCAGCAGATCGATGACCTGGAGTCCGGCCTTTTCTCCGGCGATGCGGGTGGCCTCAATCTGAGGATGGTCAAAATAAGCCGGCACCGTGATGATGGCCCGATCCACCAGCCACTGTAATTGGGGTGTGGATAAGGCCTGCAGGTCTTCTTCAATCTGGCGCTTCATTTCAAGGAGGATCATGGCGGAGACCTCCTCCGGCGTCACCTCGGTATCAGTGAGGAGGACCTTGGTCTGCTGACCCATGCGCCGCTTGATGGAACGGATGGGTGGTGGACCAGTGCCCAGACGCAGCAATGCTTTGGTTCCTACGACGATCTGGCCGCTCTCGGGGTCCTTCCAGACGCAAGAAGGGGTGGTCTCCCGCCTAATCCTGGCATCCCTATGGATAATGATGTCGGTATCGGTAGGGTTCATAACGGCCACGGCGCTATTGGTCGTGCCCAAATCGATTCCCACGGCTTTGCTGATGAACATCTCGGACCTCTGTGGTTAGGGGTTACCTGTTGGCCAGGCTCGCCGGCGTCAACCCAACGAACTGTTCAGGTTACGACTCGTATGCGCTGGTGGCTTGTCTTGCGGGTGGAGCTCCCATGATGACCCGTCCCAGGCGCACCAGCACCCCCCGGCGCATCACAATGGGCTCCACCACTTCGGCCACCATCTCCTCCTGGAACTCCGGGCTATGGCGCCAACCATCGACATCGACCCAATCAGCCACTTGATCAAACGGCAGACCTTGGGGGATCAATAGTTCCAGGTCTGCCTGCCGCAGTACGTCTTTCATCTGGTCTTTCAGGATGCGCAGATGGCGATGGACCTGCGCCAGGGGTCCTTGCAGCTGATCCTCATACCGCTTCAAAGCCGATTCCAGATGATAAATGAGGACGGCCTGCTGGGCCAAAATCTGCAGCCAATGATCCTGGATGGCAGCCACCTCCTGTCGGGCTTGATCCAACGCCTGGCGGTGCAGCTGCAACAGCGTCGCCATCTCCGCCGCCGGAGAGAGCAACTCGACGGGAAAGGGGACCCAACGTTCTTGAAAAACGCTCCAATCCGGAAGCTTATCCGAAGATGACATGGTGCACCTCCAAGGGCGGCGGCCCGGCCTCCGGGCAGATGGGCAGGTGAGCTATAGCCACACGTATATCACCTGGAGGGAGGTCCAGCAGATCGTCCAGGAACCACTGAAGCAAGGCGGCGACACGAAAATCCGCCAGGCTGGGCAGGGGACACTCTTGGGCCAAGGCAGCAAGATCGATGGGCATGCGCCGGTGACGCCGCAGAAAATCCTCCCACTCCGGGTCCTCATACCGTGTGGCCGGGGCCTCGAATAGTTCGTATTCCAGGCGAAGCAAGGGTTTGGTGATAAGCTGCTCCACGGCCCAACGATAGAGCAGCCGCTTTTCCGGACAACTTTCCAGCTCGCTGAGCTCCTTACCGCGGTTGACGATCTCCGCGTTACTGGCATGGCAGGGGAGCCCGAGCACCTCAAAGGGATTGGGCTTGTTCGGATCGATCACCGATACCTCCAGACTCAGAGCATGTTTCTGAGGGCAGACAGGTTCTTCCGGGCTGCTTCATTATCTGGGTCCAAGCGGCTGGCCTCCTCCAACAACATGCAGGCTTTCATTTTCAGGGATTGAATGGCGTCAAGGTTCCAATTACAGCTGGGGCAGAGATGGTCTCGGAATTTTTGCCAGAAATTCCATGTGTTATTGACTGCGAAATGACCCGTAGAAATAACCTCGGAGACGATTTCCTTTACGATAGGTAATTGGTTGGGGGAAAGTCCACAACATGGACATATACTAGAATTGACTTTTTGTGTTAATAAGTCATCAAAATGATGAATCATTATTGGCCACTCCAAAGCTATTTTTACCTTTTGAAGAATAACCTGAGCCATCTTTTCGAATTTCTTTTCCCATTCCTGCGCTTCGTTGACCAACTGCACGGCATGGGCATTGAGGACGGCCGACAACTGCCGTTCAATGATCTTCTGGGCTTCGCTATCCTGTATGAGATGAATCGCTTCTCTGAGGTCCTTCTCGGCTGACTCGAACCGTTTTGCATGGGCGGCTTTGATGCCCCGCTGGAAATAGGCGGAGGCCATCAATTCGCAGGCCTGACCACAGAACCTGGAGTCTGCTGAAACCTCCTGACAAGCTTGTATGACCTCCTCGAAGTGTTCTTTTTCCAAAGCTTTTTTGCCGCGGTGGATATGGCGCAGGTTATCTTCTTCCGGCGCCAACTTAATCATCTCGTCCAGGAATTCCGCCACGACGGGATGGTTGGGTTCCCACCTCTTAGCTTCCTGGGCCTTGATGAGGGCTTCCCGGAACCTTAGTTCGGCCGCCAAGGTCTGACCATGCTCGAAATAGACCTTGGCCCGGATCTTTCGCAAGGTATCTTGGTCCTCCAATTGATTCTCCAGGGAATCGAGGATCTCATAAGCCTGCTGGAATTGCCGACGTTCTAAGCATTCCTTGGCGGTTTGGAGCTGTTTGAAGAGGACCGCCTGGGCCGTTTCGGCCAGGAGGCTCTTGGCGTTCTCGTTGGCGGGGTTCCATGCCAGGGCCTCCTCGTAAAAGGAAGTGGCCTGTTGCGGATCATCGCAGCTAAAGCCGTGCAGCAGGAAGTGCTGGGCCAGGGCTTGGTTTTCGGGAAGATGGGCCCGGGCCTTAATGGAGCGGGAAATCAGTTGGTCGGCGACCAGGGAGGCAGGCTCCAGGAGCATTTTGATTCTTTGGAAATCCTTGGTGATATAAAGATCATAACACCAGTCGTTGTACCACTCCAGGCAGGTGCGGAGGACACGCACCACCGGAACCCCCAGTTTGATGAAGGGTTGCAGATGCTCTGTCCCCCCGGCGTAATTTTTCCTGATGCCTCTGGGCAGACTGCGGATAGCGTCCGGATCCTGCACGATCTTTTCCGCCTCTTTAACTAGGTTCAGGCCGATAGTGTCCAGCAACTCCTCGGCGAGTTCCTCCAAGGCAAGGAGACGGACGTGGTCCAGCTCCAAGGCGGTGACGCAGTCGCAGGCTCTCAACGTGCCGGCCAACTCCTCCCTGCTCCGGCAGAGATGCAGGCAACGGAAATGGATGGCCGCCGCCGCCAGATTGCCGCTGGCGTAGGCCACGCCGGCTGAGCGGCTGTGGGGAATGAGGAGGGACTTAAGGGCCTCCCGGAAGAGCTCATCCAGGAGTGCCGTCGGCACCACTGCCCTATCCCCCCCTGGCAAGGAATTGACGCCACGGCTGTCGGCAAAATAATCCCAAAAGGCCTCACTGGTTAGGAGAGAAGCCCACATGGCGGTGCTGCGGTATACCTGGTGGCCGTCCTCGGAACCGGGGTGAAGCGCGGTCCTGGCTGCATCCCGATACAGGACCGCCAAGGTGTGCTGGAAAGGCATATCACCCTGATAATCGGTAAGAACCTGGCTCCAAGCCCGGCGCACCGCCTCTTCTTCTTTAGCCAGCAAGGCTTGCCGCAGTTGGGGTCGTTGAGCGAGGATGAATGCCAATTGCTGCCAACGGCCTGGATTACCAGAGAGTTCTGCTTTGCCGGGGAACAAGAACGATAACAAACACTGGGTAGCTGCCTGATTCTCCAGATGGTCTGCCAATCCCTCTAGTTGTTCGGCGTTCATGGCCTATGACCCTGTGCTGAGTGGAGTACCTGTGATGCCTGGCGAAGACGGGCCGCAGCTTGGAGGATATCCCCGCTTTTACTGGCCTGGGTGGCAAGGTGGCAGAGATAACGGCTGAATGCAGCCACTTCGTCTGCTTCGCCGGGACCGGCGCAGTTTAGGCACTGGTCCCAGAGACGGCAGGCCAGGTCTGCCGCCCCCAAGGCGGCGGCGCAGCGGGCGGCAGCCGCCGCCGGCGCCCTGTCTGTGGCCAAGGCGTCCAACAAAACATCTCTGATCGGCGTTGCCGGGACATGACGGCGGGCGGCACAGGCGGCCAATCGAGGAATGAACCTGCCCAGGGGGAAAACTTCATTCACTGCAGTACCCTGCAGCTGTATGCTCCGGAACACCTCTTGACAGCCGTCCTCCGCCTTGCCGTCCATAAAAGCCATTGCGGCTCGGAGCAGATGGCAGGCCGCCTGTCCGGCCGGTTTCTGGTACGATGAGCAGGAAGGTAAAGCATCCTGTGATGGGGGAGTGCCGGTCAACAGGTCAGCCATGAGGCGGCACAGGTCCCCAGCCAGGGCGTCCTCACCGGAAACACCGTGGAGCAGTTCAGCGGCTCGGTCCACGTGGCCGGCTGCCAGCAAACCCGCGGCTACCATGAGTGCCAACGGTCCGTTGCCGATATCCTCCCGCAGCCAGCCCGCTGCCTGCTCCCATGACTCGCCCTCCGGTGCCGCCGGCGTCTGGGACTGCACCGACCGCCAGGCAGCCGCCAACCCGAGCCGCTGCAGCCGCCGCACCTCGGCCGAGGCCGTGAGGCTCCTCAGACGGTTCAATAGGTGCACCATTTGTTGGGCAGAGGCGATGTCCTCCACCTGGGAACATGTTCTGGCCACCTCCCGGGCCAATTGGTTGATCAGGTGCTCATCAAGGGAGTCGGTCGCTGCCAAAAGCTCCAGGGCCAGGGGGGTGACGGCCGCGGCTACGGCCGCACCTCCCTGAGTGAGGCAAAAAACCACGGTTGTCCAGGCCGCCCACCGGGGTAATAGCTTGGGCGGTAGTCCGCTCGCCTCTTGCGCCAGAGCCGTCCAGGGGATATCCTGCCGATCCGGATACGCCCACAGACCGGCGCAGGTGGCCAACAGAGGCACTCCGGCGGGCCGGTCGCCGTCGGCTTCCCCAGCGGCAGCCGCCAGGGTATGGGCAGCCTGCTGCCGATAGAGGCGGGTTTGATCGTTGTCCGCTGTTTGCCTGGCCTGTTCTGCTAGGCCAATGTAAAGGTTCCCCAGAGCAAAGAGAGCCCGAGGATTACCGCCAGTCGCCAGCGGCTCCAGGAGTTCCTGGGCCTTCGTCAATGTGCCCTCCCGGGCGTAGGCGTAGGCGCGGAGTAGATCCGTCTTCAGGTGCCGTCCCGGAGGGGCGAACCGATCCAGGAGGTCGCAGACCTCATTTGCGGGCGTCGTGCCGGTTTGCAAGAGGAAAGTGGCCAAGAGTAGGGCGGCGCGTGGATGACCGAGCGGGCCGGCAGCCTCGGTCAACAGCCCCTTGGCCTGATCTGTCCGGCCCTGTAGGAGGGCGTGCAGCCCCCGCCACATAAGCTGGTCTGCCCTGGGGAGACGGTCGAACAGCGGTGAAGCCAGGAGTTGCGCCAAATTTTGCTGATCCTGCTGAAACACTGCCGAACCCAGGCTGGTGCGCAAGCCTTCCAATTGCTCTTCCAAAGTCGCCGCTCCGGCTGAGCGGTCCCATCCTGGAGATGGAGCCTTACCCTGGGCCATGGCGAGGCGCGCCTGCACCAAGGAGTCGAAAGGCGGCGGAGTTTCCTGCAGGGAGGCCATACAACCGGCCTCTGCGGCCAGGTGGGGATCCAGATCCGCCAAAAGGGCAACCACGCTCCATCTTGCCGGCCATTGGGGCAAGCGGCGATATCGGTCGACAAGATCCCGTTTCCCGGCCAGGGCGGTGGCCCAGGCGGCGTAGTAATGCCAGCGGGGCTGGGAAGTCAGTCGGTCTGCCAGCTCTGACAGGATCTCTGCGGCCCGGGAGGCATGGCCTTCCAGGAGATGGAGGCGGCCCATAGCCATGGCCAAAGGAATGGTTCCCACATATTTGGCCAACGGCAGGGCCTCCAGCTCTTCTGCGGCTGCCGGCGGCGGTCCTGGCAGGGTCCCATCATCCAGCCATTTAAGGGTAGTGTTTAGGGTATGGAGTCCCATGATCACCTTATTGGCCGGTTCCCAGGACTCTTTGGGGAGCTTCTCCACCCGGTCGTGCTGCCCCAGTTGAATAAGGGCTGCCAGCAGGCCTTGATAGGCTATCTCATCCCGGGGGACCTTTTTGAGGACCTTCTCCAAGCGGAGGACCGCCTCTGGAAGATCTCCCGCCACTAAAAGACAGTGCAGGCCGATGGCCCGTTGCCCCCCGGGCATTGGCACCCGGTTGAGCTGAAGTTGACGGGCCACTTCTGCTGCTCGAGTGAGGGCGGCTTGGTTGGAATCAAAATCCACCTGCAGGATCCAGCTCAGGAAGCTGAAAATGTCTTCCTCTTCGGTGGGGTCGGCAAGCCCCCGGAGACTGGCCACATAGAGTGAGAGGTGCTCCTGCCGCCGTGCACCCCGCCGGGCCAAGGACCTGGCGCATTGCAGTTTCACGTCACTGGAAGAGGTGGGCTCCAGGGCCGTGCGGGTGAGGAGGTCTTCGGCAGAACTGCTCTCGCCACGCTGGTCATAAGCAGCCACCAGCCGCCACCAGACATCCGCCGGCTGTAGGGACAGGTCCAAACCGGCGAGGGTTGCACCCATGTCTTCAAGTTTGGCCAGATCATCTCTGGAAAATTCCTGCACATAAGGAGGCCGCAGAAAGCTGTCCAGGAATGGCAGCCACAGATGGGCCAGGGAATCTGGACGGGCTGCCAATTGCCGTTGGACTTTCCAGAACCGATGGAGTCGCTTGGCCGGATCGCTTTCCGCTAGTGCCAACGCCCATTGGTTGGTTATCCGCCCTTTCCGGGTGAAGCGGCCCCAAAAGGAGTACGTGGGTATCGGAGTATGGGTAGTTTTTGTCATTGCCGCCCCAACAGCCTGTTTTTTTCGGATTGAAATCTTTCCACTTGAAAGGTATTGCCGAGTTCCTGGTAAGCTCTAACTATCTTGTCCAAAAGTGCCAATCTGCCGGGGCCGTCAAGGAATCCCCGTCCTCTGGACAGCTCCAGGGCTTTGGCCAGGTAGAGGGCGCCGTCAGCCTTATTTCCCGCCGCAATCTCCACGTCACCCAGAGAACGATACAGCTGGAAACGACAGTCGTCGGAGCAGCGGGGCTCTGCCAACCCTCGTTTGAAGGCCTTCCTGGCTCCCGGCAGATCCCCTTGGCGATGGAGCCGTTGCCCCTCCTGCAAAGCCGCCTCATCGGGTGACGGCTGCCTATCGCCCGCCAGGATTTCTAAGTCCTCCAATAGGTGGCCGGCGTGCAGATAACGATCTTGAGGACGGAAGCTGAGGCAGCGCAGGATGATTTCCTGAAATTCAAGGGAGATGCTGGGATTCATCGCTTTTGGTGGAGTTGGGCGCACTTTCTGCAACTGTTGACAGCGCCACGGCCGATAGAGACTGTCCGGCAGATCCCGAGGGTGGACCAGATGATCGAAGGGATTGACCCCAGTGAGACCCTCATACATGAGGATTCCGATGGTATAGACATCGGAGGCAGGCAAGAGCTCTCCTTGCATGGCCTCCGGGGCCATGTACTTCAAAACCCCCAAGGTGGTGGGTGTCTTCCCAGAGCTCAGCATCCTGGCGGCAAGGCCGAAATCCACCACCCGGATGCGCTGATCTAACCCTAACAGGATGTTGTCCGGCTTCAAATCCCGATGAATGATGGGAGGCACTAGGTTATGCAGGCCGGCTACCGCCTGGCAGATCTGCAGGCTCCATTTCAGCAGGATATTGGCGGGAACCTGCTTCCAGGACTGAAACTGCTCTGCCAGGGAGGTTCCCGGCACGTATTCCATGACCAAAAAGAGGCGATCCTGCTCCTGGGGCAGGATGCCGGCATCGTAGACGTGCACCAGATGGCTCAGCACTTGAAAATCAGTAAGTTCGTCCATGGCCTCCGCCAGGAGAAAGATGTCGCCGAATAGGTCTCGGGCTGTCTGCAGATCGAAGCCGGTCTGTTTGCTCAGCTTTACTGCTACCCGGCGGACCGGCCTCCCCAGGATATAGTGGTCGGCCCGGTAGACGGCGCCGAAATTGCCCTCCTGGAGATACTCCCGCAGGTGATATTTCTCCTGGAGCATTCTCCCCACCAACGACCGCATATCCGTTCCCAGAGGTGGTCCGATGGGATGAGTCATGTCTGTGCCTCCCGGAGCAGCCTTTCCACGGTGGTGGTCAGCTGCTGCAGGATAGCAGCCGCTGACCGGCCTGTCTCGTGGGCTAATTTTTCCAATTCTTCGGAAGCACTGTGGAAATCGGTCGCCAGGTCCTGGTGCCAGGCGGGGGCTGGTTCTGCGGTGATCTCCGCCGGACTTCCCAGGACTTGTTGCCAGCGGTTGCAACAGTTGCACACCACCTGCCGGCAGATCTCAAGGCTGCCCGCACCGGTGGTCTGATGCAGATCGGCCAAGATGGTTGCCAGGATCTCCGCGGGAGGAGCCGAGCTAGAGAGGAAACTGACCTGGACCTGAGCCGCCATCTGCGGTTCATAAGGCGAGGTCTGCTGCGGCGGGGGTAAAAAGTGCAGTTCTATCCGTTGGCAGGTGCGGAACTCCTCCTTCCTCCGCCTGATCTCCCTCTGCAGGGGGACCTCCACCATTTCCTGTAACAATTTGCGGACGATGCGGCCGCCCTCTTTGCCGCCGGAGCGGTCATTCAGCAGCGCCGCCTGCCGGCCCAGGTAGTTCAGGAGAGCATCTGGAATGATCAGGGTTTTTTCCTTTTTTTTCAGCCAGCTTTCCTGAATCTGATTCGCCAGTTTGCGGCAGATGTCCATCATGGCGGCCTGGTCCAGGGGTTGAAAGACGAGGAGGTTGCCGATGCGGGCAAGAAATTCCGGTGGGAAAACAACCTCTTGGGTTCGAGGATGCCGAATCGTGCTGAGATGCTGCTTTACGGCGGCAATGATCTCCTCCATGGGCCTGCCGTCCCCCGACATCTGGGTGATAATCTCGTGGCCGGCGTTAGAGGTGAGGATAAAGATGGCCTTGTCGGCAAAGGCCTTGACTCCCCGGGTATCCACAATCCAGGCTTCGTCAAACAGATTGAGGAAAGGCTTCCAGATGTCCGGGTGGGCTTTCTCGGCCTCATCCAGGAGAAAGACGGCGTAAGGATCGGCGTTCAGGTCGTTGATCAGGCGCCCTCCCTGCTCATGCCCCACATAGCCCGGCGGCACGCCGATGATGCCGGAAATGGTGTGGTCTTGCGTGAAGTTGCCCATGGTGTAGGTCTGCAGGCGTTTGGAGGCGGAATACACCTTGGCCAAGACCTTGGCCAACTCTGTTTTGCCCACGCCGGTGAGGCCGGCAAAAAACATCACTGCAGCCGGTTTGGTGGGGTCGGTGGCGCCGGCTTTGATGAGTTCCAACTGTTCGGCCACCGTCTTTACTGCTTCCGGCTGACCGAAGATTTCCCGGGCAAAATCTTGGCGATAATCGACCTCGGCACCGATGCCCGACAGGCTGCTGACCGGAATGCCGCTGATGTCGGCCACGATGTCGATCACCGCAGCCGCCGTGACGACGGGGGGGCGATCGGGCTGCTGGTCCAGGGCATAGCGGAGGTCCTCGCAGGCCCTCGCCAAAACCTTGATGGCTTTGGACGGCAAACGCTCATTGAGGATGTAATTGGCCGACAAGACCACCGCCCTCTCCATGGCCCTCTGGTCGATGGTCAGACGGTATTTCTGCTCCAGGAGAGTGGCAGCCTGGGCCACCATATCCAGAGCTGCTTTTTCCTGCGGTTCTTCCATTCTCACCAGGTTGAACAGTTCCAGCATCTCGTAATCCGAGGCCAACAGATCTTCAAAATCCCAGGGCGACAGGGAGCCGAGGAGCCGGATTTGGCCTTCCTTAAGGGCCCGGCGGAGCGGCAGTTTGTTGTTGCCCCCCGATTCTGCCCGCAACAACGGACCAAGATCATCCAAACACAGGATCACGTCGGTGCGGCCAGCAACGAAAGCGATGATACTATCCAGTTTGCCCCTGCTCTCCTCCGGTGCCACATCCCGGCAGGCTACCCGGAGCAGGCGTCGGCGTTGGAGAAAAGGGAGCTCTCCCACTGCCGCCCGCCGGGCCAATTCCCTGATGAGCGTGGTCTTGCCCACACCCCGCGGACCGATAATCAAAACATGGTTGTGTTCTTGCCGGCTGAGGGCCCGGCAGAGCCGTTCCACGTACGCGTCCAGATGGAGAGCTTTTGGGTAACCGTCCGTGCGGGCCTGATAGGTGAGGTCCTCGGAGGGCAGGAGATTGGCCGGCAGGCGGAAAGCTTGGTCACGTCGCCCCCGCGATCGGCTTGCCAACAGCTCCTGGTCCAGCTGCTCCCGCATCTTGGTAAGATTCAGCCGCAGCGGTGGCCCGGTCAGCACCGCGGCCAGCCGAGGAGGCATGGTCTCCAACAGGGCACCGAGAAGATGGGCTGTGTCAATCTGTTCGCCACCCCAAAAGGAGGCGATTTTCTGAGCGCCTCGCAACATTTCCACCAAGGATTCACCCATATCATTCTGGCGAAGTTCCAAGGGGAGGCCCCGCCGATCTGCCAGGCGGAGGGCGTCGGCCACCAATTCCATGAGGCGGGCCAGACCCAATTCCACAGGGGCTTGCAGGCGCACCAGGTGTTCAGTTATGCCTTCGGTCTCCGCCAATAAGGCTAAGAAAAGATGAGGGGGCAGCAGCCGGTCATACCCCAAATCGGCGGCGCGCCTGGCGGCGGATTCCAAAACAGACCAAGCATCGCCGGTAAATTCCTCGCCGCGGAGTCGCCCGCTGCCCACCTCAAAGAGAGGCTCTAATACTTTGTCCCCCTCCCGGGCCAGATCCCGGAACAGGGAGGCAGCCTTGTGGGCGTCCAGAACAGCAAGAAAATCAAGCTCTTCCTGGCTCAAATGGTCAAGCACGGCGCTGAGCAGGAGATGCAAAGCCGCGTCTGCCCCCGTATCCCCTACGGAAGCCAACTCGGCGTCATATCGATCCAAGGCCGCCAGTGCCATTGGCGAGAACCCCTCCCGCCGGCCGTCAAAATCAGAGGGTGTGGAACGTGGTGGATGATAAACCTCGATGATCTCCAATAAGTCTTGCGGAGAGACCCCGAGTTTCAGTGCTTGGCCGAGCGTGACCAGAATGATGGGGACGTTGCTGGCAATGGCAGCCGCCAAAAAATCGCTGGGTTGGATTTTTCCTGCCGCCCGGTCTATAGCTGTATGGATGATCCCGGCGACAGTTTCATTTTTCAGCGGCAGCAGAGATAAGATGTCATCCTGGAATAACACGTTCCGTCCTTTCTGTTCCTTTCCCAGAAGATGAAAACCCGAAGTTAGGTAGTCCCGCAGATGGCAGTGCGTCGGTCCCTCATGGACCCACTCTCTGAAGACCGACGGACAAGCAAAACCGGGGCACCGCCATCCAGCAGGGGGAATCTGATTACAACTGTCGGCAGGAAAAACGCAGGCGTTCGGACGTGCTGCGGGCACACCTGAGGAGATAACAACGTGAGGATACAGGCAAAACGCAGGGAAATCACCACGGCCCCCCACAAGCAATGCTGACGGCTCTTGTCGGGACCTGCCTGAAGAATGGGCAGTTGCAGATAACGGCAACAGTTATCTGACCTGTACGAACCGTTGCAGTAGGTAGTGCTTGACGGGCATGGCCTAGCAGGGTGTGGAAAAACTCCCGGCCACAGTTGATGGTGGGAGAATATCCCTATTTTTCAGCTGTTGGCGGAGCCAAAAGCTGCTGTC
>FWPV01008696.1_pt1 | contig 17604 bp, 13 predicted proteins | sample 2228371 | NCBI WGS metagenome assembly FWPV01 (sample SAMEA103939776, study PRJEB20133) | metagenome | reverse complement strand
CGGCTTTCCCTTCCATCACACACCCCCTTTCCCAGACCAAATCTACCTCTTACTGCTGGTCCAGTCCAGGTGGGGGTCACTATACGAGCTGGGCGATGGCCTGGGCGATGTGCGGGTAGGCCACGTGCTCCATGTGGACGCGTAGAATGAGTTTCAGCACCCGGCGGTCGCCCAGTTCTAGCTCCTGGAACACGACGACCTCAGTCGGGTCGTTGGTATAGCCCAGGTCGCCCCCGATCCAGAACACGCTGGTCTGCGGAGTGAGGTTGAGCAGCATCTCCAGGCGGTCGTGGGCCTCCTCTTCGGTGCCGACCTCAAGCATCTCCTCGCCGGTGATGACCACCTTCTGGTACTCGAGCACCTCCTGCCGGCAGAGGTTCAGGTGTTCGATGTTGAAGGCGCCGTAGGAGGGTTTCCCGTGCTCGCCGGCGACCTCGTGCTGCCAGCCGGCGCTGTCCCGGCCCCCGTAGAACTCCAGCAGCTCGGCCTCGCGTTCCTCGGTCCAGTTCGGGTTGGGCCACGAGGGCCAGCGGAACACCTTGAACTGCGTCGAGGTGGTGAGGCGGTAGTAGGTGGTGTTCCGCATCCCGTTCTGCGTGGAGTAGATGCGCAGCTTCCCGCCCGACTTCAGGCACTGGCGCAGGGCCTTCCACGCCTTCTCCGTGAGCCAGGCCCCTTCGTCCACCCACACGCGGTCCACGTGCAGAGAGCGGAAAGCGTCGCCGTAGGCCCCGGCCGGGCGGAAGTAGAGGATCGAGCCGTTGGTGAACTCCAGGCGGAAGTAGGGCTTGCGGTGGATCTTGGGCTTGCCGTACTTCGTGAGCGCGATGCTGGCCATGAGGTCGGGATTGGCGTCGAGCTGGAACTCGATCTCCTCGATCAGGGTGTCGAGGTGTCCCTGGTGCGGCGCGGCGATGAGCCCCTGGCCGCCCCGGGTCGTGAAGGCGAAGTGCAGCGCGTCGGTGGTGAGGCAGACGCTCTTGCCCACGTCACGGCCGTCGAGGTGGATGATGTTCTTCTCCCCACAGAGCAGGTCCTCCACCTGGTGCGGCCAGTAGACGCGCCGGCTGCCGTCCCGGTTGCGCAGGTATCCCTGGCCCCAGAGGACGGGGCTGGCCAGGGTCTCGGCCAGCTTGCGTTCCCGGGCCGACATCCCTGTCTGCGTGCGGGCACCCACAGGCAGGCGGCGCCGGCCTTCGCTGGGTTACCTACCGGAGGGGAGTTCGAAAAGTCGGGTGGGTACCCCGCCTGCAACCTGGCTGTTAAACAAGACGGGCTGTGAAACGGAGAATCGGAGAGTTCGAAGAGGACATGCGTGGGTTGCGCCTGCAACCGTGGGGGTTGCGCTTGGACCCCACGCGCTTCATCTCGAACCGGAGAATCAAGGGGGATGTACGCGGGGCCGCAAGTCCGCGTGAATCAAGGAGAAAAGCAAAGACCCCGCCGGGTCGTCCCGACGGGGTCTCGCGTTAACCAAGAACCGCCAGAGTTGGCGGATTGAATTTTGGCTCCCCATGTGCAACCCTTTTCATAACCGTTCTCGTTCTCCGGCTGTTAACCGAAAACCATTTTCATTCAATGACATATCAAAAAAAGAATGGGGCACCAGGCAGGTCGGAAGGCTCGACAATCCCATTTTCCCAACCACCTTGCGAGAAAAGTTATCGGAAGTCGAGTCATGACCGCTTCGCAAATTGAAGCAGAAGACCATAGGTCTGGCCCAACCCCATCAACTTATTGTCATCCTGAACGCCAGCTTTTCCTGCCAAAAGGAATTCCCAGCTTATTCATGCGCTTGCGAAGTGTACTGGGATTGATGCTTAAAATCTGCGCCGCCCCTCCCGGCCCATAGATCTTGCCGCCTGCTTTCTCTATAGCCCGCCTGATATACCGAGAGTTCATCTCATCGAGTGAAACGAAAGGCTCAACCCGGTCTTGGCCATTGACGATCCTGCCCGGAGCCGTAAAGGGAAAAAGGGCTTCAAATGACAGCGGGCCACCCGCACGGTGCTGGATGAGAGCCCGCTCGATTGTGTTTTCAAGCTCCCGCACGTTGCCCGGCCAATCGTAGGCTGTGAGCCTGTCGATGGCATTTGCGGCCAGCTTGGGTATTTCTTTGAGCTTGAGCTCTATGGACTTGTGGTAAAGGAAGTGGTGGGCCAAGGATGGGATATCGCCCTTTCGCTGCCTTAAAGGCGGGATCATGATGGGAAAAACATTGAGGCGAAACCAGAGATCTTCCCTAAATTGTCCGGATCCGACCATCTCCTGCAAATTCCTGTGGGTGGCCGATATGATTCGGATGTCCACAGGAATGGAGTTGGTTCCACCGACGCGCTCAATCTCTTTTCTTTGCAGGACGTGCAGCAGCCGCACCTGTGCGTGCGGCGGCAGTTCCCCTATTTCGTCGAGAAAAATGGTACCCTTGTCGGCCCGCTCAAAACGCCCCCTCTTCTGGCCAATAGCGCCGGTGAAAGCGCCTTTTTCGTGGCCGAAAAGCTCGCTGTCCAGAAGCGTCTCGGGAATAGCGCCGCAGTTCACCTTTATAAAAGGCCCTTCCTTGCGCGGGGAAAAGGTGTGGATCGCATTGGCTATCAGCTCCTTTCCAGTACCGGTTTCGCCGAGCAGGAGCACAGGACTGTCAAGGGAAGCCACCTGTTCGACCATCCGCATGACCATGCTCAGGCCGAAGTCGGCGCCAATGATTTCATCTCCGGAAACCGAGCGCAGTTCATCCAGCAGGTACCTGTTGTCGTCGGCCAGCATCTGCTTGAACCGGATGACCTCCTGGTGTTTCATGGCATTGGACATGGCAATGGACATTGGTTCACGCAGCAGTCGAAGCAGTCGGGCATGTTCATTGGTATACCGATCCGGACCGTCCGCCATCAATCCAACATACCCGAGTTTGCTTCCTTCGAGTTCCAGGGCCATTTGAATGAAGGAATAATCCTCTTTTTGTCCAAGCCTTTCCAGCACCTCCTTTGGTATCAGATTCGCATCGGGCTGGTTGATGATTACGATATCCCCGCTTTTTAAAGCAGCTGCCCTCTCACGGCGCCCCTTTTCGGGATAATGCACGATGTGCTCGTAGGTTTCCGCCAGGTCCGCCCCGACATGTGCCACGAACTGCAAGGTATTCTCTTCAAGATCGACCAGGTGCAGGCCCATCCGCTTCACCGGGATGAAAGGCCGGATGTATTCGTAGCAGCGTTTCAAGGCCGTTTCGATCTCGAGGCTGCTGCACAGACGCAAGGTTGCTTTGCGGAAGAAAAGGTTTTCATCGATGTTCATCATCTTCTTTATACCCTCCAGCCAATATCCGAATGGTAGACGCTCTCTTTTGGACCATAGCACGCAATCAGACCATGGTGCAATAAATTTCGCCCCATAGGGCGACCTCGTTCATCGCCTGACAGGCTTGGGTTTATAACCATTTGAAATTTTTAATATAAACTTGCATGGCATGCGTATTGCTACATTTGGGGTAAACTCGGAGGAGAACCAGAGGGAATGCCAAACTTAGTTGAAAATTGAAACGGCCCCAACCCATGTGGTTTCATGGTGTTGAACACAAAAACCTTGAGCCACAAAAGGAGGAGCCGAGATGAGTAGGTTACCGAGTTTGGCAAGGAATGGCAAGAAGGTGAAGCGAATGGGCCGGGCCGAGATCATCCGAAGGCAAGATCTGGAGACGGGGGAGTTGGACACGCGTCTGGAGATGATCCGGGCGTTGATTCCACTGGGGCTCGCGGAGATCTACGCGGTTCTGGACGAGGAGGTGCGGCAGTTGGCTGGCGAGCGCTATGTCCGCAAGCAGGAAGCCGAGTCCGGGCGCCGGCACGGAAGTAATCCCGGCTCAGTGCGTTTAGGAGGGCAGCGAGTACCGATCCGAGTGCCACGGGTACGAGGAGAAAACGGGGAGACCCCGTTGATATCATACAAGAAACTACAAGGCAGCGGGGAGCCGGACGAGGTCCTCCTCAAGCGCGTATTGTACGGGATCTCCTGCCGGGACTACGAGGAGGCCGCGGAAGCGATCCCGGGGGCGATTGGACTCTCAAGCTCTACGGTATCCCGGCGGTTCGTGGAGGCCAGCGCCGGTCAGCTCCGCGCCTTCCAGGAAAGGGATCTTTCCGGGGAGGACGTGGTGGCGCTCTTCTTGGACGGGAAGACCTTCGCGGAGGAAACGATGGTGATTGCCTTGGGGATCACGCTGGACGGTCGCAAGCGTGTCCTGGGATTCGTCCAGGCAGGGACGGAGAACGAGCGGGTGCTGACGTCGTTCTTGCGGTCCCTGGTGGACCGAGGGCTTGAGGTGTGCCAGGGAGTGCTGGTAATCATCGATGGCGGCAAGGGCCTGAGAGCGGCCGTACAGAAGAGCTTCAAGAAGCAGGCGCTCATCCAGCGGTGCCAGTGGCACAAGCGAGAGAACGTGGTTTCCTACCTTCCACGCGAGGAGCAGGCGGCCTGGCGCCAGCGACTTCAGCGGGCCTATGAGAGACCCACCTACGAAGAAGCCAAGAAGGCTCTTCAGAAGATCCTGACGGATCTCGATGAGGTGAACCAGTCCGCCACGGCGAGCCTTCGGGAGGGCCTGGAGGAGACGCTTACCCTTCATCGCCTGGGCCTGTTTGCCAAGCTGGGTCGATCCTTCAAGACGACCAACTGCCTGGAGTCGCTCAACTCGATGGTAGAGGCTCGATGCGGTAAGGTGGATGCCTGGAAGAACTCGAACCAGAAGCAGCGATGGCTTGCGTGCGCCTTGCTGGATATCGAGCTTCGATTGAGGAAGGTCCTGGGTTACAAGCATCTTCCCCTTCTCAGAGAGGCTCTGATGAAGGCGTTGAAGATTGATTTACGGAAGTTTAGAAAACAGGTTGCGTGAGTTACAAGGGCCGTGGATTTTCAACTAAGAATGGGCTTGACTCGGAGAACCGATATGAAGTGGATCGAAATCATTACGCTGCGCTCTCTCGTGAAAGAAACCAGACAAGTGGTGGACGAACTCCTGCACCAGGTTTCCCGGCAGAAGCAATCCGGGCTCGCCGTCTCGATCAGGGTCTATCAGCATTCCACGATCGAAACCGATTTGAGCATTCACATCCACTGGGAAATCGAGACGCAACATCCGAGCAAGAGCCCACTTGGGCAACAGCTTTCATATGCGCTGAAGGAACTTGGCTTGGTTAATTATTCCATTTGGGTTCAAGCTGCGGCAATGGAATGAGCATTGGTGAATGAAACCGTGCAACAACAGGGTGAATTCGTTCAATTCCTGACTCAAAGAATAGAGGTCTTGCAATGCAAACGATACTAATTTTCACGGTCTTTTCCTTTTTGGCTTTTCAGGCGCCTGTTGCTGTTCCTGACGCTAAGGTGAGGGCTTTTTTTGGGCACAGGAGAACAACCATGAGCACACTGTTGAAAGTCGCGCTGGTGCTGTTGCTGTGCCCAGTCTGCTGCATGCCGCAATTGGCGGCCGCTTACGGCGGGTCGCTGACGTTAACGGTAGAGAACGACACATGGACCGGTTCCGACAACAACTACACGAACGGCGTTGGCATTTCGTGGGTGTCGGACGATCTCGACATTTACGACGACAAAAGTTTTGTCCGCAAATGGGGCCGATTCTGGGCGTTCCTGCCATTTGTTTCGGATGACGGCTACACCACGTATGCGGCCTGGTCTCTTGTCCAGGAGATGCATACCCCGGACGACATCGAAGACCCGAATCCGCCCGAGGACGACCAACCCTATGCCGGCGTTCTATACGTGGACAATTTGCTTTATGCGCGCAGGGAACGGTGGGCACATGCATGGGAACTCAAACTCGGCGTTGTAGGCCCGGCATCAGGGGCTGAAGACACCCAGAAGTGGTTCCACGATTTGATCGGATCTGATGAGCCCCAAGGCTGGGATACCCAGCTTCCGAACGAACCGGTCATCAACCTTGGTTACACGGGCGCGTACTTGGCGGCCGCAGGCAGCGTTGCGGAACTGGCCGAGTGGAGAATCGTTCCTGTGGGGACCGTAGGGCTTGGAACGTACTTTACCGGTGCCGGACTCGGTGTCTACGGAGAAGTTGGCTGGAATTTGATGGATGCTTTTGGAGGAGCCTCACTGCGCACGGGTCTTAACGCGGCTTCAACCGTCGGCGTCGGACCGGTGGATGGCTGGTCCATAGCATTTTTCGGCGGTCTTGGAGGTTTTGGCGTTGCCCACTATCTGCCGCTCGACGGCACGGTGTTCACGGACAGCCGATCGGTTGAAACGGAGCCCTTCATCGGCATGGCCTCATACGGCGTCTCCGTGCGACACGGAAGTTTTGCATTGGGCTACGCGGTCACCTACTTTACAGAAACGTTCAAAACCGAGCGGGAAAGTCCTGAGTTCGGGACAGTGACCCTGTCCTGGTATTATTGACTTTTAAGACAAACCGATAAATCCGTGTGGATAGGAGAATACGATGCTGGTGGCCGATTATCAAATGTGCTATAAAATGTTCCCGGCTGGGCAGGTCCGCGGCATTGCCACGGTCGCCCGGCAGCGACTCAACGTAAGCTCAAGATGAGGGAAAAAATGTTTTCCGACAAGACAATACGGGGATTTCTGGTGATCGCCGGTTTAGTGCTGCTTTTGGCGGCATGCGGAAAAGATGAAGAACCGCAGGCGGCAAAAGAGGCGGTTCGACCGGTGAAAATGATGACCGTTACGTCGAGCACGGATGCGGCTCAACTCAAGTTCCCGGGCATGGTGCGGGCCGCCAAAAGGGCGGATCTGGCCTTCCAAGTGGGAGGAACCCTCAAGCTGTTCCCAGTGGACGAGGGGCAAGTGGTCAAGATGGGCCAGCTCATCGGTCAACTCGACCAGAGGGATTTTCAAAACAGCCTCCGCATTGCCCAGGGTCAGCTCGATAAGGCCAAGGCGGCCCTGGAGAGCGCACAGAGCGAGTACGAAAGAATCCTGCGGATTCAGAAGCAGGACCCAGGCGCAGCGAGTGAAAGCATGGTGGTGAAGCGTCGTGAAGCAGTGGACCAGTCCAGGGCGCAGGTCGTTTCCGCCCAGGCGGCTGTGGACACCGCGCGGGACCAGCTCAGCTACACGACCCTGAAAGCGCCCTTTGGCGGTCTCGTTTCCAAGAGGTATGTCGACAATTACCAGGAAATTCGTGCTAAAGAACCGGTTGTCAGTCTGGACGATCTTTCTTCCGTCGAGATCCTGGTGGATGTGCCTGAACTCATCGTGGCCACGTTCAAAGAGGGCGAGGAAACCCGGGTGACGGCCGAATTTGCCACAGTCCCCGGCAAGCAATACCCTTTGAAGATTAAAGAACGCGCATCGCGCGCAGATCCCAAAACCCAGACCTACCAAGTGGTGTTTCGAATGCCTCAGCCCGATGACATCAATGTGCTTCCCGGAATGACGGCAACGGTCACTGGAAGCACCCGGATGCAGCAAGAGGCAAAAGAGGAGTTTGTAGTACCAGCCATTGCGGTAGTAGCAGACGCGGCCGGAATACCAAATGTTTGGGTCATTGACAAAAAAACCATGAAGGTTCAGCGAAGAGCGGTAAAGACCGGCGATTTGAGGGGATCCGACAGTATCGAGATCGTCGAAGGGCTCAAGTCTGGAGAGACTATCGCCATCAGCGGGGTCAGCCGGCTGCGGGAGGGGATGCAGGTGAGCGATTTGAGCCAGATGGAGGGATATCAACAATGAACATCGCTGAGCTGAGTATTCGGAAAAGCGTGATCACCTGGGTGATGACCATCCTTGTGATCGGTGTGGGCGTTCTCTCATTTAGAAATCTCTCGATGCTGGAGGACCCGGAGTTTACCATCAAAGAGGCCGTTGTGTTAACTCCCTATCCGGGGGCTTCCGCTGCCGAGATCGAAGAGGAAGTCACCAACGTCCTTGAAAAGGCCATTCAGCAGCTCGGCCAGTTGGAGTGGCTGGAATCCCGTTCCTCCCGGAACATGTCCCAGATCAAGGTACGCGTCAAAGACCAGTATGACAAACGCAGCCTCCCCCAGGTGTGGGACGAACTTCGGCGGAAGGTCAACGACGCCCAGCGCCAGCTGCCGCCGGGAGCCGGTCCCTCCATCGTCAATGACGACTTCGGGGATGTTTACGGCGTGTATCTCGCAGTCACCGGGGAAGGGTACAGCTACAAGGAAATGTACGAATACGCCAAGTTTCTCCAGCGGGAGCTGCTGCACGCCAAGGATGTCAAGCGCATCGAGCTTTACGGCGTGCAGCCGGAGGTCATTTACGTGGAGATGCGGCGGGAAAAGATGGCCGAACTCGGCATCTCTCAGAACGACATCTACACGGCCCTGGCCTCGAAGAATCTTCCGGTATCTTCGGGATACATGACGATCGGCCAGGAGTACATACCGGTAAATCCGACCGGTGAGATCACATCCGAAAAAGAGTTCGGAGATCTGCTGGTACGGGGAAAGGAACCTGAATCCGAAAGCCTTGTCTACCTTCGCGACGTGGCAGATATCCGTCGAGATTACAAAGAACCTGCCACAGCGTACCTGCGCTACGACGGGAAACCGGCCATCGGCCTTGCGATTTCGACGGTTCTGGGCGGCAATGTCCTCGTCATGGGCCAATCGCTGGACGAGCGCTTAAAGGAGCTCATTCCCCTGGCGCCGTTGGGAATGGACCTGCACGTGATTTATCAGCAGAGAGATGCGGTAATCTCCGCCATACAGGGCTTTCTGGTGAATCTGGCCGAAGCAGTGGGGATCGTCATAGCGGTGTTGTTGATCTTCATGGGTCTGAGGAGCGGGCTGATCATCGGCGCAGTGCTCATCGTCACCATCATGGGCACCTTTATTTTCATGAATATAGGCGACATCACACTCGAACGGGTTTCCCTGGGCGCGCTGGTGATCGCCCTCGGGATGCTCGTGGACAATGCCATCGTCGTGACCGACGGTATGAGGGTGAAAATGGCGCAGGGCACCGATGCGGTTACGGCAGCCAAAGAGATCGTCGGCCAGGTGGGCGTACCCCTGCTGGGGGCGACCTTGATCGCCATTGCCGCCTTTGCCGCCATCGGAACCTCACTGGACGACACCGGTGAATACTGCCGCACCCTTTTTTCCGTGATCCTGATCTCTCTGCTGCTCAGCTGGGTGACCGCTGTGACCACCACGCCGCTGCTCTGTAAAAATTTTCTCAAAACAGGACCCAAGGGAGGGGAAGGCGACAAAACCAAGGATCCTTACACCGGAGCATTCTACCTCTTTTACCGACGGCTTCTTTCGACGAGCATCCGGTTCTGGTGGGTTACGGTGGGCGTGATCGTCGGGCTCTTTGCGATGGCCGTAATTGGATTCGGCCAGGTGAAAAACCTCTTTTTCCCGGATTCCACAACCCCCATGTACTACGTCGATTTCTGGTTTCCGGAGGGCACCCACATCGATGAAACAAGCCGCCAGATGAAACAAGCGGAAGCGTACCTTTCCAAACAGGAGGGGACACGGAACGTGGTTTCCTTCATCGGCGGCGGCCAGATCCGGTTCCTTTTGACCTACACCCCCGAGCCCCCCTACTTCAGCTTCGCCCAGGCCATCGTCAAGGTGGACGATTACCGCAAGATCCCGGCCCTGATGCAGCAGGCCCAGAACGACCTGGAGGCGATGTTCCCCCAGGCCCTTGTCAACACCACCCCATTTAAGCTCGGTCCAGGCTCCGGCGGTAAAATTCAGCTTCGGATCAACGGACCGGATCCGGTGGTTCTGCGGCAGCTCGCCCTGAAGGCGGAGAATATTCTCCTAAACGATCCTTTCTGCCAGACGGTTCGAAACGAATGGCGAAGCAAGATCAAAGTGGTCCGGCCTCACATGGCCGAAGCCCAGGCCCGTAGGGCCGGAATCGATCGGCCGCAACTGGCCCAGGCAATCGAATCGGCCGTCGAGGGAACCCGGGCGGGCGTCTACCGCGAAAAGGATGAGCTGCTGCCGATTATTGCCCGGTCGCCGGAAGCCGAAAGGTTCGACCTCGCCAATTTGCAAAGCATGCAGGTCTGGAGTCCGGCCGCCCAGCAGATGATGCCGGTCGGGCAGGTGGTGACCGGTTTTGAGACGGCATTTGAAGATCCCTATATCTGGCGCCGTGACCGGACCAAGATGATCAAACTCCACGCAGATGCGCGGGAAGGGCTTCCCAGTGAACTGTTTGCCCGGGTCAAACCAAAAATCGAAAAGGCTCTGGGGGTGGATGTGGAAGGCAAAACCGGCAGAGCGGTGCCGCTGGAAAAGTGGGATGCCGACACCATCCCGGTAAAATACAAGGACGCAATTCCACTGAAAGGGTTGCCGGGATACACGATCGCCTGGGGCGGAGAAGCCGAGGATTCGGCCAAGGCCCAGGACGGTCTGGCCGGTTCAACGCCGATCTTTTTCGGACTGATGGTGCTTCTGGTCATCTTTCTTTTCAACTCGATCAAAAAGACGTTGATCATCTGGCTCACCGTGCCGCTGTCGATCATCGGGGTGACGGCGGGCCTTCTTCTGTCAGGCCGGCCCTTCGGGTTCATGGCCCTGCTGGGATTGATGAGCCTTTCCGGCATGCTGATCAAAAACGCCGTCGTTCTCATCGACCAGATCGATCTTGAGATGGCCTCCGGAAAATCGTCGTTTCAGGCCGTGGTGGAGTCCGGTGTGAGCCGTCTGATTCCGGTATCCATGGCCGCATTGACCACGGTTCTGGGGATGCTCCCTCTCGTTCAGGATGCTTTCTTTGTTTCCATGGCGGTCACGATCATATTCGGCCTCGGTTTTGCGACGGTTCTGACTTTGATCTTTGTGCCCGTACTCTACACGATATTTTACAAGATCAGATATGAGGCGAGGTGAAGTGATGGCATGCGAAATTCGAATATCAGAAAAGATTTCCTTTCTGGGCCTTGTGATTTCGGCGATCACTCTGGCGGTTTTGTCCGGATGCGCCGTGGGTCCGGACTATGTCCGGCCCCAGGCTCCTGAAATGAAAGAGTGGATCGAAAAGGAGGATCCAAGGATCAAGAGCGATCCGGCGGATCTGGCCGCCTGGTGGAAAAGCTTCAACGATCCAGTTCTGGACATGCTCATCGAACGCGCCTTCCGACAGAATCTCTCCCTTCGCATCGCAGGAGTCCGCATCCTCGAAGCGAGGGCGCAACTCGGCATCGCTGTGGGCAACAGGTACCCCCAGCTCCAACAGCTCAGGGGAGATTACGCCAGCTATGGTGTCAGCGAGAACGCGGCCAACACGATACCGGGCATGGACACCGATTTCACAGCGGCGAACATCGGTTTTGACGCTGCCTGGGAACTCGACTTCTGGGGCAGGTTCAGGCGCGCCGTTGAATCCGGAGTGTGGAACCTGGATGCGTCCATTGCCGGCTACGATGACATCCTGGTGACCCTCATGGCTGAAGTGGCACGGACTTACGTGGTTATCCGCACTCTGGAAGCCCGCCTTGCCATAGCCCTGGAGAACGTCGAAATTCAGAAGCGCTCATTGCAGATCGCCAGGGTGCGGTTCGAAGGTGGAGAGGTGACCGAACTGGACGTGTCCCAGGCCAGGACGCTGCTGAGCGACACCCAGGCTTCCGTCCCGCGTTTGAAAGCCCAGTTGCGCCAAGCCAAGAACAGCCTTGCCGTACTTCTTGGCGTTCTCCCCGACCAAGTAGAACCCCTGCTTGGCGAACCTGAGCCGATACCCGCCGTCCCTGCCGACGTGGCGGTCGGCGTTCCGGCCGATCTGCTGAGAAGGCGTCCGGACATTCGCCTCGCAGAATCCCGGATGGCCGCCCAAGGTGCGCTGATTGGGGTGGCCAAGGCGGATCTCTACCCTCATTTCAGACTTTTCGGTTCCATTGGGTTACACGCGAGCAATGCGGCCCTCACGGCGGCAGGGTTTCCGGGAGGAAGTTCCCTGGGTGACATATGGGACTCGGACAGCCTTCAGCATACTGGCGGAATCGGCTTTGCATGGGACATCTTCAACTACGGGCGCATCAAGAACCGTGTCCGCGTCCAAGATGCCCGCTTCCAGGAGCTGGTAGTGAACTACAAGAACACGGTGCTTAAAGCCGCCCAGGAAGCAGAGGACGGCCTGTCCGCTTTCTTGAGATCCCAGGAACAGGTCGGCTTCCTCAGCGAAAGCGTGGAGGGGGCGACACGATCGGTGGAGCTTTCCATGACCCAATACCGCGAAGGCCTGGTGGATTATCAGCGTGTCCTCGACACGCAGCGGTTCCAGACCCAGGCACAGGATCTTCTAACGTCCACACAGGGCACAGTGTTGCTCAACCTGATTGCCACATACAAGGCCCTGGGGGGCGGCTGGGAAATCCGGGTGGGACATGATTTTGTGCCGGAGGAGATCAAGGAGGAAATGGAGAAGAGGACTGACTGGGGGGACCTGCTGTCCCCTGCCAAACTGCAAACGCCTCCGGAAGTGGAACATATGGGTCTGCATTCGCCCAACACGGATGAAGAAAGGAGTAAGTGATGAAAACACGCACGCAGGAGAAGCCCGTATCCGCCGGACGCAAAAGATCGGCGGATCTCACCAATCTCATAGAGCAGTACGGTTGCGGCCCCGTCCAGTTCACCGGGACGCCCGATGCGCTGTACGAAAGGCATCTCCTCTTCGATAACGTCAGGCAACTGACGGCCGTCGGCGCTCGGGAGCGTTTCGAGGCCGCGGCCCGCTCCATACGCGACGTTCTCTCGCAGCGATGGCTGCTTACGGAAGAGACCTATCAACGCCAGAATTGCAAGCGCGTCTACTATCTCTCGATGGAGTTTCTCCTCGGACGATCGTTGGCGAACAACATTACCAACCTTCTGCTCGACCCGATCGTGAACGATGTGGTCAAGCGAGAGAAGCTCGATTGGTACGAACTCCTGGAGCAGGAACCCGACGCGGGCTTGGGCAATGGGGGGTTGGGGCGCCTGGCGGCTTGCTTTCTAGACTCGATGGCCACGATGCAGATACCGGCCATGGGTTATGGTTTGCGCTATGAGTACGGTATCTTCAAACAGACGATCCAAGACGGCTGGCAACGCGAACTGCCGGACAACTGGCTCCGCCGCCCGGACCCGTGGGAAGTTGCGCGTCACGATGAAACGGTCGAAGTAAAGTTCAACTGCTATTTGGAGCTCCGCGCAGGGGAGTTGCGCCCCGTTATCGGTCGGCCCACCAGCCTGGTCGGCGTCCCCTTCGACCGTCCAGTGGTGGGTTACGGCGGCAAGGCCATCAATACGCTCAGGCTGTGGGCCGCGGCGGCATACGACGACTTCAACTTTCAGGAATTCAGCGGCGGCGATTTCGTGGGAGCCCTTGCGCAGGGGCTCGGAGCCGAATCGCTCACGAGAGTATTGTATCCCGACGACTCCACGAGCATGGGTCAACGCCTGCGCTTTGTGCAGGAGTACTTTCTCGTGGCCTGCTCTTTAGCCGATCTCGTGCGGCGCTTTCGGAAGACCAACACCGATTGGAGCGCGCTCCCCGGGAAAGTCGCCATCCAGCTCAACGATACACATCCATCGATGGCGGTTCCGGAGCTGATGCGCATCCTTCTCGACGAGGCTCATCTCGGATGGGACGAGGCATGGGACATCACGCAATGGACCCTGGCATACACCAACCACACCCTTCTACCCGAAGCACTGGAGAAGTGGCCGGTCGAATGGTTCGAGATCATGCAGCCGCGGCTTTTGGAAATCATCTATGAAATCAACCGGCGGCTGCTCGATGAGGCCTGTACCCGCTTCCTCGGCGACGGAGCAAGGCTTGAGCGGGTGAGCTTGATCGAGGAAGGTCCAACCCGTCACGTCCGAATGGCAAACCTGGCTATCGTCGGATCACACAGCACCAACGGCGTTGCCGAAATTCACTCCCATCTGCTGCGCACGGTGACGGTCAAAGATCTGGCGGAACTCTATCCCGAACGTTTCAACAACAAGACCAACGGAGTCACCCCGCGCCGCTGGCTGATCATGGCAAACCCGGCGCTCTCATACGCGATCAGCGACGCTATCGGCGATGCGTGGCAGACCGACCTCGGCCGGTTAAGGGAATTACAGCCCTTGGCGGACGACAAAGGATTGCAGGATGCCTTTCACCGCGCCAAACGCGAGGCCAAATTACGGTTCGCCGATTGGCTCAAGGCGATATCCGGCCAGACGGTGGACCCGGACAGCATCTTCGATTGTCAGATCAAGCGCATCCACGAATACAAGCGGCAACTCTTGAACGCGCTCCGAATCGTGGTGCTTTACAACCGGCTGCGGGAGAACCCAAACATAGATATGCCGCCTCGAACTTTCTTCTTTTCCGGCAAAGCGGCACCCGCCTATCAATTGGCCAAGGTCATCATCAAGTTCATCAACAACCTCGCCGATACTATCAAAGGCGATCCGGCGATAGGCGGTAGGCTCAAGGTCCTCTTCCTGCCCAACTACTGCGTTTCCCTCGCCGAGAGACTGATCCCCGCAAGCGATGTTTCCAACCAGATCTCCACAGCGGGTTACGAAGCCAGCGGTACCAGCAACATGAAGTTCATGATGAACGGGGCGCTGACTATCGGAACGAGGGACGGTGCCACTATCGAGATGGCGCAAGAAGCGGGTGAAGAGAATTTCTTTCTCTTCGGCTTGACCGCCGACCAGGTGACCTCAAGCCGGGGATGGTACGATCCGCGATGGCATTATGACAACGAACCCGAGACCCGGGCGGCGCTGGACCTGATTTTCTCTAATCACTTCAGCCGCACCGAGCCCGGAGTCTTCACCCCCCTGCGTGACGCTCTGCTAACACACGGCGACTATTTCAAGCACCTTGCGGACCTCAAGTCCTATCTCGAGGCGGATCAACGGCTGCGAAACTCATATGTCGAACCCAACGCGTGGAGGCGCAAGACAGTTTTGAATGTGGCCGCTTCCGGAAAATTTTCCAGCGACCGTACGATTGCCGAATATGCAGCCGGCATCTGGAAGGTGGAACCATGCCCTGTTTCATAAAAGAATTGTCATGGGTTGAAGAATAATAGGAAAAGGTGAGACGCTATGACGAGCGACGACAACCAACTGGTGAGTTTTGTCCAATTCTCGCAAGAGTACCGCGCCTCCTGCTTGCTCCTGCATCTGCCTCTCAGATATCCAATTGTAGACCGTTTTCGCTTGATGCCAAGATGGTCTGCAATCTCATCTATTGAAAGCCATCGATCCTCCTCCATTTGCACAGGGATCCGTCCCTCCCTGAACGGCTTCAAACATCAGGCAAGGTAAAATGCCCTGACCAATACTGACCAATAAAGCCCCATCGGCCTCCATCCGGCCCGATCAGAACAAACTGGCAGATAAAAAAGGAGATGGAGTGACAGTCAAACGGTTAAACTTTTTCGGGTTTCTCCGGATTTGACCGAACGAAGTCCATCATGGCCAGCGAGTGTGGCAGATTGGCTTTAATCCGCTTGGGTTCGGTTCTTTGCCAACATAGAGCCAGGTCGGAAGATCGGTTCCGTTTATCCGGACGGGTACCAGGACGCGGCGGTGGAGGCAGGGACCGCCGGGATGAAACCCCTCCAGCCGGTCGATGGCCGGAAGGCGGTTTTCGGGATCGTCGAAGGTCAGAAGCTCCCCGTACACGGGGCCCCAGGGCACGCCTGTGCCCTTCTTCGGGAGCCGGTCGGGGGTTGGCTTGGGATTGGACATGCGGGCCGCCACGTGCGCTTGTGTGGCCACGTCGGCGAGCGGGTTGGTGGTCCCGACGGCGAGGATGTCCTCCGCCGGAACCTCCAGGACCGGGATTCCGGAGTGTGTCTCGAAGAGGCGGCCGCGGACAACGGCGTCCTCCACCGTCAGGACGCCCCGGCAAAAGCGGTCGTGGTTCCAGAACCCGCGCTTCAGTGTGCCATAGACGAAGAGTCTCAGCATTCCGTTTGTGTTCGGCTTCAAGGGTTCTGTCGGGTTCATGGGGGTGTCTATCACTGTTCCGCCCCCTTTCTCTCCTGGGCGATGAACTCGAACGGCTCCACCGAATACGCGGCCAGGTCCTCGCGCCGGAACACCACCAGGCTCATGGGCGGGACAGCAATCTCACGCCAGCCCTTTTCCTCCGCCAGCACGGCGTCGAGGTATGCGGGGTCCGAGGCATAGAGGACGGCCTTGCGGCGGGGATGCCAGCGCAGTTCCAACGGTCGGTTCCCCTTGAGAACAAAGACGGTGCCCGGATCGGTCCGGCAGGCGATGACGGCGGTGATCTGCCCGCGGCAGCGCCGGAGTCGCGCCTTGAACCGCTCGATATCCATGGCACCGCCCCGCGCGGCGTTTGCGGCCAGGCGGAACAGAATCTCGCTGTCCACCTCGGCGAAGCGTCGCAGTTTCCAGCGCCGGAACAGGTAATTGGCGTTGTAGATGGTGCCGTTGTGGGTGCCGATCACCTCCCCGGCGCGGATTGGGTGGTTGTTGCTGTTGACCCGTTCGTCCCCTCGGGTGCGCCAACGGGTATGGCCGAGGAGGAGCGCGGCGCGGTTGTTTATGCCGGCCAGGAGTTCGGCGAAGGCCTTGTCCCTCACGAACCGCTCGGCCGTCACCGGGCGCTTGAAGAGCCTGTGGCCGCCGTCGACATCGAGCCACGCCGCGCCCGTGGCGTGGGGCCCGCGCTCCTCGCTCAGCAGCAGCAGGCGGGTGAAGAGCCAGGCGAGGTGTTCCCGCTCCTCGGCGCGCCGCCGTTTTTTTCCGAAGATGACGCCCGCGAGCCCGCACATCAGTGTTTCCCTCCGTGCGGATCGACGACAAAACCGCGGAAGACGCCCTCGGCATACTCCTTCGGGTGCTCCTCGATCCAGCGCGCGGCGTCGGGATAACCGAGCTCCCCGGCCAGCCGCGCGACGACCGGCCGGTCGAGCATGTTGGTCAGCCCCGAGAGCCGGACCGCGTCGATGCCCTGCCAGACCAAGGCGGGAATCGGTATCCGCGCGGGTTTGTCGTCCTGCACCTCTGCAAGACCGTGTTTGATCAGGGCATCGAGGAAGGATGCGGCCTTTTCCTCGGGCGTGTCGCCCCGGACCGTAAGCTCGACGCCGGACAGCATCTTGGCGTTGCGCAGGACCATGTCGATGTAATCCTCGAGGTCCCGCTGGTCGGAAAAAAGCGTGGCCCCTTTCATGGCGAGGACAACGTCGGTCACCGTCTCCCCGGTGAAGACCTCACCGTCGCCTTCCAGCGGCCGCCCGTCGAGGGCGGTGTTTCGAATCAGCACTCTCATGACGCGCCTCCTTGCGTCCCGCCGGTCTCGTCCCCCGAAAACGCCGGAGGCCGGGTTTCGGGCCCGGCCTCCGTGAGGGGTTCCGCCTTTGGGGCGGGTTGTTCGTCTGGTTTCACTCTGCCGCGTTTGAAGGCCGAGTCCCCCGGCAGGGCGGCGATCAGATGCTTGCGCGCGGTCTTGAACTCGTCGCCGATGAGCCCCAGGTGGAGCAGAAAGACCCGGAAGTCGTACCGGGCGCTCTGAGGATCGAAGGACCGCTTGCGGCTCGATGCGGCCCGGCCGTTCAGCGCCTTGGCCGCCACGGCCAGGACCAGTTGGATG
>FWPV01008695.1_pt1 | contig 17605 bp, 18 predicted proteins | sample 2228371 | NCBI WGS metagenome assembly FWPV01 (sample SAMEA103939776, study PRJEB20133) | metagenome | reverse complement strand
CATTCAAGTTCTAGCTTTTCCGATCAATAGCCTTCGCCAAAACTTTGTTTTGGCTTCGCCGAAACTTTGTTTTCGCTCCCTCGCCTATCTCATCATGGATAGGTAGCTCCAGCATCACCTGAAGGTTAGCCTTCGCTGAAACTCGCTTCGCTCGTTTACTCGGTCGCTGCACTCCGTGCGCCTTACGCTGCATCCCGCTCGCGGCTTTCTTCAGCATTTTCGTAGGTTGGCCAAACATTCCGCGGGTGAGGGCCGTCCCTCCCTCACCCCCACTCCCTACTCCCCATCCCCCAGACGCGGCTCCTTCAGCTTGTTCCTTTCGATCAGGGCGTAGGCCGAGTGGTTGTGGATGGACTCGAAGTTCTCCGCCTCCACCACATAGGCGTCGATGCGGCTGTCGCGGTTCAGTTCGGCGGCGATGTCCCGCACCAGGTCCTCCACGAACTTGGGGTTGTCGTAGGCCCGCTCGGTGACGTACTTCTCGTCTGGCCGCTTGAGCAGGCCATAGAGCTCACAGGAGGCGTTCTGCTCGGCGATGCGCACGATGTCCTCGATCCACACGAAGCTGTTGGTCTCGACCGTGAGGGTCACGTGGGAGCGCTGGTTATGGGCGCCATAGTCGGAAATCTTCTTGGAGCAAGGACACAGGCTGGTGACCGGCACCTGCACCCGGATCTTCTGCCGGTAGCGGCCCTCGCGGATCTCGCCGATGAAGGTCACCTCGTAGTCCATGAGGCTCTCCACCCCCGAGACCGGCGCCTTCTTGTTGATAAAGTAGGGGAAGGTCATCTCGATGTGCCCAGATTCCGCCTCCAGGCGCGTCACCATCTGGCGCAGCATGTCCTCGAAGTTCTCCACCGAGATCTCCCGCTCGTAGCCGTTCAGGATCTCCACGAAGCGGGACATGTGAGTGCCCTTGAAGTGGTGGGGCAGATAGACGTACATGTTGAAACTGGCCACCGTGTGCTGCACACCGGCGGCCTTGTCGGCCACCCGCACGGGGTGGCGGATGGACTTGATGCCTACCCGGTCGATGGCGATCTGGCGGGCGTCCGGATAACTCTGTACATCGGGCATTTCCTGCTTCGGGGGGCAGGGGGCCGCGGTCTCGCACACGGCTTCGCATACTTGGCCGGTCATGGCGTCTTCCTTGTGTTGCGGATGCCCTCTATGATAGCGGGCGATAATACTTGAGTATACTAGTCAACAAAAAAGTTCCGCACCGCCGTCTCTATGCCCTGGGCATCCAGCCCGCAGCGAGCGAGCAACACCCCGGGCTCCCCATGCTCCACGAACCGGTCGGGTAACCCCAGCTGCAACAGGGGCCTGGCCATGCCCAGGGCATGCAGGGCCTCGGCCACCGCACTGCCGGCCCCGCCCATGAGTGCGTTTTCCTCCAGGGTGACCAGGCGCTCGTGACTGCGCGCTAGCTTGAGCACAAGTTCCACGTCCAGGGGCTTGAGGAAGCGCATGTCCGCCACCGTGGCGTCCAGGCGTTCGGCCGCCGCCAGGGCCGGCGCCACCAGGCTGCCGAAGGCCAGCAGGGCGACCCCACGCCCCTGCCGGCGCACCACCCCTTTGCCCACGGGCAAGGGATTAAGGCCCGGCTCGATGGCCGCGCCCGGCCCATGACCGCGGGGATAGCGTACGGCGCTGGGTCCAGGGTGCTGGTAGGCGGTGGTGAGGAGCCGTCGGCACTCGTTCTCGTCCGAGGGGGTAGCGATGAGCAGATTGGGCACGCAGCGCAGGAAGGACAGGTCGAAGGCCCCATGGTGCGTGGGTCCGTCCGCCCCCACCAGCCCCGCCCGGTCGATGGCCAGCATCACCGGTAGCCCCTGCAGGGCGATATCGTGGATGATCTGGTCGTAGGCCCGCTGTAGGAAGGTGGAATAGATGGCCACCACCGGCCTGTAGCCCTCGCAGGCGAGCCCGGCGGCGAAGGTCAGGGCGTGCTGCTCGGCGATGCCCACGTCGAAATAGCGGTCAGGATGGCGGCTGGCGAACTCCTTGAGCCCCGAGCCCTCGCACATGGCCGGGGTGATGCCGACCAGGCGCTCGTCGGCCGCCGCCATGTCGTTGATCCAAGCCCCGAACACCTGGGTGTACGTGGGGCGGGCAGCCGCCTTGGGAGGCAAGCCGGCGGCAGGTTCGAACTTGCCTACACCGTGGTAGAGGCAGGGATCGGACTCCGCCGGCTCGTAGCCCCTGCCCTTTTGGGTCACCACGTGCAGGAACTGGGGCCCGGACAGGGCACGGATGTTGCCCAGGGTCTCGATGAGCGCGTCCAGATCGTGGCCGTCGATGGGACCCAGGTAGTTGAATCCGAACTCCTCGAACAGGGTACCGGGTGTGACCATGCCCTTGACGTGCTCCTCCGCCCGCCTGGCCAGCTCGTAGAGAGGCTGCAGGTTGGCCAGCAGCCGTTCGCCGCCGCGGCGCACTGCGTTATAGAAACGCCCCGAGAGCAAGCGGGTGAGATAGGTGTGCAGCGCCCCCACGTTGGGGGAAATGGACATCTCGTTGTCGTTAAGGATCACCAGCAGGTTCGCGTCCATGGCCCCGGCGTTGTTGAGCGCCTCGAAGGCCATGCCGGCGGTCATGGCCCCGTCGCCGATCACCGCCACCACGCGCCGGTCCTCCCCCTTGAGGCGGGCGGCGATGGCCATGCCCAGGGCGGCGGAGATGGAGGTGCTGGAGTGGCCGGCCACGAAGGTGTCGTATGGGCTTTCCTCCCGCTTGGGAAATCCGGACAGCCCGTCCGTCTGGCGCAGGGTGTGCATGCGATGGCGCCGGCCCGTGAGGATCTTGTGGGCATAGGTCTGGTGCCCCACGTCCCATACGATGCGGTCCTCGGGCGTGGCGAAGACGGTGTGCAGGGCGATGGTCAGTTCCACCACCCCCAGGTTGGAGGCCAGATGCCCACCGGTGCGGGAGACGGTCTCGATGAGGAAGGCGCGCAGCTCCGTGGCCAGCGCCCGCCGTTCGGCGGCGCTCAGCTCACGCAGATCGGCCGGCGAGGCGATGCGATCCAGGATAGGTGTGGTTCTCAATAGGAACGCTCCACGACGAAGCGGGCGATCTCGGCAAGCCGCCGGGCGCGCTCGCCCAGGGGCGCTAGCGCATCCAGGGCGGAGGCGAGGAGTTCTCCAGCGTAATCGCGAGCCTCCCGCACGCTCATCAGGGTCAGGTAGGTGGCCTTGCCCTGGGCCGCATCCTTGCCGGCCGTCTTGCCCAGGGTGGCGGTGTGGGCCTCCGCATCCAGCACGTCATCCACCACCTGGAAGGCAAGCCCCACGGCCTTGGCGTAGCGCTCCAAGGCAGCGCGCACCAGCGGGTCCAGCGCATCGCCCGCCAGCGCCCCGAGCAGCACCGCGGCCCGGATCAGGGCACCCGTCTTGTGGATGTGCATGAACTCCAGCTCGGCCAGGTCCAGGGTCTTGCCCGTGCTCTCCAGGTCCACCGCCTGGCCGCCGGCCATACCCCGCGAGCCGGAGGCACGGGCGAGCAAATGCAGCATCTCCAGCTGCACGGCGGCATCCGGATGCAGACCGGGGCGGGCCAAGGTCTCGAAGGCCAGGCTCTGGAGCGCATCCCCCACGAGCAGGGCCGTGGCCTCGTCATACTCCCGATGGCAGGTGGGCTTGCCCCGGCGCAGGTCGTCATCGTCCATGCAGGGCAGGTCGTCGTGGGTCAAGGAATAGACGTGGATGAGCTCCACGGCGCAGGCCACGGGCAGCACCCGCTCGAGGTCAGCCCGCACCGCCTCGCCTGCGGCGAAGGCCAGCATGGGACGCACCCGCTTGCCGCCCCCCAGCACCGCATAGCGCATGGCCGCATGCAGTCGGGCGGGTGCGATGTCGGCGGCCGGCAGCAGGGCCCCCAGGGCCTCCTCCATGCGGGACTGGACCTGCCGCGACCAGGCAGCGAAATCAGGGGTCGGCGGCATCGTCCAGGCCGTCCCCCGTGGCAGCACCGTCCTGGCCGCCCCCGGCGGCGTAGTCTGCAAGCCGTCCGGCCTCCAGGATCTTGACCTGCTGCTCGGCCTCGTCGAGCAGCCGCTGGCAGAAGCAGATGAGCTCCATGCCGCGACGGTAATGGGACAGGGATTCCTCCAGGGTGAGCTTGCCGGTCTCCAGACCGGTCACCAGCGTTTCCAGCTCGGCCAGGGCGCTTTCGAAGTCTTTGGGCGGGGAGGGACGGCCTGCCTTGCCTGCCATGGCCTCTTCTCTCGTCAGCAGGAACCGGGGTGAGGAAAGTGGCGCGCCCGGCAGGATTCGAACCCACGACCCCCTGGTTCGTAGCCAGGTACTCTATCCAACTGAGCTACGGGCGCGCTGAAGGCGCGAATTATACCCCGAAGCGTCGCCCCTGCAAGGCCGAGTACAGAGGGCAAATAAACTGCCCGGACTTGTGGCACGTAATCTATCCGGTTTCATCGATCACACAGCAGGCGACCATAAGCCAGACGCAGCGATGGGGGTACGGAAGATGTTTTGCAAAGGCCTGTATGGGCTGGCAGACGGAGCGGCCGACCCAGGAGGAGGCCGCGCGGCTTCGCGAACCCACGAGGGTTCTCACCCTCCGTCTCCGCTCGCGACGCGCGGCGCAGGGGGGCCGTCAAGCAGAGCGGGCCTCTGTAACCCGTACCCTCTACCCTGACACCTGAATTGGCGGAGACGGAGGGATTCGAACCCTCGATACAGGTTTTGGCCCGTATACTCCCTTAGCAGGGGAGCGCCTTCGACCTCTCGGCCACGTCTCCTGGATCGTGTTCCGGCCATGGGCCGGAGCAGGCCGCGCAAGCTTAACCGCGCGACCGGGCAAAATCAATGCGCAGGCGTGCCCGCGGTTCAGGCGGCCTCGGGGGCCTTGTCCAGCTCGAAGGCCTGGTGCAAGGCGCGCACCGCCAGTTCCATGTACTTGTCGTCCACCACCACGGAGATCTTGATCTCGGAGGTGGAGATCATCTGGATATTGATGTTCTCGTCGGCCAGGGCCTTGAACATCTTGCTGGCGATGCCGGCGTGGGTGCGCATGCCCACACCCACCAGGGAGACCTTGGCGATGCGGTCGTCGCCCTGGATGCTGCGGGCGCCGATCTCGTCCTTGACCCGCTCCAGCACCTGCATGGCCTTCTTGTACTCGTTGCGATGCACGGTGAAGGAGAAATCGGTGGTGCCGTCCACCCCCACGTTCTGCACGATCATGTCCACATCGATGTTGGCCTCGGCGATGGGGCCCAGGATGTGGGCGGCGATGCCTGGGCGATCGGGCACGCCCAGCACCGTGAGCTTGGCCTCGTCGCGGTTGAAGGCGATGCCGGAGATGACAGGTTTTTCCATGGTGTCTTCCTCGAAGGTGATGAGGGTGCCCTGGCCTTCGTCCTCGAAGCTGGAGAGCACGCGAAGCCGCACCTTGTACTTGCCGGCGAACTCCACCGAACGGATCTGCAGCACCTTGGAGCCCAGGCTGGCCATCTCCAGCATCTCCTCGAAGGTGATGGTGGCGAGCCGCCTGGCCTCGGGCACGATGCGCGGGTCGGTGGTATAGACGCCGTCCACGTCGGTGTAGATCTGGCATTCGTCGGCATGAAGCGCCGCCGCCAGGGCCACCGCCGTGGTGTCGGAGCCGCCGCGCCCTAGGGTGGTGATGTTGCCTTGGGCATCCACGCCCTGGAAGCCCGCCACCACCACCACATGACCGCGGCCCAGGTCACGCCGCAGGTTCTCCTCGTCGATGGCCAGGATGCGGGCCTTGGTGAAGGCGTCGTCGGTGAGGATGCGCACCTGCGCGCCGGTGTAGCTCTTGGCCTTGAGCCCCAGATCCTTGAGCGCCATGGCGAGCAGCGCGATGGTCACCTGCTCGCCGGTGGACAGGAGCACGTCCAGCTCCCGCGGGTCGGGTTCCTTCTGGATCTCCTTGGCCAGGGCGATCAGGCGGTTGGTCTCGCCGGCCATGGCGGAGACCACCACCACGATATGATGCCCCAGGGCCTTGAACTTGGCGACCCGCTCGGCCACGTTGCGGATGCGCTCGATGGAGCCTACCGAGGTGCCGCCGTATTTCTGCACGATCAGTGCCATGGACTCTAGTCGTTCGCGCGTATAAACTGAGCATCATACTATAGCCGGGCGGTCATCCGCCAGGGAAACAATCCCCTCGCCCCCGCTTGCGTGGGAGAGGGAGTTCTTCAGCGTTTCCCTAGGCGGGATGGGCTTGAAACTTTACGCGCCGTTGCCTAGTCTTAACGGCGTTTTCAACAACCCCTGAAGGGAGACGAAGCATGCCGACCACCATCGACATGACCCCCACTCGCGTCACGGTCTCCGGCGCGGCCCAGGCCAACAAGGTCCTGCGCAACACCTACATGCTGCTTGCCATGACGCTGCTGTTCAGTGCGGCCATGGCGGGCGTTTCCATGGCCCTGGCGGTGCCCTACGGGGTGAGCCTGGTGGCGAGTCTCGTGGCCCTGGCCCTACTCTGGTTCGTGCTGCCCCGCACCGCCAATTCCGCCGCCGGCCTGCTGGTGGTGTTCGGTGTGACGGGGCTTTTGGGTTTCGGCCTGGGGCCGGTGCTCAACCACTACCTGTCCCTGGCCAACGGCGGCCAGATCGTGATGCTGTCCCTGGGGATTACGGGGGCCGCCTTCACGGGACTTTCCGGCTATGCCTTGGTCTCCCGCAGGGACTTCAGCTTCATGCGCAACTTCTTAACGATCGGCATCCTAGTGGCCTTCATCGCCGGCATCGTCTCCTTGGTGGCGGCGCTGGTGGGCCATCCCCTGCCGGCCCTGGCCCTGACCGTCTCGGCCCTGTTCGCCTTCTTGATGTGCGGCTTGATCCTGTGGCAGACTGGGGAGATCGTCAACGGCGGCGAGACCAACTACGTACTGGCTACGGTGACGCTGTACATCAGCATCTACAACCTGTTCACCAGTCTGCTGCACCTGCTGGGCGCCTTCATGGGCGAGCGCGAGTAACCGGCTAAGTGTCGCGCGGGGAAAGGCGGCCCGAGGCCGCCTTTTCTATTTCCGCCGTTCGAACAGTGCGATGGATTCCACGTGCGCCGTGTGGGGGAACATGTTGGCCACGCCGGCGGCGGCCAGCCGATAGCCCTTGGTGTGCACCAACACGGCGGCATCGCGCGCCAGCGTGGCTGGGTTGCAGGAGACATAAACGATGCGCCGGGGACCGCCAGCCTCGGGCAGGGCCTTGACCAGCTCGATGGCTCCGTCGCGGGGCGGGTCTACGAGCCATTTGTCGAAGGTTCCCAGGGCGGCGAGTACCGCGGGGGTGATCCGGAACAGGTCCATGTACTGGAAGCGGCACAGCTGCGCCAGGCCGTTGCGGCCGGCGTTCTCCTGGGCGCGTTGCACCAGGGTGAAGGCGCCTTCCACCCCCAGCACCTGCGCCCCTCGCCGGGCGATGGGCAGGGTGAAGTTGCCCAGGCCGCAGAAGAAGTCGGCGATGCGCTCCCCCGGCCGGGGTTCGAGCAGGGCGATGGCCCGGCGCACCAAGACGCGGTTGACGTCCTGGTTGACCTGGGTGAACTCGGTGGGGCGGAAGGGCAGCACTAGGTCGAATTCGGGCAGCCCATAGGCCAGCTCGGGGGCCTGCTCCGGGTGGAAGGGATGGGCGGTCTCGGGCCCCTTGGGCTGCAGCCAGATCTGTACCCCATGGGTGTCAGCAAAGGCGCGCACGAGGACCTCGTCCTGGGGGCTCAGGGGCTCCAGGATGCGCAGCACCAGCACCGTCAGCGCATCGCCCACCGCTACCTCGATCTGGGGCAGCCGGTCGCGCACGCTGAGCCCCGCCACCAGCTGCCGCAGCTCGGGTAGCAGTCGCCCCACGTGGGGCGGAAGCACCTCGCAGCCCAGCATGTCGGCCACATAGCTGGAGCGGCGCTCGTGGAAGCCCACCAACACGCCCCCCTTGCGTGGGACGTTCCGTACCGAAAGGCGCGCCTTGCGCCGGTAGCCCCAGGTGGGACCATGGATGGGGGAGAGCATGACCTCGGGCCGGACCTTGCCGATGTGGACGAGGCAGTCCTCCAGCACGCGCTGTTTCGCCGCCACCTGAGCGGCCTCGTGCAGGTGCTGGTGGGTGCAGCCGCCGCACACCCCGAACCAAGGGCAGCGAGGGCTGACCCGGTAGGGGCTGGGATCGAGGATGCGAGTGGCCAGGGCCTGCTCGTAGTTGGGCTTGCGGCGGTAGACCTCCACCTCCACCCGCTCGCCGGTCAGGGCGCCGTCCACGAAGACGGCCTTGCCATCGCGGTGCGCCACGCCGCGTCCCTCGTGGTCGAGGGATTCGATGGCAAGCATCTCCCTCATGCCGGCCAGGCGTCCAGGAATTCGCGCCAGTGCCGCCCCGGCAGGCCCTGCAGGGTGTCGCGCGTGAGCTCGATCTCGGTCTCGTAGGCGCTGCGGTTCAACACTCCGCGCAGGAGCTGGAAGCGCAGGAACACCAGATAGGTGTTGAGCACGTCAGTCTCGCAGTAGTCGCGGATGGCCGCCAGCTCGCCGCGCTGGTAGGCCTCCCAGACCTTGCCGCCGTCCATGCCCAGCTTGCCCGGAAAGCCCAGCAGCTTGGCGAATTCGTCCAGGGGCACATAGGCGCGGGGCTGATAGAGGGCCAGCAGGTCCATGAGGTCCAAGTGGCGGGTGTGGTAGCGGCTGATGTAGTTGTTCCACTTGAAGTCCCGGTCGTCATCCCCCAGGTCCCAGTAGCGGGGGGCGGCAACACCGTGCAGCATGGCCCGGTAGTGCAGCACCGGCAGGTCGAACCCGCCGCCGTTCCAGGTCACGAGCTGGGGGGTGTAGCGCTCAATGCCGTCGAAGAAGCGTTGGATGATCTGCGCCTCGTCGGCCTCGGGCTCGCTCAGGGAGAAGATGCGCAGCCGATCCCCCTCCCGCAGGGCGCAGGAGATGGTCACCACCCGCTGCAGGTGCAGGGGCAGGAAGTCCGATCCCCCGGTCTGCTGGCGGCGGTACAGCAGGGCCATCTCCGCCACGTCGTGGTCGGTGACCTCAGGGCCGGCATTGTAGATACGGCGCAACCCCGCCACGTCCGGGATGGTCTCGATGTCGAAGGTCAGTACGGGGGTCATGGGATTCGATGGGATAATTTCGAAAGATTTTAGCCTGTAGCGCGGGGGCGGCATGTACACACGCTGGGAGCGGGCGGCAGACGAGGCCGACTGGCTGCGCCGGGCGCTTGACCATGTGGGCGCGGCCGAGCGGGCGGCCCTGGCGGCGGATGGGGTGTTCCGCATCGTGCTGGCCGGCGGCGAGACCCCGCGCCGGGTATATGCGGCCCTGGCGGCGCAGGCCCACGCCTGGGGACGCTGGCAGGTCTGGTTTGGCGACGAGCGCTGCCTGCCGGCGGAGGACCCGCAGCGCAACAGCCGCATGGTGCGCTCCGCCCTGCTGGAGCGGGTGCCCATCCCCCCCGAGGCGGTGCACGTCATCCCGGCGGAGCTGGGCCCGCTCCCGGCGGCGCAGTCCTATCGCCGGGCCCTGGCCGGGGTGGAGGACTTTCACCTGGTCCTGCTGGGACTGGGTGAGGACGGCCACACGGCGAGCCTTTTTCCGGGCCATGACTGGGGCGAGGCGGAGGACGCGCCGGACGCCCTGGCGGTCTTTGCTGCCCCCAAGCCGCCGCCCGAGCGGGTGAGCCTTTCGGCGCGCCGCCTGAGCCGGGCCCGGCAGGTGCTGTTCCTGGTCACGGGCCGGGGCAAGCGGGCGGCCGTCGAGGCCTGGCGGCGGGGGGAGAGCCTGCCGGCTGCGGCCATCCGTCCGGCCGGCGGCGTGGATGTATTGTTGGACGATCTGGCATGGAGCGAACCATGTTGAGCAAATGCTGGGCGATCGCCCCCCTCCTGGTGGCGGCGATGACGGCCTGGGCCGTCGAGGAACGCCCCGTGGGGCAGCAGGAACAGACCGCCCTGGCGGTGACCATCTACAACCAGGATCTGGCCCTGGTGAAGGACCAGCGGCGGGTGCGCCTCACCCACGGGGAGAACCGCCTGGCCTGGCGTGAGGTCTCCGCCCGCATCCAGCCCGAGACCGCGCGGCTCGCGGCCCTGGACGGGGGCGGGCTGAGGCTCCTCGAGCAGAACTTCGATTTCGACCTGCTCACCCCCCAGTCCCTGCTCGCCAAGTCCGTGGGCGAGAGCGTGCGGGTGTTCCGGCCGCCCCATCCCATGACCGGGGTGGAGACCGTGGAGCAGGCCACCGTGCTGGCGGCCAACGACGGGGTGGTGCTCAAGTACATGGACCGAGTGGAGACGGGCATCCCGGGGCGGCTCGCCTTCAACGCGGTGCCGGCGGGCCTGCGGGAGCGCCCCACTCTCAGCATGCTGTTCGTGAACGACCGGGCGGGGGAACGGCAGCTGGAGCTGTCCTATCTGACCGGTGGGCTGTCCTGGAAGGCGGACTACGTAGCGGAACTGAGCGAACGGGAGGACGCCCTGGACCTCCACGGCTGGGTGACCCTCACCAACCAAAGCGGCACCTCCTACCCCAACGCCCTGCTGCAGCTGGTGGCAGGCGACGTGCAGCGGGTGCACCGCGAGCTGAGGCCCGCGCCCATGCTGCGGGCCATGCAGGCCGAGGCGGCGCCGCAGATGCAGCAGGAGGCCCTGTTCGAATACCACCTCTACACCCTGGAGCGCCCCACCACCCTGCTGGACCGGCAGACCAAGCAGGTGGCCTTGCTCACCGCCCGCGGGGTGCCGGTCGCCAAGGAATACGTGCTCACGGGGGCCGACTACTACTACCAGGGGCAGCACGGCGATCTGGGGCGCGGCCTCAAGACCGCGGTGTACCTGGAATTCCAAAACCAGGGCGGCGGCCTGGGCGTGCCGCTGCCCAAGGGGGTGGTGCGGGTGTACAAGAAGGATCGCGCCGGGCGCGCCCAGTTCATCGGCGAGGACGCCATCGACCACACGCCCAAGGGGGAGAAGGTGCGCCTGGCACTGGGCCATGTCTTCGACGTCACGGCCGAGAAGCGGCAGACCGATTTCCAACGCATCGCCGGCTATGGCGGCCGCGGCGGCGTGATCGAGACCGCCTATCACCTGACCGTGCGTAACGCCAAGGGCGAGAAGATCGTCGTCAAGGTGGTGGAGCCCATCGCCGGCGACTGGCAGATGGTGGCCGAGAGCCAGCCCCACCGCAAGGAGACGGCCAACACCGCCGTCTGGAATCTCCCGGTCCCCGCCGAGGGCAAGGCGGAGCTCACCTGGCGGGTGCGGGTGCGCTACTGAACGCCCCCTGCCAGGTCCGCGAGCTCGGCCGGGCTGAAGCCGGCGGCGAGGCGGGCCGCCGCGTTGAACGGTCCACGTGGCTTCGGCACATCGCTGGTGAGGAGGAGCTCGCGCCAGGTCGCCTCCGGTTCCAGGCCGCGCTGGGCGCAGAAGTGCCGGAACCAGCGGTCGCCGGTGGCCACGTGCGTGACCTCATCGCGCAGGATGACGTCCAGGATGGCAGCTCCCGCATGATCGCCGTGGCCGGCGAGCTTACTGCGGATGGCGGGGGTGACGTCCAATCCGCGCGCCTCCATGAGCCTGGGCACCAGGGCCATGCGCACCAGGGGGTCGTGAGCGGTCTTCACGGCCAGGCCCCAGAGGCCCCCATGGGCGGGGAAGTCGCCATAGTCCCGGCCCAGGGTGCGCAGGTGGTCGCGCAGCAGTCGGAAGTGATCGGCCTCCTCGGCAGCCACCTTGAGCCAGTCGCCGTAGTAGGCCGCAGGCAGCCCTGGAAAACGATGGATGGCATCCAGGGCCAGGTTGATGGCCGTGAACTCGATGTGGGCCAGGGCATGGATAAGGGCGGCGTGGCCCTCGGGATGGTTGAGCTCGCGCCGGGGCAGCGCCCGCGGGGGCACCAGCTCCGGCCTGGGCGGCCTGCCCGCCTCCAGCACCGGCTGCGCATCGCTCCAGGGATCGAGTGCCAGACGACCGGCCTGCCAGTCGGCCCAAAGCCGGGCGACAAGGCCCCCCTTGGCATCGGGGTCCGGCTCCAGCAGGGCCGCACGGACGGCGACATGGAGATTCATGCCCTGGCCTCCAGCAGGTGGAGGGGGTTGGGCAGCCAGCGGGCGAGCAGCCAGCCACCCGCCACCCCCACGCCATTGGCCAGCATGTCCAGCAGACTGGCCTGCCGGTAGGCGGTCAGCCCTTGGGCGAGCTCGAGCGCGCCGCCCAGGGCCAGCAGCAGCGCCGCCACCGGCAGGCGCCGGGGGTGGAGCTGGGCGAACCAGAACGTGAGCAGGCAGTAGGCCAGGGCGTGGCCGGCCTTGTCCCAAAGCTGCACCCCCACGGGCGGCGGTTTGGGGGTGAGGGAGAGATAGACCACCAGGAGGACGAGGCCATAGCCGGTGATGCGCCAGATCCCGCGCCAGGGCATGGCCGGCTCAGAACAGGGCAAGCTGGCCCGACGGCTCGGGCGGGCGGAAGAGGTCGGTGCGCAGCCCCCTCTGTTCCAGATCCAGCCCCAGACGCCGGCAGGCCGCGGCGAAACGGCGGGCAATGAGGTCGGCGAACACGCCACTGCCCTGCTGGCGGGTGAAATATGCCGCCTCGTATTCCCGGCCGTCATGCATCTGGCGCACGAGACTCATGACGTGCGCCGCCCGCATCGGATAGTGGACCTGCAGCCAGTCCCGGAAAAGCGCCTTGAGCTCGTGGGGCAGTCTGAGCAGCACATAGCCGGCGAAGCTCGCGCCGGCAGCGGCGGCGGCCGCCAGCACCCGTTCCAGCTCATGCTCGGTGAGCTGGGGGATCACCGGCGCCACCAGCACGCCGCAGGGGATGCCTTGGGCCGCCAGGCGCTCTAGGGTCGTGAGTCGGCGCCTGGGTGAAGCGGCGCGGGGCTCCAGCCGTCGGCTTAGTTCCCCATCCAGGGTGGGGAGCGAGACGGCCGCCTGCACCAGGCTATCGCGGGCGAGATCGGCGAGCAGGTCCAGGTCCCGCTCCACCAGGGCGGACTTGGTCACCAGGGTGACGGGGTGACGGCAGGCGGCGAGTAACTCCAGGATCTGCCGCGTCAGGCGCAAGCGGCGCTCTACGGGCTGCCAGGGGTCGGTGTTGGCGCCTAGACAGAGAGGGGCGGGACGATAGCCGGGCCGGCCGAGTTCCTCCCGCAGCCGCTCGACAATGCCCATGCGGGCAAAGATCTGCGTCTCGAAGTCGAGGCCGGGGGACAGGCCCTGGTAGGCATGGCCAGGACGGGCATAACAGTAGATGCAGCCGTGCTCGCATCCCTGGTAGGGGTTGACCGAGCGGTCGAAGGGGATGTCTGGGGAATCGTTGTGGGTGATGGCGCTGCGCGCGCCTTCCTCGTGGATGCGGGTGGCAGGCGAGACCTCGGTGGTAGGCTCCCACCACCCGCCGTCGTCCTGCGCCTCGCGCTCCCAGGCAGCAAAGCGCCCCTGGGGGTTGGAGACGGCGCCCCGGCCCTTGTGGGGTGCTACGCCCGGCCTCATCGGTAGGTCACCAGCTCGGCGAGGGGCAGGCGCTGCTTCTCTCCGGCTGGCTCCAGACAGTATCCCAAGGCCAGCACCAGGGCCACCTGGTAGCGCCCGGCCTCCAGCCCTAGCAGCCGGCTCACCGCCTCGGGCCTGAAGCCGCCGATGGCGCAGCTGTCGATGCCGATGCCGGCGGCGGCCGTCATCATGTTGGCGGCGGCGATATGGCACTGGGTCACACTCCACGCCGCGACGTCAGTGTTGGCATGGAAGCTGCGGTAATTGGCCAGGGCCGCCTCCAGCTGGTCGGCCGGACATTCCCGGGCTAGGAGCCGGCGCACATAGGGGTGATCCGGGTCGAGCTCGGCGAGCTTGGCTAGGATCACCACGTCATGGCTGGCGGTACCCACCTGGGGCTGGTCGAAACAGGCCGCCTGCAATGCCTGCTTGTCCTCGGGGCGCTGCAACACCACGAAATGCCACTGCTCCAGCCCAAAGGAGGAGGGCGACAGCCGCCCCGCCTCCAGGATGAATTCCAGATCGTCACGGGAGATCAGCCGCTCAGGGTTAAACTGATGGCAGGCATGGCGGCGGCGGAAGATTTGCAGAAGCTGGTCTTTCATGGCGGGGGCCAGGGCATAGAATGGGGAGCATTGTACCTTGTGCGGGGTGTGGGCCGGTGCCGACGGGGAATCGCAAACGGGATACCAGGGTTTTTTACCGCTTCCGGGTGCTGCTGTTCCTGCCGGGCGGGCCGGCCGCGGGGACGCGCGCCTACCTGCGGTTCAAGGGCGGGGTGCTGGAATTCACCGGTCCCGGCGTATGGGTCACCCTACTCGCCGATGGGGTGACGCTGCAACGGGGTGGCTTCAATGGCCGCCAGTGGCTGCTTTCCTGGCGAACGGAGCAGGGACCGGCCTCCGCCCTGCTCCAGGGGGAGGCAGACATGCGCGCGATGCTGGGGATGGCGCCCCCTGCCCTGGCCCGCCAGATCAAGACGGCCCTGAAGACGGAGAGCGGGCTTGCCCGATGGCGCCGCCGGATCTGGATCGCCCTGGCTATCATTCTCGTGACCGCCATCGCCCTGGGCTGGTACCGGCTGCGGCATTGACTGCCGCGACCGGGCGGTCATCCGCACCCGCCGCCGGCCAGAGCTTCAGATCACGAAAGGCAGCACGAAGATCAGGGCGATGTTGACGAGGCCCAGGGTGAGGTTGGTACCCACCAGGACGCGGATGCGGGCCAGGGCCGCCCCCCCGCCCTGCCAGTCCGCCTGCGCCACGGCCTGCCGCAAGCGCGGATACGGTACGAAATAGATGTAGAGGAAGATGGCCGCCATGACATAGCCCAGGCCCAGCATGACGTGGATGTGCACGGGCAGCCCCGCCATCCCCCCCATCTGCTGGATAATGCCGTGGCCAGTCACGAGCAGCAGGATCACTGACAACCAGACCCAGGGAAAGAAACGTCCGAACACCCCGTTCCACAGGGCCAGCCGCTGGGGGGGCTCGAGCTGGGCGGCGGCCACCGGGCGCAGGCATTGATGGGCGAAGAACATGCCGCCCACCCAGACCACGGTGGCCAGCACGTGCAGGAGATAGAGTAGTTTCATGGGGCCTCCTCCAGTCGCAAGCCGCCTGGGATGGCTCAGGGGATCATGGCGGCAGACTTTAGAATGACCCGATGGCACCGGTCTGGTCAATCCCGGATCCAAGGCCCTATGCAACCCGTCGTCCATGCTCCCAGGCTAGAGGAGGACGGAGGAAGCATACCCCACACGGCAGACCGTCCAAAATCCTCGGCGTGAGCGTTTTCGCTGCAGGCATGATTGGGTCGGTCAAATGAGAAGGAATCCGCGCACCCCATGCTGCTGCCAGAACTGACCCCCGGTCTGCTGATCCGCCGCCTCAAGCGTTTCCTGGCCGAGGTGCAGCTTTTGGACGGCTCGCCGGTCACGGCCCATTGTCCCAACACCGGCGCCATGACCGGGCTCACCCAGCCCGGCAGTCGGGTCTGGCTGTCCAGGGCCGACAATCCGCGGCGCAAGCTCGGCTGGACCTGGGAGCTGGTGGAGACCCCTGCGGGGGTGCGGGTGGGCATCCACACCGGCCGGGCCAACGCCCTGGTGGCGGAGGCCCTTGAGGCGGGCCTGATCCCCGCCCTGGCCGGTCACACCCTTCAGCGCCGGGAGGTGACCCTCCCCGGCCAGGGCCGCCTGGACCTGCTGCTCACCGGCCCCGACGGTCGCCCCTGCTGGGTAGAGGTGAAGAACGTGACCGCCGCCCAAGCGGCGGGCACGGGATATTTCCCGGATGCGGTGAGCCGGCGGGCCGCCCGGCACCTGCAGGCGCTCGTGCAAAGGGTGCAGGCCGGGGAGCGGGCGGCGGTGATCTTTTGCGTGCAGCGGCCGGACGTCGCGCGGGTCTGCCCCGCCGCCCACATCGACCCGGACTTCACCAGCGCCCTGCTGCAGGCGGCCGTAGCCGGGGTGGAGCTCTATGCCCTGGGGGCGTGGGTGGGGCTGGAGGAGGTCCGCCTGGTGCGCAGCCTGCCTGTAGCGCTGTAAGAGCTAGTTTGGATTAGGCCGCCAAGCATTTGAACTACCAAAGCACTACCAAAGTCGTCCCCAAGGCTGAATACATTTTTATTCAGGCGCACCGCTTTCGGCGCCGGACCGCGGCAAGCCCGACCATACCCAGGCCCATCAAGGCGAGCGAAGCCGGCTCTGGGACATGCCCATCCGGCACCGTGAGTTTAACGGTGATAGCATCGATGCCCCAGTATTCATCGGGCCAGGATTGGTAGCCTGCTCCTCCTGCCTGCCAACCGATGGTCAGTGTGGATGCGGTATGGGCAAAGGTCAGGAAACCTGCCGTCCCCATATCGACCAAGTCATCGGCCCAATTAAAGTAATCATCAATCTGGCCATTGTCCACCAGCAGCGTGCCCCCGTCGTAATCGTTGGTACTGCCACCGGCTACCACGGTCGTCATCATAGCCACCGGCGTGCCGTCGATATACATGTACAGGTAGTCAGGTCCAACCCATGAGATTTGGTCGCTGTCCCAGGATGACAGGAACCCCAGAAGGAAGTCGACACTGACCATGGTATGGGTGGGCAAACCAGTAAGTTGCAGCTGGACGAGACTCGTACCCCCTTGGGTAGCAATGGTGCCACTCCATGACTTGCCGTTGCTACCGCTGTAAGAACCATTGGCATTACGAGAGGTGTAGGGTCCAAAAGTGACGCTCACACCTGGGTACGTTACCCATGGTGTATCGAAATCGGTAGATGCGGCGGTGATGACCGTCGCGCTCGCAGGTGAAGTTGCAGCCGCCATCGTCATGGCAAGCACACCTAGAACGGTTTTTCTCATAGGGAACATGGTTTCCTCCACAATGTCTGTGCCCAGTCGTACCAACAAGCATTGAGAACCGCTGTAGTCTTCACATCTGTCGCCTCAGCAGCCTCGTACCCCATGCAGCAAGTAGCGTACCAGAGATGCAACTCTCTGATTCTGATTGGATTCGCGGACGATGGATGCGCATGGTGTAAAATATTCCGACATTGTGATCGTTTAGTCCCGGACATGGTGCCTGGGCCAGGGCGCGGGGGATGACCTGGGCTGGCCAGAGTCTAGACTGCGGCCAGCCGGATTGAAGCACCGCCCGCTAACCAGGAGCGACGGAACCGTAGACCCGCTTCAACAGGCCGGTATGCCCTCTGTCGGTTTTTTTTACACTCTTCAATTCCCTGAGCACGTAGCCCCTACTGTCCAAACGGCTCGCCGGCCGATGCAATATCCTCCCTATCCACAACCGTAGGAGAAGCCGCCCAAGCGGCAGGTACTTACCGTGCCTAACCATGGATGCAACCATTCCCCATAGCAGGCGATGTCGGATTTCTTTACATTTGCTCGTCCAAGGCTTGTCGCCCCTCAAGAGAGGGGCCTTCAGCTAATACCATGCACTATCGGCCAGGTGGCTGAGTTCAGACTCAGCCGGCGCGGGGCGGTCATGTCTCAGGCCGCCTTTCTGAGCTGCTTCTGGTAGAGGAATTCCAAGACTTCATGCCGCAGGTGATGATAGTGGGCGTCCTCGGCCAGGGCCAGCCGGTCGCGCGGCCGCGGCAGGTC
>FWPV01002812.1_pt1 | contig 17605 bp, 18 predicted proteins | sample 2228371 | NCBI WGS metagenome assembly FWPV01 (sample SAMEA103939776, study PRJEB20133) | metagenome | reverse complement strand
TGGAAAAGTCCTTCCCCCTCTCCTAAGGGCGAGAGAGGGGACACCTTCTCCAGTCAAGTCACTTTGCAACGGGCTCGTGCCGATTTGGAAAGCTCTGATTCGAAGAGAAAGATTTTTGCCATTCGATACCTGGAGCACTCGGACCCTTCTGCCGCCCTTCCGCTTCTCCAAGAGGTTCTTTGGGACAGAGATCCAGAGGTCAGGCTCCAGGCACTTTCGTCTTTGATCCGACTCAAGAACTCGAACACCCCTCCCTTGTTGAGAAAGGCCCTAAGAGATGGGGATCCGAGGGTGAGATTGCTCGCCCTGCGGGGTCTGTTTCAAATGGAAGAGAGGATCGATCTCAATCTGCTTCTTCAATGCTTGAGCGATGAATCTCCATGGGTCAGGCGCAAGTTGGCGACGCTTCTCGGGTGGAATGGGATGGAAGGGGCTCTTCCCATTTTGGTGGAATTGGCCAAGGATGAGGACGGGGCAGTGCGAAAAGCTGCCCTCATTTCCTTAGTGGCCCTCTATCCTGAAGAGAGTGAAAGCCGGCTGTTAGAGGCGATGACCGATGGAGACGCAAGCGTTCGCAAGTGGGCCAGAGAGACGCTGGAGAAAATGATGGCCAGACCCAGGAAGGAGGAGATTTTTCCACGGAAAGGATGAGATGAGATCTCCATGAATGGGTATGCATCGCCCCTTCCTCAAAGGGCGCAACTTTTCGGGGATGTTACGTATTCTCCCTTGACCTTTTCGAGACTTCTCGGCGTTGCGAAGCAAGAGCTCCTCGAGAAGGAAGCCCAGGGGATTCTTCCTCCTGCGAAAAGGAATGCAAGGCGCGAGCGGTATTATGAGCCCGATGACGTGGCAAGATACCGCAATTATTTGGGCCTCCCTTCCCCCTTTCCGACGGTGCGAAAACAGCTTTTCCTGAACTTCAAAGGGGGGACAGGGAAGAGCAGCATCTCGGCCTCCTATGGGTTTCGCTTGGCGCAGATGGGATTCAAGACGCTTCTGATCGATCTCGATCCCCAGGGTCATCTGACGCAGTGTCTGGGTCTGAATAGCCAGCAATATCCGAAGACCCTCTACAATGCATTGATCGAGAAAGAGGACATCGAAAAGACGATTGTGAAGACGGACCTCTCCACGCTCGATATCATTCCTTCCAATTTGAACCTCTCGCCCATCGAACTTTCGCTCTTTTCGATGAACTCACGGGAGTTCCGATTGAGACGATTGCTCAGCACCGTCGAGAAGAACTACCATTTGATCATCATGGATGCTTCTCCAAGCATCGGTCTTTTGAACCTCAATGCGATCCTGGCCTCAAACGACCTGCTTATCCCCGTCTTGGCTGATTTCCTCTCGTACCATGGGCTCAAGATTCTGTTCGAGACGCTCGCCACGATCGAGGAAGATTTCTCTTTCGTCTTTGAACATATTTACATCTTCTTGAACCGATACAACGAATCCCATCGTATTTGCAGACGTTCGAAAAAAGCATTGGAGACCCATTATTCGAAATACCTTCTCAAGACGGTGATCCGTCAAGATACGACCATCGCGGAAGCGACCAGCCGGGGGACTCCCATTTTTCTCTTTGCCCAATCGTCGAAGGGAGCGACGGATATTCAGAGCTTGATCGATGAAATCTTTGGATGGAAAGGAGTCAATGATGTCGGATGAGTTTGCAAACCACGTTGCACAAAAGATTCCAAACACGCTGAACAAGGATCTCGTGGAGAAGCCCTGGGATGTGACAGGGCAAAAATCTTTCTCAACGGTGAAAAGCATCGGGGAGGAGGCGAAGCGAGATGATTTGACGGAGCGGATCCATACCCTTTATTCGGAGCTCCGCGCCTCCCTTACCGTTCGATCTGCCTTGGAGTACGATCTCAAGAAGGCATATCGTGTTTTGGAAGAGGTCAATCGGATTAAGACAGAAGTGGAGAAGGTGATTGAGATGCTCAGGGTGATGGAGGATTATATGAAGGAGCGAATTCGATAGGCCCTCCGATGGACTCGCTTGGTCGAGGGCCAAGGGAGGAAGGGAAATGAGGGTGAGAGGCCAGACCATTGCGGATGATGGATTTGAAAAGAATGTGGCTGAAAAGATGCCCAAGGTGAAATGGCAGGAAGAGCTCGGCTCTCCAGGGAGCGAAGTGCTTCCCGAGAAGGACGATCAGCTGGAAGCGAGCCCCGACGGGAGAGTCCGAGAAGGCATTTCGGAAAAAGAGATACCCTTCCCACCTCCCCCGGTCAGAGAGAAGGAGGAACGTCCAGACGTTTCGAGCCTGATTGAGGATCTTCAGGCTGAGCTTCTGACCCTTGGAAAGGCGAAGCGAGCCCTTGAATTAGATCTGATATCCGATCGAAAGACGATTTTTAGACTGACCGAGGAAAATCGGGAGCTGCGAACCCAGGTGGAGAGTCTGAAAAAAGAGATCCAAAGGCTTAAGGAATTGGAGACGGAGGCCCTCTACCTAAGGGAGGAGAATGGAGATGCCCTTGAGAAGATCGGAGCCCTAAGAGAAGAATTGAGAAGCATAAGGGGGGCCCTCGAGTCGGCGATCAAAGAGAGGGATGGACTCCTGGCGCGAATCCATTCCTTGGAATCCCAAGCGGAAGAGAGGGAGATTCTTCGGATCAGGGGTAAATTGAAGGAGAGGGAGGCCTTCCATTTTGCCGAGGAGAACAGGGAATTGAGGGCACGGCTTGAGGGACTCCTGTCGGAAAATCTCGATCTCGAAAGAAAGTATGAGGAGGTCAAAAGGTCGTTTCTCGAGATTAGGGAATCCCTGGCGCTTCTTCGGGATTCTTGCAAAACAAACCTTTACAGCCTCGCCGAAAACCCCGAATAGAAATTCCCCATGGGTCAATAGATTCACCCCCTAAGATTTTCGGAAACATCGCTGTTGATACGGGGCTCTTCACCCATCAACCGGAGGTTGCTGGCCGGTGGAGAAATGATTTGACATTGATATTGGTTTGATTTATATAAGAGCAGCCTTTGTGAAAAATTTATCAGAAGGGAGGGGGCGAATTGTTCAAAATCACTTACAAACGGGAGATGGCCGAGAACACGGTTTGCCACTTCAAGGTGGAGGCGCCCCGAATTGCTCGAAAGGCAAAACCAGGTCAATTCGTTGTCTTGAGGGCGAATGAAACGGGGGAGAGGATTCCTCTAACCATGGGGGGAACGGATCCCTCAACGGGTACAATCGATCTCATCTTTCAGGTCGTTGGGAAGACGACTGCCCTTCTCAGAACCTTTAAAGTGGGAGACTATATCCAGGATATCATCGGACCCTTAGGAAGGCCAACCCATATCGAAAATGTTGGAACCGTGGTCTGCGTAGGGGGTGGGACCGGTGTGGCGGTGATCTACCCAATCACGAAGGCCTACAAAGAAGCAGGAAACCACGTGATTGCCATCATCGGGGCTCGAACGAAAGACCTGTTGATCCTGGAAGAGGAGATGAAGGCTGCCAGTCATGATCTGAGGGTGACGACGGATGATGGAAGTTATGGCCACCACGGATTTGTGACGGATGTCCTTCGCAAGATCCTGGACGAGCGGAAGGACGTGAAGCTGGTGGTTGGCATCGGTCCGGTGCCCATGATGAAGTTTCTCTGCAAGATGACTAAAGAATATGGCGTGAAGACGATGGTAAGTCTGAATCCGATTATGGTCGATGCGACAGGGATGTGTGGAGCCTGTAGGGTCACGGTAGGGGGAAAGACAAAATTCTGCTGTGTGGATGGGCCAGAATTCGATGGCCATGAAGTGGACTACGACGAGCTCGTAAAAAGGCAACGGGCCTATCTCACAGAGGAAAAGATATCCATGGACCAATTCAAAGCCTTAGGATTGCAATAGAGGAGAGATCGAAATGCCGGAGAAAGAGGAGAAGAAAGAGAAGGTCAAGATCCCAAGGCAGAAGATGCCTGAGCAGGACCCAAAGGTGAGAGCCAAGAATTTCGATGAGGTGCCTTTTGGCTACACACCAGAGTTGGCCCAGCTGGAGTCGAGTCGTTGTCTCCAGTGTAAGAAACCAAAGTGTGTGGAGGGGTGTCCCGTGGAGGTGGATATCCCTGCCTTCATCAAGCTCATCTATGAAGGCGATTTCGTCGGTGCAGCACGGAAACTGAAGGAGCGTAACAGCCTCCCTGCGATCTGTGGACGTGTCTGCCCGCAAGAGGATCAGTGCGAGAAGGTATGTGTCCTCGGGAAGAAGGACGAACCGGTAGCCATCGGAAGGCTGGAGAGATTTGCTGCAGATTGGGAGCGGCAGAAGGGGGAGGTTTCGCTTCCGGAAAAGGCCCCGGCCACTGGCAAAAAGGTGGCGGTAGTCGGCTCGGGACCAGCGGGTCTCACGCTTGCAGGGGATCTTATTCTGAGAGGCCATGAAGTGACGATTTTCGAAGCTCTCCATAAACCCGGTGGCGTATTGGTCTATGGGATTCCGGAGTTTCGTCTTCCCAAAGAGATTGTTCAGGCCGAGGTCAATTATCTCGAGCGCTTAGGGGTGAAGATCGAATGCAACTGTGTGATCGGAAGGATCGAGACGGTGGACGAACTTCTTCAGGAGTACGACGCGGTCTTTTTGGGTTTAGGTGCTGGGCTTCCCCAGTTCTTGAACATTCCTGGCGAGAATTTCTGTGGGATCTATTCCGCCAATGAATATCTGACCCGGTCGAATCTGATGAAGGCCTACCTCTTTCCGAAATACGATACCCCCATTGCCCGAGGGAAAAACGTGGTTGTCTTTGGTGCGGGCAACGTGGCGATGGATTCGGCGAGAACGGCTCTTCGCCTTGGGGCGGATACCGTTCGTATCGTTTATCGCAGGTCGAGGGACGAGATGCCTGCCCGTATCGAGGAGATCCATCATGCGGAGGAAGAGGGGGTTCAATTTCACCTCCTCACGGCACCCGTACGATTCTTGGGCGACGACAACGGTTGGGTGACTGGCGTGGAATGCCTGCGGATGGAATTGGGAGAACCCGATGAATCTGGAAGGCGGAGGCCGATCCCGATCAAGGGATCTGAGTTCCAGTTGGAGTGCGACCTCGCAGTGGTGGCCATTGGGACGGGTGCGAATCCCCTGTTGACAACGACGACGCCCGGGTTGGAGCTAAATAAGAGAGGCTATATTGTCGCCGATCCCGAAACCGGAAAGACGAGCAAACCGGGTGTTTGGGCAGGGGGTGATATCGTGACGGGTTCGGCAACCGTGATCTTGGCGATGGGAGCCGGCAGAAAGGCGGCCAATTCGATTCACGAATATCTCATGAATAAGTGAGACCGAGCGTCGGTCACAGAGGGAGAAAGCGGAGGCCCCGGGCTTCGCTTTTTTCCATCACTCCACCAGGCTTCGAATAACCTTCATATTCCTCAGGTCTTCGATCGTATCCTTCCTGGGGGTTTCCATGATTCCGGGAAGATCTCTCATGGAAGGATGGTTGATCAAATATTTGAACCCATCCCTTCCTATCCATCCCTCCCCGATATGCCAGTGTCGGTCCTTACGAGAACCTAAGGGTGTTTTCGAATCATTGAGATGGAGGAGATGGAGTCGCTTGAGCCCGATCGTTCGATCGAAGGTTTCGAGCGTCCGCTCGATACCGTCGCTGTTGGAGAGATCGTATCCGGCTTCGAAGCAGTGGGCCGTATCGAGACAGATGCCCAGTCTTCCTTTCTCCTCGATTCCATCGATGATCCTTCTCAACTGTTCAAAGGTATAGCCGATCTCGGTACCTTGGCCAGCGGTATTCTCCAAGAGGAGCATGATCGAGTTCCTCACCCTTCCGAAACTCTCATTGATCCCCTGAGAAACGGCCTCGATCGATTCTTCTTCGGAGGATTTCAATCGGTGACCCACATGGACGATCAGATACTGGGCCCCGATCTGCTCTGCCCTCATCAAATCGGTGACGATCGAGTGAATTGAACGTCTATAAAATCTTGATTCCCGAGAAGCGATGTTCGGAAGATAGGGCAGGTGCAGAAAGATGGGGAAGAGGGAGGAGGATTGAATCGCGGCGCGAAATTCGTCGATCTCCCTCTGCTTGAGGGGACTATAATTCCACCCTCTCGGATTTCTTGAAAAGAACTGGATCGTCTCACATCCCCGAGCCTTCGCCTTCTCGACGATTTTGGAAAACCCTCCTGCAATGGAAATATGAAAGCCAAATCGCATTGGTCTGTGCTTGAAGAAGGCTCTATGTGATGTTAGAATGAAAGTAAACGATTTCTTTTTTGCCTGTCAATGGGAAAATTGAGCTAGTAATGCTTCCCTGAAACGTTGGGAAGATAGGGCGGTCGGACAGGAATCTCTCCGAAGATCTTATGAAGCGGACGATCTGAAATGATCATTTGACAAAAGTCATTTCGCCCATAACAGGAGAGTCCTCTCAACTTATAGGTGGGTTGTTCGAGGCGGGGGACAAGCTGGGGTTTCCGCTTTAAGATTTTCCCGACATCCCTGACCGATTTCTTTGGATCTCCGGGGCAGAGTGAGCGATTACGTTGAGCCGCCAATTTTCTCTTGACAAAAAGGGGTCTTTGTTCTATTGGATTAGCTAAATTAAATTTTTCACAAAGTTCCGCGAGGCATAAATGGTGGAGAGGGCTGAGTTCAGTCCGATTATTATCGCTTTCTATTGTCACTGGTGAGCCTACGCAGCGGCTGACCTCGCCGGTTCGATGAGGCTAAAGTATCCCGCCAATGTCTTGCCCATCCGTGTTATGTGCAGCGGTCGGGTTTCACCCCATTTCATCCTTAAAGCCTTCCAAGAGGGGGCAGACGGCGTTCTGGTGGCAGGGTGCCATATCGGCGAATGCCATTATGGGAGAGGGAACTACATCACTTCCAAGAGGATTGCCATCATGAAGGAGATGCTTCAGTTCATCGGCCTCTCCCCAAAACGACTCCGACTGGAGTGGGTTGCCACTTCTGAGGGCAATAAGCTTGCACAGGTCATAAGTGATTTTTCCGAAGAAATGTTTCAGATCGGTCCTTCTCCACTAAGAAAATTTAAGAAGACGATTCGGTTGGAGCCCTCTCAACAGCCAGCTTTAGGGGGATCCCCATAGGGAATAGGATGGAGAAGACGAGAGAGCGGTTGGCTAAGCTTTTTGAAGAAAAGGAAGTATCCGCCATTTTGGGCTTAAGGATGAGGCATGGCCATCCGGTTCCTTACCTCTTTGTAAAGCCGGAAGAGCTGAAGGATTGGGTGACGGATGAGGGGAACCGCTATCCCCTTACTAAGATTCTTATTAAGATTGGAAAGCGATACCCCGACCAAGTGATCGGTATCCCCGTCCGAGGCTGCGAGGAGAGGTCGCTGATCGAGCTCGTGAAGAACAATCAACTCCGCTTGGATAAGGTAAGACCAATTGGCATTGCCTGCAGCCAGAAGCAGGCAGACTATTGCCGCTGTGACCATCCTTTTCCGTCTCGGGTGGAAGAGGGCGAACTGGCCGAACCAGTAGAAGATGTCTCCGATATCGAGGAAGTGGAGCGTCTCCCGGAAATGGAGCGCTTTGAATTCTGGACCAGACAGTTTGGAAAATGCATCAAGTGCTATGGGTGCCGCAATATCTGCCCTGCATGTTTCTGCCCTACCTGTACACTGGAAGATGGGGCTCTGGTCAGGCCAGGAGGAATGCCCCCCGAGATTCCAATTTTTCACCTGGTGAAGGCCTATCACATGTCAGATCGGTGCATCGATTGTGGCCTATGCGAGGAGGCCTGTCCCATGGGGATCCCTGTAAGAAGGCTTTATCGCAAGGTGAAGAAGTCGATCAAAGATCTTTTTGGCTACGTTCCGGGCGAGAAATCTGATGAGAGGGGTCCCCTTGAATTTCTTGGTGACGGCAGCTATGAGCTTCCAAATCCGACCCGATAGGGAAGGAAGCAGAAGATTGGACATCTTTTTGGCTTCGACCGCCACCGGTTAACTGATCGATTTGAGGGATGTCAACAAATATGATGAGGTATGAAACGGTTGTAACTACCTGTACTTACTGCGGTTGTGGCTGTGGTCTGCTCTTGGAGGTTCTTGACGGAAGAGTGGTGGGAACTCTGCCCTTGAAGGATCATGTCATCAACCAAGGAGGACTCTGCATCAAAGGGTGGAACGTTCACCAGTTTATTTATGATGAGGGAAGGCTCAAGAAACCTCTCCTTAGAAAGAACCTTACTTTGGAAGAGGTCTCTTGGGAAGAGGCTCTCGATGAGGTAGCCACTCGGCTGAAGAGAATTCGCGATGAATATGGAGCGGACAGCATTGCCGGCCTCACTTCGGCCAGGTGTACGAACGAGGAGAATTATCTCTTCCAAAAATGGATGAGAGCCGTGATCGGAACGAATAACGTGGATCACTGCGCCCGCCTCTGACACTCCTCCACCGTGGCTGGTCTAGCCAAATCTTTTGGAAGCGGAGCTATGACCAATTCGACACCCGAACTGGAGGATGCCGATTGCATCCTGGTCACCGGATCGAACACGACTGAGGCACACCCTCTCGTGGCCAGTCGTATCCTTAAGGCGAAGGAGAAAGGGGCAAGACTAATCGTTGTTGATCCAAGAAAGACGCAGATCGCTCAATATGCAGACATCTTTGTTCGACAAAGGCTGGGCACGGACGTGGCGTGGATCAATGGACTCATGCATATTATTTTGAAGGAGGGTTGGGAAAACAAGGAATTTATCATCGCGCGAACGGAGGGGTTTGAGGAGCTCAAGAAGGAATTGGAGAATTACCCTCCCAAAAGGGTAGAGGAAATAACTGGTATCCCTCAGTCGGATCTGAGGAGAATCGCGGAGCTTTATGCGAAAGCCAAAAAGGCCTCTATTGTTTATGCCATGGGAATTACCCAGCATGTGACCGGTACGGAGAATGTTCTGTCGCTGGCCAATCTGGCTATGTTGACCGGGAATGTTGGGCGTTTAAGCACAGGGGTCAACCCGCTTCGAGGGCAGAACAACGTCCAAGGCGCCTGCGACATGGGCGGCCTACCGAATGTCTATACGGGATACCAGAGTGTGACCGATGAAGGAGTGGCAAAGAAATTCGAGAAGGCTTGGAATGTTTCTCTCTCAAGAAAGCCAGGCCTCACCATCATGGAGATGTTTCAGGCCGTTGAGGAAGGAAAGCTTAAGGCGCTCTATATCATGGGGGAGAACCCCATGGTGAGCGACCCGGATCTTCATCATGTTGAGAAAGCTCTAACGAAGCTCGACCTTCTCGTCGTGCAGGACATCTTTCTGACCGAAACGGCTAAACTTGCCCACGCAGTTTTACCGGGGGTAAGTTTTGCAGAAAAGGAGGGAACTTTTACAGCCACGGATCGAAGGGTCCAAAGGGTGCGAAAGGCCATTGACCCGTTGGGTGAGGCAAAGCCGGATGACCTAATCATCTCGATCCTTGCGCAAAAAATGGGCGCAGAGGATTTTCGGTATGGAACCCCTGAAGAAATATTTCGTGAGATTGCCGAACTTACCCCCATCTACCAAGGTATCAGTTACGAGCGAATTGAGAAGGACGGAATTCAGTGGCCCTGTCGAACTCCACAGGACCCGGGCACACCTTTCCTCCATCGAGAACAGTTCTCGAAAGGCAAGGGGACATTTTTTGCCATCCCTTATCGGGAGCCTGCCGAATTGACAGATGCGGAATACCCATTCTGGCTGACGACGGGAAGGGTTGGATTCCACTATCATACGAGAACGATGACCGGTGTCTCTCCCTCCTTGCAGAAAGAGGCCGAAGAAGGGTATGTGGAGATCAACCCCTTTGATGCGGCCGAGCTTGGGATCGAAGAAGGGGAACGGGTTTTCGTGATCTCTCGAAGAGGAAAGATCGAGATTAAAGCGACCCTTACGTTTCGGGTGGCTCGCAATGTCGTCTTCATTCCATTTCACTATGTTGAAACTGCAGCTAACGTCCTGACCAACACGGCCTTTGACCCAGTGGCGAAGATTCCCGAGTTAAAAGTGGGCGCGGTCAGGGTGGAGAAGATAGAAGAGAGAGTGAGAACCTGAGATGCCAAGAATTGGAGTTTTTGTCTGCCATTGAGGGACGAATATCGCGTCCGTGATTGACGTGAAGAAAGTGGTTGAAATGGTCCAAAAGCTGCCGGGGGTGGTGTACGCTACGGATCTGCAGTATAGCTGTTCGGATCTCGGCCAGGGAGCCATCAAGGATGCCATTAGAAATCATAAATTAGATCGGATCGTCGTCTCTTCCTGTAGTCCAAGGATGCACGAAATCACTTTTCAGCGCTGCATCGAAGCGGCTGGCCTGAACCGATTTCTTTTTGAAATGGCGAATATCCGTGAGCAGGTCTCCTGGGTGACCACTGACAAAGAGGAGGCAACGGAGAAGGCAATTCGGCTTACGGAGATGGCCATCGCCAAGGCAGCGAGGCTTCGACCGCTCACCCCCATGAAGTCTCCAGTGGAAAAGAGGGCCCTCGTCATTGGGGGAGGCATCTCCGGTATTCAGGCCGCTCTGGACATTAGCCTTGCCGGATACAAGGTGACTCTGGTGGAGAAGCTACCGACGATTGGTGGTCGGATGGCTCAGCTGGAGAAGACTTTTCCGACCTTGGACTGTTCGGCTTGAATTCTGACCCCGCGGATGACGGAGTCATCCCATGACGAGAACATTGAGCTTCTTACTTATTCGGAGGTTGTGGATGTCAAAGGGTTCGTCGGGAACTTCGACGTGACCATCCGAAAGAAACCTCGGTACGTGGATATGAACAAGTGTACCGGGTGTGGACTCTGCATCGAAAAATGCCCAACGAAAAGTCCGAGCGAGTGGGATCTTGAAATGGGGATGAGAAAGGCTATCTATAAGCCGTTTGGTCAGGCGGTTCCCAATGTGCCAGTGATCGATACGGTGCATTGCCTCTTCTTTACCAAGGGCAAATGTAAGATTTGTCAGAAACTCTGCCCTGCGGGGGCTGTGGACTATGAGCAGAAAGAGGAATTGGTGACAAAGAAGTTTGGAGCCATCGTGGTCGCCACAGGTTTTACCCAGTTCGATCCCAAAGTCTACGGAGAGTATGGAGGGGGGCAATTCAAGGATGTGATCACAGGTCTCCATCTCGAAAGGATGCTGGATACATCGGGCCCGACAGGGGGCCATGTGGTGCGTCCCTCCGATGGGAAAGAGCCCAAGGATATTGTTTTTATCCAGTGCGTGGGTTCCCGCGATGAGTCGAAGGGAGTCGCTTACTGTTCGCGAATCTGCTGCATGTACACGGCCAAACAGGCGATCCTGCTTAAGGATCACTTTCCGGAAACGCAGTCCTATGTCTTCTATATTGACATCCGGGCAGCGGGGAAGAACTATGAAGAGTTTGTCAAGAGGGCTCAGCGAGAGTATGGGGTCATCTACATACGAGGGAGAGTCTCCAAGATCTATGAGAAAGGGAGCAAGCTGGTAGTCAGGGGTGCAGACACCTTGACGGGCAAACAGGTTGAGATTGAAGCGGACCTGGTCGTTTTGGCCACCGCCGTTGTGCCTCAGCCTGATGCCATTGACCTGGCGAAAATTCTCAATATTCCCTATGATCAGTATGGCTTCTATACTGAGGCCCATCCGAAGCTTCAGCCCGTGGAGAGCGTGACCAAAGGGATCTTCCTGACCGGCTCGTGCCAGTTTCCAAAGGATATTCCCGACTCTGTAGCAACAACGGGCGCTGCCTCCATAAGGGCCTGTGAGATCCTTTCGAAAGAAGAGCTCGTCCTTGATCCCAAAATTGCATTCGTGAATTCGGATCTATGCAGTGGTTGCCTTAACTGTGTGGAGGTATGTCCGTTTAATGCCATTGAGTCGAGAGAGATGAACGGAAGGGTAGTTGCCCAAGTGATCCCGACGCTCTGTCATGGCTGTGGAAACTGTGCCTCGGCTTGTAGGACCGGTGCTACGAATGTGGAAGGCTTCTCTGATGATCAGATCTACGCCCAAGTGGCATCCATCTTTGAAGTTCTGAAAAGGGAAAACCTCCTTGAGCTATCTGAATAGCCAAGACATTCATCAGTTCAGGAATGAAGTTCTTTGCCTCAACGGAGAGGATGTCTCCCGTTGTATCCAGTGTGGGAAGTGCTCAGCGGGATGCCCTGTCTCGCCGGAAATGGATCTCCAGCCGAACCAGGTGATTCGTCTCATTCAACTCAATGAGAGGGAGTCGGTCTTGCGGTCTTCGACCATCTGGCTCTGTGCCTCCTGCCAGACCTGTTCCGTTCGCTGTCCGGAAGATATCGATATTGCCAAAATTATGGATTCCATGAGGAAACTGGCATTGGAGGACCGAGTTCCTGTAGGTGAGGAAGGTGTTGTAAAGTTCGACAAGATCTTCCTCGACTCGATTCGAAAAAGAGGGCGCGTTCATGAGTTGGAACTGGTGATGCGATACAACGTCGCAGTGGGTCAGCCCCTGAAGGATGCTCATCTCGGTCCGGCCATGATCGTGAGGAGGAAGATCAAGTTTTTAGGGCATAAGATCAAGGAGATGAGCCGAATCAAAGAGATTTTCCAAAGGAGCAGGAGTTTGGCAAGGTTTCAGGAGTGATCGATGCAAGTGGGATATTACCCCGGTTGCTCCCTCGAGAGCACGGCCAAAGAGTTCGATCTTTCCATTCGAGCCGTCCTTGGAGAGATGGGTATTAAGTTGGAAGAGATCCCAGACTGGAACTGTTGCGGAGCCAGTCCGGCCCACTCCCTTAATGAGGAATTGGCCAAGGCGCTTCCCTATCGGAACCTTGTTCTGGCGGAATCTGCTGGTCTGAAGAAGGTGATCTCCCCCTGTCCGGCCTGTTACAGCCATCTGAAGCATGTTCACGAAGAGGTAGAAAAGGAGCCCCGTTTGTTTGAACGGCTTCAAAAGATAACGGGCAAGGATTACCAGAAAAGTGTCCGATCGAAGCACCTTCTCGACTTCATCAAAGAGGAGGTGGGCTACGAACAATTGAAACACAGCATGAAAAGTAATTTAAATAAGTTGAAGGTCGTAAGTTATTATGGATGTTTGACTCGCCTCCCAGGAGTGAACCTGGATGATAAGGAGAATCCAGTGATAATGGACGAGATGATTGAGGTTCTCGGAGGAGACCCTCTGAACTGGTCTCATAAGACCGAATGCTGTGGGGCCAGCCTCTCCGTAACGAAAACGGAGATTGCCCTGAGGCTGGTCAGAGCCATTTTGGAGGCCGCGGAGGGAAAGGGGGCCGATTGCATCGCTGTCGTCTGTCCTCTCTGCCAATCCAATCTCGACACTCGGCAGAAAGATATCAATAAAGCCTACGGCACGAACTACTCTCTTCCTATCCTCTATCTAACGCAATTGATCGGCCTCACCCAAAGACTCGGTTACAGGACTCTTGGTCTCGACCGCTTGATGGTGAGTCCCAAGGTCCTCCTTTTCGAAAAGGGTTTGATGGAGGGATAGCTCTGCCTGCCTGATCAAGAGTGGGGTGGCATCGACGGGGAGAAAGTGAACAAGATTGATCCAGCTTTAGGAGCTGGAAATGGCGCGAGTCACTTGGGCGATTGCGGCAGAGCGATTCCTTTGCGCCCTTTCCCTCTTTTTCTGTGAGAAGCCGATCACCTTACCATGGGCCTTGATCCATTCGCCTCTCGCCTCGTTCATCGAGGCGTATTTTCGCTCTTGAACATAACCTGCGGAAAGAGCCTCACGGTAAATCCATCTCCCTTTCTCTGACCGCACGACCACTGTAGTATAACCTTCCGCGGATCCCAGACCTCCAAAGGAAATGTCAGAGTATTCCGCAGAGAAGTCCGGACAGACGAGACAGGCAGGTCTTGCAATGGAGTCAACGTCTTCGAAAGGAATGTGGATTATCCTTCCGTCATTGAGGTAGAGAAAGAAGTCCTCCTTCACGTTCACCTTAACGATTTGTGAAGGCCTGAATCCATGTTTCTCCCCCAAGGCCTCCAATTGAAGATCGGTGAAAGAAAAATTCTCCATGCAGAAGAGGCCAAAATGATACTTGATGACATCGGAGGGAATAACTCCTAAGACTTGCATCTTACGGACGGTGTGAATTTGACAGGGCGTCCCCACCATCGCCACTCTGGGGATCGCATGGGAGCGCAACTTCCTCAGTTCGTAGAGGGTGGGGGAATAGGTCAGATACTGATCTCCCAGTTTAATGAGAGGGAAGGACTCATCATAATGGGAACCAGCGGCTGAGATGATCTCCTCCGCTGTTGTCGCCAAGTGGGGCGAGCGATGGAACGGTCCATCGCTCAGAGAGACCAAGGCGCCGTCGATGAGATGATGGTCCATGAGGTAGAGGAGCAGAGAGGTGACGGCCCCTCCATCCGTGCACTTTTGAGCGACTGAGGTATTGGTTGTCCTCACCGAGGTTAAGTCTTTCACCGGACCGATGGGCGGCTCCCAGTTGGTCCTCTTTTTCAACTCCTCGTCGAGCTCGTGGATATTGGGGCAGATCATATAGCAAATGCCACAACGCAGGCACTTCTCCTCATTCGCAAAGCGTGGCATTCCATCGGGACCGACCTCGAGCGCCCCCAGATTGTCAGCCGAGCAGAAGGAGACACACCCGCCACATTTCCCACAAAAGTTGTACTTCTGGACTTCTTCCATCAAATCTCGAAAGGTCTTAATGTCCGAATCCATGGTGTGGAGTCCTTTCCTAAATGAAGTCTCGCCTAAAACCATTATGACTCCTGATCTCCGCTCTTCAAAGGTTTGATACGCCTCCCGTTGGTTTTCCTTTGGGAGCCTTCGTTATCATACCGGAAGTCCTTTTTTTGTCAAGTTCACACAAGCGAAAAATGTGGCCCCTCACTCCACCGGGGAAATTCAATGGAATCGGAGAGGGATGTCGGAGAAAATCTTCGAGCGGCCTCAGCCTGTCCCCGGGCTCAAACAATCCAATTAGAAATTGGGAGGACTCTCCTGTCATAGGTGAAGCGACCTTTGCCAAATGATCATCCCAAATCGTCCGCTTGGTAAGATTTTCGGAGATACTCCTATCCCATCATCCGATCTTCCCCACGCTTCAGGGACGCATTACCGAAAAATGTGAGCGGAGGGGGTCCTTCCAATGAAGCACAGCTTTTCGGAACGAAAATGTGTTAACGGTTTCGCAAGAGGGAAGAGCTTGGCTTTAATTCCCTTCCGTGAATCAGAAAAGTGTAATAAAACCAATCAATTAAGTGCAAGAAACGGGGAGGATCACGTTTCCATTGAGGAAGCAAAATTTTACTTGACAAAAAAGAGGTAATTTTGTAGTGTGTTGCGGAAACAAGAAATTTTTCACAAACTCCTTGGCCGCTTAATAGATTATAATTTCGCACCCGTCGGAGGCTCTGCGGTGGGCGGAATGAAAAAGAATTACGATCCGATGCGATGCCAAGCAGGCGAAGAAGAAAAGCACGGGTCTAAGGAGGTCAGGCCGTGCGTTTCGGTTCCTAAGAGGGGGCGCTCATGTTGATCGATTATCTGGCCATTCTCATCTTTTTTGCGATTGCCGTTTTTTTCGCCGTCTTTGCCGTCGTTGCTTCCCATCTTTTAGGGCAGAAAAAGCCCACTCCCATCAAGCAAGCCCCCTATGAATGCGGCATGACAACCGTCGGATCGAGCTTCCGTCGGGTCCCCATTAAGTATTACATCATCGCGATGCTCTTCCTTATCTTTGACATTGAAGTCGTTTTTCTCTATCCGTGGGCGGTTGTTTTCAAAGAGTTTAAACTCTTCGCCTTCGCATCGATGGCGGTCTTCCTTGGAATCCTGATCCTTGCCTATATCTATATCTGGAAAAGAGGAGCGTTAGAATGGGAATAGAAACGTATCTTGAAAAGACGCCTTTTCTGCCCGTCTTGGACAAGGTCGTGAACTGGGGGCGAAAGTATTCGATCTGGCCAGTGACCTTCGGCTTGGCTTGTTGCGCCCTCGAGATGATGGTGGCGGCAGCCTCGTCTTGGGATATTTCTCGTTTCGGGTCCGAGGTCTTTAGACCCTCCCCACGGCAGGCGGACCTGATGATCGTGGCCGGAACGTTGACCAAGAAGATGGCCCCCATGGTCAAACGGATCTACGAACAGATGCCAGAACCGAAATGGGTCATTGCGTACGGAGCCTGTGCTTGCTCGGGCGGGATTTTCAAGACCTACAGTGTCGTCCAGGGAGTCGATCAGATCCTTCCTGTGGATTTCTATGTTCCTGGTTGTCCACCCAAACCAGAGGCTCTGCTGGCAGCCCTCGTTAAACTCCAAAAGAAGATCGAAACGGAGACTCTGGCAAATCGAAAAGATGTTCGCAGCAGCCTCGAGCTGAGCTCGGCTGAGTAAGGGCTGAGCGGACGTGTCGTCCCAGGGCGAATCGGCTCGTCGCAATACCCGATCAGGGAAGGAAGGACATGGCGGAAAATAACTTGACCCTGAGGAAACTGAAAGAGAGATTTCCCGATTCCATCCTTGAGGTGAAGACATTTCGGGGTGAGACGACCATCTCTATTCCGAAAGGAGAGGTCGTTGAGATCTGTAGATTCCTCCACTCCGATCCCGATCTCCAATATCACCTCTTGACTGACCTATGCGGGGTTGACCATTTTCCCAACGTTCCGCGATTTGAAGTCGTCTACCACCTCTGTTCGCTAAAGATGAATCAACGCCTCAGACTGAAGACGAGAGTGGGAGAGAACGAATCGATTTCGAGTGTCGAATCGGTCTGGAAGGTGGCCAACTGGTACGAGCGAGAAGCCTACGATCTTCTGGGCATCTCTTTTGAGAATCACTCGGATTTAAGAAGGATTATGCTGTGGGATGGTTATGAGGGACATCCGTTGAGGAAGGATTTTCCTGTGGAAGGACCCGACTTCGATAAACCCTTTGTCCCAGAGGTTTGACATGGCAGAAACGAGATTTATGACGATCAATATGGGGCCTCAACACCCGGCGACGCATGGGGTCTTGAGGGTCGTGTTGGAACTGGATGGCGAGGTGATTGTGAAAGCGACCCCCCATCTCGGCCACCTTCACCGAGGGATGGAAAAACTTGCGGAAAGCAAGACCTACCATCAGGTGATCCCCCTCACGGATCGTCTCGATTACACCAATGCCATGGGCAACAACCTGGCCTATGTCCTCGCTGTGGAGAAGCTCTTAGGCATTGAAGTTCCAAAGAGGGCCCAGTATATCCGAGTGATGATGGCGGAGCTTCAAAGGATTGCGGCCCATCTCATCTGGTTAGGAACGCATGCCCTCGACATAGGAGCGATGACCCTCCTCCTCTACAATTTTCGAGAAAGGGAGCAGATCCTGAGAATCTTTGAGGAGGTCGCCGGCGGAAGGCTCACGCCCACCTACCTCCGGATCGGAGGCGTTTCCAAGGATCTTCCAGAGGGGATTCAGGAAAAGATCAAGGCCTTCGTTCAGGTCTTTCCCGAAAGGGTCAAGGAGTACGAAACCCTTTTGACCAAGAATGTCATTTGGATGAAGCGAACCAGAGGGGTTGGCGTCCTCTCCAAGGAGGACGCCCTCAGCTACGGGGTCACGGGACCCACGCTCCGAGGGTCGGGCGTGAAATACGATGTGAGAAAGGCGTTCC
>FWPV01005620.1_pt1 | contig 17607 bp, 9 predicted proteins | sample 2228371 | NCBI WGS metagenome assembly FWPV01 (sample SAMEA103939776, study PRJEB20133) | metagenome | reverse complement strand
TCAGGATGAGACGCGGAGGACGAAGCCCGCGGCGACGATGAGCACATCCAGCAGCGGTATATGTTTCAGCCAGTTCGAATACGCCAGATTGATGAGAAAATACGCAAGCGCAATCCAACCGAATTCCTTTGAAAGGAAAAAAGACGCGGCCAGCGTAAGCACAGCCATGGAAACAGCGGATCCGGCCGCCACCGGTATGGGCAGCGCTCCTGAGGCGATCGGACGGCTGCGTTTTTGCGGGTGCCGCCGGTCCGCTTCGGCATCAAAGATATCATTGAGGATATACACGCTGCTGGAGAGAAGGCAAAAAAGGACGAAACCTGCCAGCGAGCGCAGGATAGCCTGGGAGTTGAGCAGTTGACGGTCGAACACGACCGCAGCCAGGACGAAGACATTTTTCGTCCACTGCTTGGGGCGCATAGTCTTCAGCAGGGCGCGCAGCATGCCAATATCATATCACAAGTGCGCAACCCTTAGTACAATAAATGGGATGGCGAAAAAAAGGCTGGATGTTCTCCTCGCGGAAAAGGGGCTGGCAGAGAGCCGTTCGCAGGCGCAGCGCCTGATCATCGCCGGTCAGGTGCGGGTTGACGGGCAGATGATGGTCAAGCCGGGCGATTTGGTTGACGAGCAGGCTCAATTATCGGTGGAAAAGGGACCCCGATATGTTTCCCGCGGCGGCGAAAAGCTGGAAGCCGCACTGAATGCGTTTGGATTGGCCGACCTGGGCGGCGCCACCTGCGTGGACGTGGGCGCATCAACCGGCGGGTTCACCGATTGCCTGCTCCAACACGGCGCCGGACATGTCTATGCCGTGGATGTGGGTTACGGCGAACTGCACTGGAAGCTACGCAACGATCCGCGCGTGGTCCCGATGGAGCGGACCAATGCCCGTTACATCACCGGATTCGATCGCCCCATCCGTCTGGTTACGATCGACGCGTCCTTCATTTCCTTACGGGTGCTTTTGCCGGTGGCGCGCACCTGGTTCCGCCCCCAGGGCGGCGCAGTCATCGCCTTAATCAAGCCGCAATTCGAGGCCGGGAGGAGGATCGCGGCGCGCGGCGGGGGAGTTATCCGCGATCCCGCAGTCCACCGCCAGGTACTGCGCTCTCTCTTCAACTTTGTTGAAGGCGAAGATTATCGGGTCAGGGGGTTGATCCGCTCTCCACTGCTTGGACCGAAAGGGAACGCGGAATTCCTGGTTCATCTCGAAACACCCGCCGGGGGTCAGCGGGTCGATTGGGCGCAGTGGATTGACTCGGTTTTCCCTGCAGAGTAGAGCCGGGATTCCGCAATAACCCGGCAAGCTCCCAACCCCGTTGTATAGCGCATTACGGATTGCCCTGAGGTTTGGTGTCTTCCTCTATGGCCTCAATAAAAGCTTCGGCGACCTCGGGATCAAACTGTTTTTCGCTGGATTCTTTGACATCTTGAATGGCTTCTTTTTTCGTCATGGACTGCCGGTAAGGCAGGTCGGTCGTCATGACGGTAAAAGCCTCGGCCAAGGCGATGATCGATGCGGCGGGAGGAATGTCCTTCTTGCTGATCTGGTCGGGGTAGCCGGTTCCGTCCCAATGTTCCTGATGGTGGTAAACCCAGGGGACGATTCGGTTAAGGCTGTTGATTTGTTTCACGATTTGCGCACCGTAATATGGATGCATCTGGATCGTTTTCCATTCCTGGTTGGTCAGCGGTTTGACTTTTGTCAGGATCGCTTCAGGAATGGATATTTTTCCTATGTCGTGCAGCAAGGCGGCGAGTTCTAGGTATTCCAGATCGGAGGAGGACCAGTTCAGTTTCCGCCCGATCATCACTGCCAGGCGGGCAACCTCTGCAGAGTGTCCGACCATGAAACGGTCGCGCTGGTCTACAGCGGAAGCCATCACCCGTGAGATTTCAATCATGGCGGAGAGGCTGCCTGTAAGAGCCATCGCGCCGATGCCGCCAGTTCCTGTGCCGACGCGGGTCCGCTCTCCAACGGCTACTTCCAGCTCGACGGTGTTTTCGTAGAAATTGAGGAAATTCTCGACCCTTTCAAGCAAGATTTTCAGGTCGGCATACTTTCCGGCCGACCACATTGCTGGAATTTGTTCGTACATAATCGCCGTCGCGCGGGCGATTTCGGCCTGCGGGATGATCCGCTTCCCATAGGAGTTCAACAGGTCGTGGTAGGCGATCACCCGGGAGAAGCGCTCGCTGACCCGCGCGATATGCTTCGATAGGGTGGGATACTCTCGGACAACCTCTTCGAGCTGGCGCATTCTGGAGATGATGGTTTCGGTCGGGACATGGTCCCCTTCGCGCAAGGTCAGGATCTCGGTGATCTGCTCGTTCCACAGGCTCTGCGCGTCCTGTAGACTTAGGACCTCATTGCCGTAGAAGATCGGCTCGTCATTTTTGCACTGGCTTTCGACATAGGCCAGCGCTTTCTGAAGCGATTCGTAGGCCGATTCGATAAGCGCTTCGTTTTCCTGCCGGCGTAATTCTTCTCGATACTTCTCTTCGCGGACGATCTGCATCCGGTTGTAAAATTCAAGCCCGCGCGGAGCCTTTGCCAGAAGGCTGCTTAATCGGTCTTGCTCGGCGGAAAGAGCATCCCAGGCATCCAGAAGATCCCTCAAACCCTGGTTTGTGTACAAGAAGAGAGGGCGTTTGCGGCTCTGTTCTTCGAGGATGGGGAGCTGCTGGATGATCTGGTTGTAGACTTCCCAAATCTCCTCTTCGATTTGCGGAGCCTTATAGGAGAGGTTGGCGAGGGTCAGTCGGTATAAAGAAAACAGCTTTTCTACATCCCCCATCCGGCTGCGGATTTTGGCAGGATAATCGCGGATGGCCTGCTGCATGGCAGACCAGTCATTCACCGATTGAATCACAGGCGAAACCGTGCGCTGCAGCCAGTTCTGCCGTTTATCGTACCGGTAATCATGATCGTCTTGCGCCCTAAACGGCTGGGTGTCTTGCTCACCGTCGAACGGCAGCGGAGATTGGACCTCCTCTTCCTGAATCAGCTCATCTTCAGTTCCTTCAACACTGCTGTCTATGGTTTCTGAAGATTCTGGATTTGAATCAGACACTTGACACTCCCACGTACTTGAACTGTAAACTACACGGAGTCACGCGAGTCGGCGGGGTGGTTTCCGGAACCCCCCAGCATAAATTGCTTCGATCACACTGCCTAAGTATAACAAAACTATGCAAGGAAGATGCCAGATCAACCCTGTGCTTTTATAAGACATCTCGGTCCCCTTCCTGAAGAAGGGGATGACATTTTTTATTATATCAATCAAGAAAATGGTTAATCTAATAAACTCCTTTGAACTGAAGATTAAATGGCGGGGGGTTATTGTATAATATTGAGAGTTTTGACAAAAAGCATCTTCTTACCAGTACCTATGCTACGCCGCAATCCGGGGAGGCATCTATGTTTAGCGATCGAAAAATGGTATCCGTTATTCTCGTCGAGAATGTTCCGCAGTTATACAAGCACCTCCAAAAAACGATTGGATTGATCGAAGACGTCGAGTTGATCAACACGTCCATGACTGCTCAGGAGGGGATCGAAACTGTCCACACGCTGAAGCCGGAAGTCGCCCTGGTCGAATATAACCTGCCAGATATGAACGGCATCGAGCTGGCGGAGGTCATCCGCCGCGAATACCCTGGTACCCAGGTCGTGTTAATTTCGCAGGACAATTACACCGACCTGGTGCTTCAGGCGGTGCGCGCCGGCGCCTGCGATTTCATCACCCACGATGTTTCGGTAAAGGAATTGACGGATGTGCTCAAGCGCGCCGCAGCGCTTGCAGCGCAGGACCGCCAACGGCTTTTTTTTCCAACCACGCCTCCCGCCGTCACCCCGCCGACTGAATCGGGCAAGGGTATTGGCAAGATTGTATCTGTGTACGGCGCCAAGGGCGGGTTAGGCACCTCCACGATAGCGGCAAACCTGGCTCTGGCCCTGATGGGGGAGAAAAACGAGTATCGCGTCGTGCTTGTGGACGGCAGCATCCAATTCGGCGATGTCCACCTGATGTTCAATGAACTGGGACAGACCTCGGTTCTGGATCTCGTTCCGCGGGTTTTTGATCTGGATACCCAGTTGGTGGAAAGCGTCATGCTGTTCAACAAGCCGACCGGTCTGTACATCATGTCCGCACCGCCCAGGCCTGAATTCGCAGAGAGGATCAACGGCGAGAATTTCGCCCGTATTCTGGAATTCCTGCGGCGCCATTATGATTATGTGGTTCTGAATACCAGCTCGTATATATCTGATCCGGTCCTTGCGGGGCTGGACGCGTCGGAAGTGATCGTGCTGATCACTACCCAGCAAATCAACTCGATCCGCAACACCCGGCTTTTCCTCGACCTTTGGGAAGGGCTGGGGATGGATAAAGCCCGCCTGATCCTGACGGTCAACCGTTTCGATTCGGATAATCCAATCACGACCGACCGGATCAAGGACCGCCTGCGCCACCCGGTAGCTGTACTGCTTCCCGAGGATCCAGAAACAGCCCAGCGGGCGGACGCGCTTGGCAAGCCGGTGCTGCAATCCGGCCGGGATTCGGAGCTTGCCAGGGCGCTCACCCAATTGAGCGATTTAATCCATAAGAAAATCTCTGAACTGGAAGAAGAAGAAATCCCGCGGATGCGCCTGTACTCGGTGGCGTAAATCCCGAATCAGGCGTCCGATATCCTTCCACCACATCCGCTGAACAGCCTTTCTCCTGTGACGGCTGATTTGGGGTATACTAACGGCGATCATGGGAACAGAGCGCATCCGGAATTTTTGCATTATCGCCCATATCGACCACGGAAAATCGACGTTAGCCGATCGAATGCTCCAGCTCACCGGCACGATATCCGACAGGGAGATGATGGATCAGGTGCTGGACAGCATGGATTTGGAGCGGGAAAAGGGGGTGACGATCAAGGCATCGGCGGTGCGGATGAGCTACACGGCACGGAACGGCGAGGAATACGAGCTCAATCTGATCGACACGCCCGGGCACGTCGATTTTGGTTATGAGGTCAGCCGGGCGCTGATGGCGTGCGAGGGTGCGCTGCTGGTCGTTGACGCCACGCAAGGGATCGAGGCGCAGACACTGGCGAACCTGTATCTGGCGCTCGAGGCCGATCTGGTCATCATCCCGGTGATCAACAAAATCGACCTGCCCTCGGCGCGGACTGAGGAAGTCGCCCGCGACATTCACAGTTTGCTCGGGGTGGATCCGGCATCCATCTTGATGATTTCCGCAAAAGAGGGCCGGAATATCGATCAGGTGCTCGAGGCGGTCGTTACACAGGTGCCGCCCCCCAGGGGCAGCCCGGATAACCCGCTGCAGGCTTTGATTTTTGATTCTCATTACGATTCTTATAAGGGCGTGGTGGCGTACGTTCGGGTAATGGAAGGAAGCATCTCCTCAGGAGAAATGCTTCATCTGATGTCGACCGGGGCTGACGTCCGCCCGGTTGAAATCGGCATCTTCTCGCCGGACATGCGCCCGGTGAGGGATCTCTTCGCCGGGGATGTTGGGTACATCGCGACAGGTTTGAAAACCGTCTCCGAATGCCGGGTGGGCGATACCGTCACCAGCGCAGTGCGCCCGGCCAGCCAGCCGCTGCCGGGTTTCCGCCATCCCAAACCGATGGTCTTCGCCGGAATCTACCCGGTCGAGGGCGAGGATTATCAAAACCTTAAGGAAGCCCTGGAAAAGCTGCAGCTCAACGACGCTTCGCTGATCTACCAGGCGGAAAAATCCCAGGCGCTGAATTTCGGCTTCCGCTGCGGCTTTCTCGGCCTGTTTCATATGGAGATCATCCAGGAGCGCCTGGAACGCGAATATGACCTGGATATTGTAGTCACCGCGCCTTCGGTAGAATACGAGGTCGTACTCCACACTGGGGAGACAATCACGATCGATTCTCCGGCCCTTCTCCCGGATGAGGGATTGATCGCTGAAATTCGCGAACCCTGGATGATCCTGCAGATTATCACCCCTACCGAGTATTACGGCGCGGTGATGGAGCTGGTACGCAAGCGGCGAGGGATATTCAAAGAACAGGAGTATCCTGCGCCGAACCGGGTGCAGCTGAATTTCGAAATCCCGCTCTCGGAAATCATCGTCGATTTCTTTGACGAATTGAAATCTCGGACGCGCGGCTACGCCTCGATGGACTACCATTTCGCGGATTACCGTCCCGGCAACCTGACCAAACTGGAAGTGCTGGTCGGCGGCGAGCCGGTCGATGCGCTGGCATCGATTGTGCATCGAGAGGATGCGTATCACAAGGGTCAGGCGCTGGTCAGCAAACTTAAAGAGCTGATCCCGCGCCAGCTTTTCGATGTGGCTATCCAGGCTTCAGCCGGCGGAAGGATAATCTCCCGGGCCAATGTCAAGGCGCTTCGCAAGGATGTGCTGGCCAAGTGTTACGGCGGGGATATCACCCGCAAGAAAAAGCTGCTCGAAAGGCAGAAGCGCGGCAAGAAACGGATGAAGATGGTCGGCAGCGTGGAAATTCCTCAAGAGGCATTCATGGCCATTCTTCGTCTGGAGGAAGATTGAAACCAAGCGGGTGGTTAACCTGGAAATCCATCCGGCGCTGGCTTCCGGGGGCGCTGATCAGCCTGGTCTCTCTATATGTCGTGTTTCGGCTGGCCAGATGGGAGGACCTCGGTCCGGCTCTGGCGCGTATCCGCCCCGTTTATATCCTGGCGGCGGTGGCTTTTACGCTGTTGTTCCTGGCAGTCCGCGCCCTGGCCTGGCGGGTGATTCTGGGAGGCAAGCCGACCTTCTCGCAGACCTTTTGGGTGTATAACCAGGGCTACCTGCTGAACAATATCTTGCCCTTCCGTGCAGGCGAAATCGGACGAGGGGTGTTACTCGGTCAGATGACTGGCTTGGGCACCATGCGAGTGCTTTCGTCCATCTTGATCGAACGCGCGTTTGACATGGCGATCGCCGCGGGACTGCTCCTGGCAACCCTGCCGATGGCGCTCGCGATGGAATGGGCCCGTCCGGTGGCGTGGATAACCCTTGGGATTGTCCTCGCAGGCTTATTCGTCCTCTTTCTGGTTTCGCGAAACACGGTTTGGGTTGGGGAGAAGATTGAGCGAGTTGGTTCCCGCTGGAAATTCACCCGGCGGATGGTTGTTCCCCAGCTTCTCAATCTGATCAAGGGGCTGGCGTTTCTCTCCAATCCGCGGCAGTTCATGCTCGGACTGGGTCTGATCCTTCTATCCTGGCTGGTAGCGGTGAGCGAATATTATGTGGTTTTACTCGCTATTGAGCCAACCGCAGTATACTGGTGGGGGATCTTTACTGACGCAGTCCTTGCGCTTGGGATTGCCATCCCTTCCGCGCCGGCGGCGTTGGGTACTTTTGAGGCGGCAATTGTTGGAGCGTTGAAAATCCTCGGAATTGACGAAACCCGTGGACTGGCATACGCGGTCACGATGCATTTTGTCCAATTCACCGTCACCGGGGTTCTCGGTTTATTCGGACTGCTGCGTCAGGGACGGCCGCTTGGTGCGGTTCTGGAAGATATGCGGCTTCGCGCTGAAGAGAAGATGAAACAACCTCATTAAGGAGGAGGGTCATGGCAGGGAATATTCTGGTTACCGGGGGAGCGGGGTTCATCGGCTCGAATTACGTCGACCGTCTGTTGACGCGCGGGGAGCAGGTGACCATTTTTGACAATCTCTCCAGGGCAGGCGCAACTCGCAACCTGGAATGGCTGGAAAGGAAACACGGCAAGGACGCTTTCCGGCTGGTGATTGGGGATGTACGTAACCAGCAGGCGATCCAAACGACTGCCCAGGATGCGGATGTCATCCTGCACCTGGCGGCGCAGGTGGCGGTCACCACCTCAGTAACCGACCCGCGCACCGATTTTGAGATCAACGCTCTGGGGACTTTCAATGTGCTTGAAGCAGCCAGGCTTTCCAGGCGCCAGCCGGCAGTCTTATACGCCTCAACCAACAAGGTCTACGGCGGGATGGAAGATGTGCGCATCGTCGAAAGGGACGGACGGTATGCTTACGAAGATTACCCTTACGGCGTGCCGGAAACCCGCCCGCTGGATTTCCACTCCCCGTACGGCTGCTCGAAAGGCTGCGGCGATCAATATGTGCGCGACTACGCTCGAATATACGGGCTGCCGTCGGTTGTGTTCCGGCAGAGCTGTATCTACGGGCTGCGCCAGTTTGGCATCGAAGATCAGGGCTGGGCGGCCTGGTTTGTGATCGCTGCGATCAAAGGCCTTCCTATTACGATCTACGGTGACGGCAAGCAGGTGAGGGACATCCTGTATATCAGCGACTTGCTGGATGCATACGACCTCGCGATTGCCAACATCGATCACATCTCCGGCGAAGTCTACAACATTGGCGGGGGACCGGATAAGACGATATCCATCTGGCAGGAATTTGGGCCGATGCTCGAAAAGCTGCTTGGCAAGCCCATCCCGGCTACCCAGGGAGATTGGCGTCCGGGCGACCAGCGCGTCTACGTTTCTGACATTCGAAAGGCGGGGCGCGAACTGGGTTGGACGCCGAAGGTCGGCGTCGAAGAAGGCGTGCAGATGCTGTTCGAGTGGGTCCAGGCTAACCCCGAATTGTTCCAGGCGGATTGATGCGCATTCTTATCGTTCTGACTTACTACCGTCCCCATACTTCCGGGTTGACGATCTACGCAGAGCGGCTGGCCAAGGCGCTGGTCAGGCGCGGCCACGCAGTGACGGTGATGACCTCGCAGTACGACCGGTCCCTGCCGCGCGAGGAGATCATCGAAGGAGTGCGGATCGTCCGCGTGCCCGTGCTCTTTCGGATCAGCAAGGGCGTGATCATGCCGGGTTTTGGTTTTACGGCGAACCGGCTGGTGCGGGAGCACGACGCCATCCAGCTGCACCTGCCGCAGTTTGACGCTGCCGGCGTCGCGCTGCGCGGGCGCCTGCTTCGTAAACCGACGGTGATCACTTATCATTGCGACCTGCTCATGCCGCCCGGCGCGCTGAGCTGGGCCGCAAACCAGGGGGTGCTGCTGATGAATAACCTCGCCGCCTGGTTCACCCACCGAATCGTGACTTACACCCAGGATTACGCAGAGAATTCCTCCTACTTGCGCCGGTACATGCATAAATTACGGGTCATCCCGCCGCCGGTGGAACTGCCAGCGGTCAGCGCCGAATCGATTGCGGAATTCAAACGGCGGTCCAACCCGCGCGGTTATTCGCCGGTGATTGGAATGGCTGCCCGATTTGCCACCGAGAAGGGGGTAGAAGTGCTGCTTGATGCGCTTCCCCGGGTGCTGGAGAGATACCCGCAGGCGCAGGTCCAATTCGCCGGGGCTTACCAGAATATCATCGGCGAACAGGATTATTACGCTCGCTTACTTCCGCGGATCGAAAAGTATCAGCAAAGCGGCAACTGGGTTTTTCTCGGCAACCTGGATCCGGAGGATATGGGTCGCTTTTACCCCAACCTGGACGTGTTAGTGCTGCCGTCGTTGAATTCAACCGAAGCGTTTGGACTGGTGCAGATCGAGGCGATGATCAACGGAACACCCACAATTGCATCCAACCTCCCCGGGGTGCGCCAACCTGTCCGGATGCACGAGATGGGCAAGGTCTTTCCAATTGGCGATTCTGCCAGCCTGGCTGAGGCGCTGCTCGAAGTGCTGGCCAATAAACCAGCGTTTATCCGCGATCCGGAAGCGATCCGCCAGCGCTATCTTCCCGATAGCATAGCCAGCGAATATGAACACATGTTTGAGGAATTGCAGCGCGAGCTGCGCTAGACCCTCTTGAGTTTTGGAGAAGCCATTGCCGAGCGATCCGTCGATGTCCAAGGACTATCTGGGCCTGCAATTGCGCGACATGCCTTACTTCCGCGGTTTGCTGCGGGCTGTGGAGGCGCGCGCTTATGAGAAGATTCCGCTGCCCGCGCCCACTCTCGACCTGGGCTGCGGAGATGGGCATTTCGCCTCGGTTGCCTTCGACCGCCGGCTGGAAGTCGGCCTGGACCCCTGGACCGGTCCGGTGCGCGAGGCGGCCCGAAGGTGCAGCTACCAGATGGAAGTGCAGGGTGAAGGCGCGCACCTGCCTTTCCCAGACGGCTATTTCGCCAGCGCGGTCAGCAATTCGGTACTGGAGCACATCCCGGACCTGGACGCGGTTCTGTTGGAGGTGGCCCGCGTGCTGCGGTCAGGCGCGCCGTTCGTGTTTTGCGTGCCTAACCACAACTTTCTACCCCAATTATCGGCTGCCCGCTTTCTCGACTGGATCGGGTTGAAAAGGGCTGCCGGGGCTTACCGCCGTTTCTTTAACCGCATCTCGCGCCACCATCATTGCGACGATCCGCAAACCTGGCAGGAGCGGTTGGAGCGAGCCGGCTTCGAGATTGTCCGCTGGTGGCATTATTTTTCTCCCCGCGCACTGGCTGTTCTTGAGTGGGGCCACTACTTTGGCTTGCCTTCTCTGGTCAGCCGGAAGATATTCGGGCGCTGGATCCTTGCGGGCCAGAGCTGGAACCTGTTTCTGACCCGGGCGGTCGTTGAGCCCTATTACCGTGAAGCGCCCGAGCAGGCCGATGGCGTTTACTCATTTTATATTACCCGCCGAAAACCTTGATCGGTCCGCAGGGTTCGGCAACCACTCAGAAGGCGGCTTGCCAGTCCTCTCAGCTTGAAGTAACATTGTATTTTGTTTCATAAATTTAGTTCAGATGGCTTATTGCGAGCGTTTCATCCGTCCTTAAACCTATGAACGAGCCAACCGTCCTCGATTACGTGAAGGCACTGCTGACGCCGTGGAAGGGAAAACCTCCCGCGATTCCTCCGCTGGAGCCCTCCGCGGCCGCCGATGTGGAAATGCCGTCCGCAGCCCGGCCGGAAGCGGCGGTTGAACAGGGACTGGCGGAAGCCGCCGCGGTTGAAAAGGTGAGGATGGTCCTGCCATGGCGCGCTACAGCGGGTTTGCTGGCCGGTTTCATTGCGCAAATCTTCCTCACGGCGTCGAAGGCGAACGCAAAATTTTCTGTCACGATCTATCTGATCGCGCTGATATTCATCATCTTGGCGGCGCTTGAGCGCGAGTGGGTGCTGCCAGATTTGGAAGCTGAAGATGAGGCGGCAGCCCCCATGCCGATCACTGTCCGCCGATCGTTCATGGCCGCATCCATCCCCCTGCTGCTGCTGGCGTTTCTGGCATTTGGCGATGCTGTAACCCATGCCAATCAGTTCAATGAGCTCAACCTGATTCTCTGGCTGGCGGGGTCGGCATGTCTCGCGGCCGCTCTTTATCTTCCTTCTCCCGCGCGGGTTGAGATTTTCAGGCGGGCTGCTGAATTCGTCCGCAGGCCGGAATGGCGTTTTAGAATCTCCCGCTCCTCCATAATTCTATTGTTGGCGGTAGTTCTGGTGGTTTTCTTCCGCCTTTTCCGCCTTGCGCAGGTTCCAGGCGAGATGTTCAGCGATCACGCCGAGAAACTGTACGATGTAATGGATGTCCTTCATGGCCAGACGCCCGTCTTTTTCGTTCGAAATACCGGCCGGGAGGCTTTCCAGTTTTACCTTACCGCTTTAATTGCCATTTTCCTAAACACGAAAATTTCCTTTCTCAGCCTGAAAATCGGCACGGCCCTGGCTGGCCTGTTGACTCTGCCCTATATCTACCTGCTTGGCAAGCAGGCGGGCGGACGAACGGTCGGTTTGCTGGCTTTCATCCTGGCAGGGATAGCCTACTGGCCGAACGTCATATCGCGCGTCGGGCTGCGCTTCCCGCTCTATCCTTTGTTTGCCGCCCCTGCGCTGTTCTATCTCGTCCGCGGGCTGCGCTTTCGCAGGCGGAACGATTTCATCTGGTCTGGGATTGCTCTGGGAATTGGTCTGCACGGCTACAGCCCCATCCGCTTTCTGCCGGTTGCCATGGCGGTCGTCGCAGGGATATACCTGCTCCACCGCTATTCGCGCGGGAATCGGATCCAGGCGGTCTGGGGGATGACTGCTCTGGGTGGCGTCGCCCTGACGCTGTTCCTGCCGCTGCTGCGCTACGCCGTCGAAAATCCGGACAATTTCGGCTTCCGAATGCTTACCCGCATGGGGACGCTTGAGCGGCCTTATCCAGGTCCGGTTGGATGGATTTTTCTGAACAACCTGTGGAAATCGCTAGTGATGTTTTTCTACGATAACGGCAATGTCTGGGTCAATTCGATTCCGGGCAGACCGGCGCTGGATACGGTCACCGCGGTGCTGTACTTTGCCGGCACCGTGTTGTTATTCGTGCGCTACTTGCGCAGGCGGCACTGGCTGGACCTGTCGCTGCTTCTGCTGGTGCCTTTGTTGATGATGACCTCGATCCTCTCCCTGGCGTTTCCTGATGAAAACCCCTCATTGAACCGCAGCGGGGCGGCGATCATCCCGGTTTTCATCATCGCCGCCTTTGGATTGGATGCGATCCTGCGCACTTTTCTTGACCGGGCTGCGACCCGAGGGGCAAAATTCCGGGTCGGAATGATGGCTGCCGCGATTCTCATCATCGCCGCGGTGAGCAATTATCAATTGATTTTCGTAAGATACAGCCAGCAGTACAACCGCGGAGCCTGGAATACCTCCGAAATTGGCCGAGTGATCAGCGACTTCGCCGGGTCTCAAGGCAGCCTGGATACCGCGTATGTGATCCCATATCCACACTGGGTCGATACCCGTCTGGTTGGGATCAACGCAGGCTACCCGGGGAAAGACTACGCCCTTTGGGCTGACCAGATCGAGACCACGCTGGCGGAATCCCGGGCGAAACTATTCATATTTCATCCTGCCGATTCGGACGCTGCGAATAAACTGGAAGCGATTTATCCTGCTGGCGTGCTCTATCGCTACCATGCGGATCTCGAGGGGAAAGATTTCATGCTCTACTTTGTCCCGCCGGATCAACCCCTGCCGTTAACTTTTCCCAATTGACCTGGTGACCATGACTCAGTCGAAACCATCCAACGAATCATCGAAACCCGTACTTCACGAGAAGGCCTGGGTGTGGTCGGTTTTGCTGATTCTTGTCCTGGCAGGGGCCGTGTATTTCCGTGTGACCGGCCTTTTCTGGGGGGATTACCAGTACCTGCATCCTGACGAGCGTTTCTTGATTATGGTCACCGCGGCGCTCAAACCGGTTGAGGGCCTTGGGCAATATTTTAATACCGCGGTTTCCGGGCTGAATCCGCATAACGTAGGGCACGGTTTTTACGTTTACGGCACATTTCCGGTCATTGCAACGCGTTACCTGGCTCAATTGATCTTCGGGCAGTCTGGCTGGCAGGAGAGCCTGCAGGTCGGCCGAGTGTTATCGACGCTAGTTGACCTGCTCACGGTCATCCTGGTATATTTGATCGGAAGGCGGGTATTTAACCAGAAAGTCGGCGTCCTCGGGGCAGCTTTTTCCGCGCTTGCGGTGATGCAGATCCAGCAGGCTCACTTCTATACGGTCGATTCGTTTGCGGCTTCCTTCAGCACCCTGGCTCTCTACTTCGCGGTGGTCCTGGCAACCCTCCCGGAGAGCGCAAACGGGAAGCCCGGGTCGGAAAAACCAGGTCTCCACTGGCTAAAGTCCGAGACGCTGGCTGCCAGCGCCTGGTTTGGCTTCGCCGTAGGATTGGCGATGGCTTCCAAGGTCAACACCGCGCCGGTGGCGGTTCTTTTACCAGCGGCCTGGCTGGTTCGATGGTTCAAGTTCAAAAAGGAGCAGCAGGGACCGCTGGTTGGGCTCATTGCGCGTGACCTGCTGGTTGGCGGGGCTGTCGCATTTCTGACCTTTCGGGTTCTCCAACCGTATGCCTTCAACGGGCCCGGCTTTTTCGGGATCACGCTGAACGAAAGGTGGATTCAAAACCTGAAGGACCTGGCCGCCCAGACCAGCGGCGATGTCGACTTCCCGCCGGCGCTGCAGTGGGCCCGCCGACCCGTCACCTTCGCCCTGCAGAATATGGTCATGTGGGGCATGGGGCTGCCGCTCGGGCTGTTATCCTGGTCCGGATTTCTCTGGCTGGGCTGGCGGATTTTTAAAGGGCAGTGGCAGAAACCGGTTCTGATGTGGGCATGGACTGGCGCGTATTTCGTCTGGCAGTCGCTGCAAGGCAATCCCACCATGCGCTACCAGCTTCCGGTTTACCCGACGCTGGCAGTCATGGCAGGCTGGGCGATTTTTTCCTTATGGGAGCGGTCAAAAAATCAAAGGGAAGCGGGTAGGGAGCGCCGGTCTCGTATCCTGAGGGTGATTACGATTGTGACCGCGTTCATCGCACTGGGAGGAAGCGCAGCCTGGGCGTACGCCTTTACCCGCATATACACCCGTCCAGTCACCCGGGTAGAAGCCACCCGCTGGCTTTTCCAAAATATGCCCGCGGCGGTCAACCTGAAGATCGCCACTGCAAATGGAGATTATCAGCAGCTGCTCCCCTATAATCCCTTACAAACCCTGACGAGCGGCGAAACCCTCCGTTTCAGCTTCCGCGCGGAGCATGACGGAACCCTGACCCATTTTTACTTTTCAACGATCCGCGACCTCACCAACAATGAGAATCCCAAAACGCTCAATGTGATCGTGCGGGATGCCAGCCAGCCGGACGGACCCATTGGGTACGGGATAATCCTCGATGCATTCCAGCCCGATTACGGCGAGGGCATCCGCCGAGAGGTGCCCATGCAGGCGGTCCTGGCCGTGGAAGCCGGAAAGACATATCTGGTCGAGGTGGCAGTCTCCGAACCGGGGGTCAGTCTCGGGCTGGCAGGGGTCAGCGCAGCCGGCATCCAGACTTCCGACGGCCTGGTGCGCGAAGTGCTGCCCGCCTTCCGCGAGGGGATCAGCGACCGGCGTTACCAGGATATCATCTTCCAGGCTCAGATGTCCGGGCGGCTGGAACAGGTCGATCTTTACCGGGTCGTCGATCAGCTGGCCGATCCGGGCGAAAAGGCCTTGGGCGTGTATCTATACCCCAGCCCGGCCGGCGGTTCGCCGGCAGCGACTGCTGTGATCCGGGATGATTTCCTGCCTCCAGAAGATGACCGCCGCGGCGAGCGTTTTCTGGTTGAGCTCGAACCGCCGGTGGATCTGATCGAAGGCGAACGGTATACCCTGCGTCTGGTCCTGATTGAAGGGGAAGGTCCGCTGGCGCTTTACAGCAGCGCCCCGGCTAACGAAAGCAGCTGGGACGACGGTCTGCCGCTGCGGATGGACGGCTATGATCCCTTCGGCGGGATCTATGAGGGGGAATTGAATTTCGAAATGTACTGGGACGACAACCCGGATAAGCTCAGGCGCTTCGAAGAAACCCTTGACCGGGCAGATATCATCCTGATCACTTCGAACCGGCAGTGGGGTACGACCACCCGCGTGCCCGAGCGCTACCCGCTGACGAGCGCTTATTACCGCTCCCTGCTGGGCTGCCCGGAGGAGAAAGAAATCCTGTGGTGTTACCGGGTCGCTGAACCGGGCATGTTTACAGGAAAGCTGGGCTTCGAGCTGGTCGAGGTTTTCCAGTCTTACCCGAACCTGGGCGGACTGGAGATCAACGACCAATTTGCTGAGGAAGCCTTCACGGTTTACGACCATCCCAAGGTGCTGATCTTTAAAAAGAGCGAGAGTTACGATCCTGCTGCGGTGCGAGAACTGCTCGAAGCGGTTGACCTCTCGAATGTTGTGCACGTCATCCCGGGCAAGGCGCCAAGCTATCCTGCGGATCTGATGATGCCGAAGGAAATGCTAAAACGGCAACAGGCGGGCGGAACCTGGGCTGAGCTGTTTGACAGCCGGGCGCCGCAAAACCGTTACCCTGGTTTGGGACTGGTTTTGTGGTATGTCGTCATCCTCCTGCTGGGCTGGATAATTTACCCACTGCTGCGCATCGTGATGAAGGGACTGGCGGACAGGGGCTACCCGCTGGCGAAGACGGCTGCCCTGCTGATCTTCTCGTGGCTGGTCTGGCTGGCCGGCTCGGCAGGGATTCCCTTCTCGCGGCTGAACATTGCCTGGATCGCCGCGCTGCTGTTGGCGGGCAACATTGCCCTGGCGCTTTGGCAGCGGCGTGAATTCCGCGAAGAATTGCGCGCGCGCTGGCGCTATTTCCTCCTGGTCGAGGGGATCGGTCTGGTTTTCTTCCTGACTTTCCTGGCAATCCGTCTTGGCAACCCGGATCTGTGGCATCCGAACTTCGGCGGCGAGAAGCCGATGGATTTCGCCTACTTCAACGCAATATTGAAGAGCACAACTTTCCCGCCACACAATCCCTGGTATGCCGGCGCGTACATCAATTATTACTACTACGGATTCGTTTTGGCTGCGGTGCCGGTCAAGTGGCTGGGGATTATGCCCTCGATTGGTTACAACCTATTCCTGGCTTCGTTCTTTTCGATGGTGGCGCTAGGCGCGTTCAGCGCCGGCTGGAACATCCTCAATAGTTACAATCCGCGCAGGGAGGAGGGAGAACCAGCCCAGCCTGAAAGGATCGGCGGAGCTCCGCTCTATGCCGGGCTGGCTTCCGCGATCGGAGTACTGGTGCTTGGCAACCTGGGAACCCTGCGGATGATCTGGCACGGGATCATGCGCCTGGTTGCGCCGGGAGGGAATATCGAGGGCGCCAACCTATTTCTACGCCTTTCCTGGACCTTCAGGGGTCTGGGGCAGGTTTTCAGCGGCGCTCACCTGCCTTACAGCACGGGCGACTGGTACTGGATCCCCAGCCGGGCGATCCCGGACGGGGTCATCACCGAATTCCCATTCTTCACATTCCTCTACGCCGATCCGCACGCTCATCTCTTCGCCCTGCCGCTGACCCTGCTGGCGCTGGGGTGGGCGCTCTCCATCCTCTTCAACCGCTGGGATTGGCGGATGGAAGGGCGGGGCGGCCGCTGGCTGCCCTTTGTGCTGACCTTCTTCTTCGGCGCATTGGTGATCGGCTCGCTTCGCCCCGCCAATACCTGGGATATGCCAACTTACCTGGGTCTGGGAGTGGTCGCCGTGGTGTATACCGCGGTCCGTTACGCTGCCCTGCCAGAACATTTTCTGGGCTTGCTGCCGGCCTGGGCGCGGAGGACGCTGACCGCCCTCGCAGCGGCTGCCGGCTTGACGATCTTATCTTTTGCCCTTTATCTGCCCTACTCGCACTGGTACGCTTCCGGATATAACGAGTTCATTCTCTGGGATGGCCCGCGATCGCCGTTCTGGTCGTATATGACCCACTGGGGGTTATTCCTGTTCGTTGTGGTCGCCTGGATGTTCTGGGAAACCCGCGATTGGATGGAGACAACCCCGCTTTCTTCGCTGAACAAGCTGCGCCGTTACCGGGTGTTTATCTACGCGGGCGCCGGGCTTTTTGCGCTCGCGCTGGTCGGCCTTTTTCTCCGCAGGGTGGCCGTCGGATGGCTGGCTTTGACAGTCGCGGTCTGGGCGGCGGTGCTGCTGCTGCGCACCCGCCAGCCGGACAGCAAACGCGCGCTGGAATTTATGATCGGTTCCGCGGCTTTCCTGACCCTTGCGGTTGAGCTGGTGACCCTGCGCGGAGATGTGGGGCGGATGAACACCGTCTTCAAATTCTACCTGCAGGCCTGGACTCTCTTTGGACTC
>FWPV01008694.1_pt1 | contig 17608 bp, 15 predicted proteins | sample 2228371 | NCBI WGS metagenome assembly FWPV01 (sample SAMEA103939776, study PRJEB20133) | metagenome | reverse complement strand
CTCAGGGGTGACAGAAAATTCCCCGGTGCCGGCACAGGGGAATTTTTTTTACCGGCGTCTTCCCTCCGGGCGAATCACCGCCCCGGCCGTTGAGGGAAGTGTCCCCCGTTTTCCCCCTTCAGGTCCCGGAAGAAATCCCTCATCTGTTTCAGGAAGAGATGGAGATCCTCCGTCTCCAGGGCCTTCTGTTCCATGGGGCAAAACGAGGTCCCGTCACGGGCCCTGATGCGGGGGACGATCGTCTGCGACTCCAGCGGGATCCGCCGTGCCCTCAGGAATGCCACAGCCGGTTCTGAGGAGACGCCGGCGACGACCGAGGTGATCATCCCCGAGACCGCCACGAGCTTTGCGGCGGCAAGGCCGATGACCCTGTCGTGGAGGAGGCAGTCGCGGTGGCGGGAGGCGCAGGTCTCGATGCACTCCAGAAGGGGAGCGATCCCCTGTTTCTTCGATGAATAAACGATGCTCCCTTGATGGATGAGGGCCAGGGTATATTTCGAGAAATCGGGTGCGATCATGCCAGGTATCTCTTCAGCGGGGGCGCGCTCACAGCGGCAAGAGCCGCCCAGAGGGTGTTGCTGATGGCGAGCGAAAGGAGAAGCCCCCCGACAAAGGAGAAAGGCAGGTTCATGAGGAGACAGTCCGTGGCGGCGATCCAGGGGATCTGGGTGCAGAACCCCAGAAGGGCTGAGGTAAGATGGGAATGGCCGCGCCGGACGAAATACCCCGTCGCCGAACCCAGGATCGCGTTTCCGATGAGGATATAGGGGTTCGCCATCAGGTACGCGGCGCTGAGGGAGCCGACCGCACCCGAAAGCAGCCCGCCGACGGGACCGAAGGTGAAGGCGGCGAGAAAGACGGCGTACGGGAAGAAGTGTATCTTGAAACCCCAGGGGGTCGAGAGATGAACCGCCCCCAGGAGGTTGGGCAGCACAACCAGGAAAAGGAGGGTCATGATGCTTTTTTCACTTACCTTGAATCCGAACGTCAGGGTCCGTTCACCGGACATGGCAACAAACCTCCTGTTGAGATCAAATCCTGTCGATTTCGTTTACCATGAAACGCCCTTCGCTGTGAATGTTTTTTATCGGGGGGCTCGCTCCGGGGCCTTCGGTGCGTCTTTCTTGTGAATGAGCTTCCGGAAGAGCTTCGCGGGGAGATTTTCAATTGTCCGCAGGGCACCTTTCGGGCAGACCTCGATGCAGCAGTAGCAGCGGATGCACTTGTCGTAGTCGAAGCGGAGTTTCGATCCTGCCGGCTCGATGGCCCGGGCGGGGCAGAAGGTCACGCAGTCCCCGCAGAGCTCGCAGAGGCTCTCGTCAACCACGGGTCGCCGCGTCAGGTGTCGTCTGGCGAACCCCTGGAGTGGTTTGGGACCGTAGATGAGGGACGTCGCACCGGGGATCTTGAAATCCCTGACCTCGGGAAGAACCCCCTCCACTTCGATCGACTCGGGCAGGAGCCCCATCTGCCGGGCCATCCGGTTCGTCGGGAGCTCGTCCGGATCCATTCCGAGCATCCTGCAGACCGTGGCATCGACGGCGAGGGTGCTGTCGCTTGCCATGAGAACGCCCAGATGCCGCGGGATCCCTCCGCGGCCCGGTCCCGGACCCTCGAGGGCGATGACGCCGTCGAGAATGGTCAGGGACGGATTCACCATCCGGTGGATCTGGACGAGAAGCCTTGCGAACATCTCGTGGTTGACCCCTGTCCGCATGTGCCACTCCGCCTTCCGGAACCCCGTGATACAGCCGAAACAGTTCTTGACCCCCAGCGTGAGGAGCATCTGGCTGTGTGTCTTGAGCTTGGGAAGGTTGATCACACAGTCGGCCCGGAAGACCTCCTCGGCCATTTCGATCCTGCCGAATGGATCCCCGATATCCGCCTGGACGGAGGTTCTGAACTCCTGGAACCTCACGTCGAGGCCGGCCAGGGCATCGCGGATGCCGCTGTCCTTCAGGATTTTTTCGAAAGAGCCCAGGGCGGGACTGTCCCCGACGGTGACCCTCGTCCCCCTCTCGAGCAGGTATTCACAGACGGCCCTGACGACGGCGGGGTGGGTGAGGATGCCCTCGTCGGGTGCGGCGGGTGAGAGGAGGTTCGGCTTGACCAGGACCCGGGTCCCCGCCCGGATGGAGGCTCCGCCGAAGGAGGACATCATTTCGAAAATGTGGGGCCTGAGTTTTTCGTCATGGTATGATGATCTTCTGACGATGACGCGGGGCATGGGTTGAAGGACCTGATGGCGGGCTCGACGGGCCTCTTTTTTTGGAATCATTATAGCAAAGGGGGGACCGGTCCGGCACGAAAAATCGCCCGGCGCTTGTCTCGGGGCATCGGCTGTGCTAAAAGCACGGGTCGGGAGTGCGCGTCTATGAGGGTTCCGACGAATCTCTTTTCCATGGCCCGCCTCACGATCCACGGGGTCCTTCCCTGCGTTCACCGTTACCTCAACGGCTGGAAGGAGAAGGCGAGGAAGATCCCCGATCCGGAATTGCGCGGCCAGGCCCTGGCGAGCATCGAGACGAAAACCTTCCACTGCGAGGGAGGGGCGGTCCTGGCTCTTCTCGCCGACGACCGATGGAAGGAGGCCATCCGTTTCATCGTCGCCTACCAGACGATCAGCGACTATCTCGATAACCTCTGCGACAGAAGCACGTCCCTGGACCCCGACGACTTTCGCGCCCTTCACGAATCCATGCGGCACGCCCTGACGCCCGGCGCTCCGATCGAGAACTATTATCGTTTCCGCAGGGAACAGGAGGACGGCGGTTATCTGAGCGCGCTGGTCAAGACCTGCCAGTTTGCCCTCGAGAGGCACCCCGCCTACGGCAAGATCGCGCCTGCCCTTCACGAACTTGCCGGCTACTACTGCGACCTGCAGGTCCACAAGCATGTGAGCAGCGAGGAGCGTCTGCCCCGGTTGCAGGCCTGGTTCGAAATGCACCGCAGGGGTCTTCCGGAAATGAGCTGGTATGAGTTCGCCGCCTGCACGGGCTCGACCCTCGGGATCTTCTGCCTTTTCTCGCACGGCCTTCAGGAGGATTTTCCCGAGGACCTCGCCCGCCGGCTCAAGGAGGCCTATTTCCCCTGGGTCCAGGGCCTTCACATCCTGATGGACTATTTCGTCGATCAAGAGGAGGATCGGCTGGGGGGCGATCTCAATTTCTGCTTTTATTACGACAACGAGAAGCAGATGGAGGACCGCTTCGCCCACTTCTTCGAGCAGGCCGACATGGGCATCGCCCGGCTGCCGTTTTCGAAGTTCCACCGGATGATCATCCGGGGGCTTCTTGCCGTTTATCTATCCGACAGGAAGGTGGACGCCCAGGAGAGGGTCCGCAGACTGGCGAGGAAGATGATCCGGCGCACCGGGGGCGCCACGCTCTTCTTTTTCCTTCACGCCTGGTTCTACCGGCGAATCTTTGAAAAGATGCATCTTGCCGACGTCGTTGGAGGGGCGGGGAGGGTGACCTCGGCGCGTCAGAAGGTGCAGATCCCCGCCGCACATCCTCCGGAGTAATCCGAATCGGCTGAAACGAACTCGATTTCCCGGGCCGCCCCGCTCTCTTTGGCGCCGTAGAACGACAGCACCTGCTCCTCGCGGCTGCCGTACCGATAGACCGTGATCCCCTTACATCTCAGCTGGTATGCCCTCAGGTAGATACTGCGGACGTCCTCCACCGTCGAATCGGCCGGCAGGTTGACGGTCTTGGAGACGGAATTATCCGTGAAGGCCTGGAAAGCGCTCTGGATGTCGAGGTGTTCTTCCGGTGTCACGTCGAAGGCCGTAACGAAGAGCCTCCGGAGGTCCTCGGGGACGGCCCGGATCGTCCTCAGGCTCCCGACCCGCGCGATCTCGGCGATGATCTCGCGGCTGTAGATGCCCCGGTTCCGTGCCATCTCCTCGAAGATGGGGTTCGTCTCGAAGAGCCTCGACCCGGACAGCACGTTCCTCACGAAACTCACGGCGAAAAGGGGCTCGATGCCGCTCGAACAGCCGGCGATGATGCTGATCGTGCCCGTGGGGGCGACGGTGTTGACGGTGGCGTTCCGAAGGGGGAGGTTCTTCCGCGCGTATATGGACCGATCGAAGTTCGGGAAGACGCCCCGTTCCCCGGCGAGTTCCGCTGAGGCCCGCAGAGACTCACGGCGGATGAAGCGCATGAGTCTCCGGGCGAAACGGACGGCCTCGGGGCTGTTGTATGGGATGCCGAGACGGATCAGCATGTCCGCGAACCCCATGACCCCCAGGCCGATCTTCCGGTTTCCGCAGGTGATCTCGCGGATCTGGGGCAGGGGGAAACGGTTCACCTCGATGACATTGTCGAGGAAACGGATGCCCCAGCGGATGCGGTCCCGGAGACGTTCCCAGTCGAGTTTCCCCCTGGAGACCATTTTCTCGAGGTTGATGGAGCCCAGGTTGCAGCTCTCGAAGGGCAGCAGGGGTAGCTCCCCGCAGGGATTCGTCGCCTCGATCCTGCCGACCCCGGGAGTGGGGTTCCTCCGGTTGATCTCGTCCAGGAATACGAGCCCGGGGTCGCCCGTGCGCCAGGCCGCGTTGACGATGAGGTCGAAGAGCGCCCCGGCCTTGAGGCTCCGGACCTTCTGCTTCGTCCGCGGGTTGACGAGGTCGAAAGAACCGTTTTTCTGGAGGGCCTTCATGAACCGGTCGGTGACGCCGACGGAGAGGTTGAAGTTCGAGAAGCGGCCCCGCTCCATTTTCGCCTCGATGAAGTCGATGACATCCGGATGATCGCAGCGCAGGACGCCCATGTTGGCCCCGCGCCTTCTGCCTCCCTGGACGATGACCCCCGTGGCCTGGTCGAAGATGCTCATGAAGGAGACGGGTCCGGAAGCCTCCCCTTTCGTCGTGGAGACGAGATCCCCCTTCGGTCTCAGGCGGGAGAAGCTGAATCCCGTGCCGCCTCCCGTCTGGTGGATTTTCGCCATGTCTTCCAGAGCATCGAAGATCCCATCGATGGAATCCTCGACGGGGATGACGAAGCAGGCCGAGAGCTGGCCGAGGGAGGTCCCGGCGTTCATGAGCGTCGGCGAGTTGGGGATGAACTCCAGGGCCCTCATCATGGACAGGAATTTATCCTCCGCCTCTTCGACGGACCTCGAACCCCGGAAGGCCTTCTCCGCCTGCGCGATGTGGCCGGCCACCCGGTGGAACAGCTCCCCCGGCGTTTCCACGACGTTCTGGGCGTCGTCCTTGAGGAGATAGCGCTTCTTGAGGACCTCCATGGCGTTGATGGAGAGCTTGAGGTCATCCCGGAGTCCCAGGGCCGCCTTGGTCGTGCGGATCTCGGCCCTCCGTTCCCGGTAGAGGATGTAGCTCCTTGCGATCTCGGTGTAGCCGGCCTGCATCAGGCCCCGCTCGACGATGTCCTGGACGGATTCGACGTCGATCGGCCTTCCGGCGTATCGACGGGAGATCTCCCTGAGGACGATCTCCGTGACCGTCCGGGAGACGAACTCGGCCCGGCTCTTCACCTGAAGAACCTCCAGGGCGGCCCGGAAGACGGCGTTTTCGATCTTTCCCCTGTCGAAGGGGACGACGGAGCCGTCTCTCTTCCTCACCTTTCGCGGAAGGATGATTTTTTTCATCGCGTTTTCCCCCCGGCCCCTTTCACGGACCCCGTGATCAGAGACCTCTCGAGGCCATGAAGTTCGCCAGATCGGCCACCCGGCACGAGTATCCCCACTCGTTGTCGTACCAGGCGACCACCTTGGCCATGTTGCCGCGCAGGACCTGTGTGAACTCCAGGTCGACGGTGGAGGAATGGGAATCCCCCTTGAAATCCATGGAAACGAGCGGCTCCTCCTCGCAGGACATGATCCCCTTCAGCTCCCCCCGGGCGGCTTCCCGGAGCAGGGATCGCAGGTCCTCCGTTGAGGATGAGCGATTCAGCTCCGCCGTGAAGTCGACGAGGGAAACCGTCGGGGTGGGCACACGGACGGAGTAGCCGTCAAAGCGGCCCGCCAGTTCGGGGATGACCAGGGCCAGCGCTCGGGCCGCCCCTGTGGTGGTCGGGATGATGTTCACCGCCGCCGCCCGGGCCCTTCGCAGGTCCCTGTGGGGAAGGTCGAGGATACGCTGGTCGTTCGTGTAGGAATGGATGGTGGTCATCATGCCCTTTTCGATCCCGAAGGCCCGGTGGATGACCATCACGGGCGGGGCGAGGCAGTTCGTCGTGCAGGAGGCATTGGAGACGATGCGGTGTTTCCTTGGATCGTAGGCGTTGTGGTTGACGCCCATCACGACGGTCAGGTCCTCCCCTTTTGCCGGCGCCGTGATGATGACCTTTTTAGCGCCGGCCTGCAGGTGCGCCGACGACTGCTGGCCCGTTACGAAGAGCCCCGTCGATTCGATCACGATGTCCACGCCTTCGTCGTCCCAGGGGATGGACGCGGGGTCCCGCAAGGAAAAGCTCGCGATCGCGTGACCATCGATCACGATGCGGTCTTTCTGCGCCTCGACCCTGCCGGGATAACGGCCGTAGTTCGTGTCGTACTTGAGGAGATGGACATTGGTTTCGACGTCGAAGAGGTCGTTGACGGCCCCTACCTGCAGCGTCCCGGGATACCTTTCCATGACCGCTTTCAGGACCTGTCTGCCGATCCTCCCAAACCCGTTGATGCCGACCCTTGTCATCCTTTGAATCCTTTCTGAGCGTGATGTGAACCCTCAGCCCCGCTCCCTGCGGCCTGCCCTTCAATAATCGTCGAGCCGGTACTTGTGCGCCGTCTGGAGATCGTAACAGGTCCGGAGCGCATGATGCATCTGCGCGTTGACGAGAGCGATGGCGCTCAGGTTGGCCACGGCCTCGAGGAAACGGACCTCCTGCCTGCCGAAGGGACGGATTTCCTTCCGGTAGACCCTCATGACGCCGATGACTTTTTTCCCGACCTGAAGGGGGACCACGAAAACGGACTTGATGCCTTCCTTCCTGGCCGCCTCGGTGTACTGGAAATCCTCGTCCTGTCGGGCGTCCCTGAGCCAGATCCTCTTTCCCTGCAGGGCCTTTCGGTCCAGGCCGCTCTCCTCGACGAGGACGGGTCCCTTCCGGATGTACCGCCTGGACAACCCCGCCGAGGCGCCCATGACGAGCTTTTTTCTGCGCTCATCGAGGAGACGGATCGAGCAGGCCTTGACCCCCATCGATTCGCGGACAGACCGCACGATCTTTTTCAGAACCGCCGTCGGTTCCAGCGAGGCGTTGATCACCATCGCCACGTCATAGAGGGTCTCGAAATACTGCAATCCCTTTTTTTTCATGGCGTCTTCCTTTTCTCCCTCTCAGATATTTTTCAGGGCGGCTGTGTAGTAACGATCGAGATATTCCCGGACCATCCGCCGTGAGGAGAACCGGGCGGCGCTGCTTTTGATCGCGGCCTTCATCTTTTCGACCCACCCGTGGGGGATGCCGTCCTCCGCGACGCTGTAGTACAGGGGGATGATTTCATCCTCGAGTAGACGGTAGATCGCCTCGGCGTCGGCCCTGTTCCTGTCCCCGGCGGGTGCACCGTCGCCGAAGGCCCAGCCGTTTTTGCCGTCGTATCCCTCGAGCCACCATCCGTCGAGGATGCTCAGGCTCGGAACGCCGTTCAGGGCGGCCTTCATCCCGCTCGTTCCGCAGGCCTCCATCGGGGGGAGGGGGTTGTTGAGCCACACATCGACACCGTGGACGAGGTACTGCGCGAACTGTTCCCCGTAATCTTCGATGAAGGCGATTCGCCCTCCCATCCCCGGATCGCAGGCGGCGCGGAAGACCTTCTGGATGATGAGCTTTCCCGCATCGTCGGACGGGTGGGCCTTCCCGGCGAAGATCACCTGGATGGGCCTCCAGCGGCTGTTGAGCAGTCTCTTCAGTCGCTCCACGTCCTGCAGGATGAGGTCCGCCCTCTTGTATGTGACAAACCGACGTGCAAAGCCGATCGTCAGTACCGAGGGGTCGAGCAGGGCCCCACCCGCAAGGATGTTGGTGGGATTGCTGTGGCGGATCGTCCACTTCCTCCGGCCCAGGTCGCGGACGGCGTCGATCAGTTTGATCTTGAGCCAGTAATGCGTCTTCCACAGTTCCTCATCGGGGATGTCATCGATGCGCTCCCATGTGGAGGGCTCGTCGTGCCGTGAAATCCAGTCCGGTCCCAGATACCGGTTGAAGAGGAGCTCCATCTTGGGCTCGATCCATGTGGGAACGTGGATGCCGTTGGTGACGTGTTCGACGGGAATTTCTTCCTCGGGGGTTCCCGGCCAGAGCCCCTTCCACATCTTCCGCGTGACCTCACCGTGCCTTCGACTGACGGCGTTTCGGTAACCGCACATCCGGAGGGCGAAAGCGGTCATGTTGAATCCCGCCCCGGGCTCCTGCGGATGGACACCGAGCTGTAGGAATTCATCTCTCGAAAGTCCGAGGGCCGGCCAGTAGCCCTTGAAATACTTCTCCATGAGGTGAAAAGGGAAGACGTCGTGACCGGCCGGGACCGGTGTGTGGGTCGTGAAAATGGAGGTGCGCCGGACGTGCTCCGCCGCTTCCCCGAAGGTCACATCGGAAGACAGCCTGCCCCGGATCTTTTCCAGGACCGCAAAAGCCGGATGACCTTCATTGAGATGAAGGATGGAATGCCGGATTCCGAGTGCGTCCAGAACCGCGGCGCCCCCCATTCCGAGGATAATCTCCTGGCGCAGGCGCTGTTCCAGGTCGCCGATGTACAGGTGGGCCAGGACCTTTCTGTTCCAGGGGTCGTTGACATCGATGTCGGTGTCCAGGAGATACAGGGGGATGCGCCCCACGGACACCTTCCAGACCGCCACATGGATCGGCGGTTCGATCATAGGGACCCTGACAATCACGGGCTCGCCCCGGTCGTTCAGCACCCGCGCGATGGAGGCCGCTTCCCGGTCGAGAAACTCGTCCTTGCTTTCCTGCCAGCCGTCGTCGCGTATTTCCTGGCGAACGTACCCCTCGGGGTACATGAAACCCACGGCCACCACGGGCACCCTCAGGTCACTGCATTCCTTGAGATAATCCCCGGCAAGAAACCCGAGGCCGCCGGCGTAGAAGGGGAGCGAATGGTGCAGGCCGTACTCTGCGGAAAAATAGGCCAGGGTGTAATTTTCCGGGACGGAGATCTTCTGGGCGCACCAGCAATCCTCCTCGGCCAGTTCCTTCCGGAACCGCTCCAGGACGGAATCATAGGCCTCGAGATACGTCGGGTCCGAAAGAACCTTCTTGAAGAAATCCGGCGGCGTTTCCCTCATCATCCGTGAGGGGTTGTGGATGCTCTCCTTCCAGATCTGCCGGTCGATCGTCTTGTAGAGCATCCGTGCCGCCGGGTGCCAGCTCCACCAGAGATTGCCGGCGAGCTCTCCCAGGCCCGCCAGCCTGTCCGGGATTTGTGGGAATTCCGGTCGCTTTTCTTTCACGGTGGCGATTTCCTTTCCCGAGAAACGGATCCCTGCTCCCGAGGGGGATCCGAAGTCTTGGGGGTTGAAGGGTTCATGGGGGATCCCATGGGATATCGGATCAGATGAGCCCGGGTCTTTCCTTTCTCCCGCGAAAGAGATGGATGAGCCAGAAAAGGGTCCCGATGAGGACGATGATCCCCATGGCCTCGATCTCGTATTGACTGAAATCTTCGATGAGGGCCTCTGCAGCGCTGCCGGAGAGATACCCGAAATATCCCACCGTCACCGCCCACAGAACGGCGCCGATGACGTTCAACAGGATGAAGTAACCGGTGGAGACGCCGCTCATGCCGATGACGAAGGGTGTGATGATCCGCATGCCGTAGATGAAACGGAATCCGAGGATCAGGGGGGTCTTGTAACGCTGGAGCGCATCGTGGGCCTTGTCGACACGCTTGCGCCACCGGGGGTGCTTCGAGAGGATCTGCCGGCTCTGCAGCCGGCCGAGGTGGAAGAAGAGTTGATCGCCCGTCAGGGACCCGAGGAAGGCGAAGAAAATGACCCACGGCAGTTGCAGGTATCCACGGTGAGCGGCAAACCCTCCGAGAACCAGGATCGTCTCCCCTTCCAGGAATGAGCCGATGAGGATGGCGAGATAACCGTAGGTTTCAATGCTCGACTGGAAAGTCATAATGATGACAGGACCTTTCCCTTGATGATCCAGTTTAAGCCCAAAGCCGCCGCGATGGCAAGAGGAGAGAAAGGAAAGACATTTCGTCGCAGAGGGAACCTGCCGAGATCGAGCTTCCCATAAAGCGTTGTTTCAAATGTACCCGGGCAGGGACGGTGCATCTCCGGGAGAGGAGGGTTTCCCCGTTGGAGGAAGTACCCGAAGCGCCGGACGCCGCGCTCGAACTCCATTTCCGGGGGCCGGAGTGATAGACGATCGGCGATTTTGCCGAATTCCGTCGCCCTGCCCGTTTGGATCACGAGGGCCCGGGCCGTCCCGCCGACCACATGGGTCCCCATGAAAAGGGCGTTCACCCTCCGGCCGAGCGGTGTGTCGGGCGGAAGGGTTGTCGCCTCCTTGGCCACCGGGTAGGTTTCGCCCGTGAGTGTCGCCTCGTCCACGAACAGGTCCTTCGAATCGAGGACCACACCGTCTCCGGGGATGACGTCGCCCGCGTTGAGAATGATGACATCCCCGGGAACCAGCTCTTCGACGGGAACATCCGTCGGCCGGCCGTCTCTCAGGACCGTGGATTGTATCCGGACCATCGCCAGCAGCTTTTCAACGGCGTGAACCGCGGCCCTTTCCTGCCGGAAACCCAGGCACCCGCTGATGAGGACGATCGTCAGTATGATCGCGGTGTCCACGGGATCATCGAGGAAGAAAGACAGGACTGCGGCGAATATGAGGATGAGAATGATGGGGCTCTTGAACTGGGCGATAAATAGTGTCAGGTCGTCGGCGCGTTTTTTCGCGGAGATCCGGTTGGGTCCGTGGCGGGCGAGACGCACCCCGGCTTCCCGGGACGAGAGACCGTCGCGGGTCGTCCCGAGACGATCGAGGAGCGCCTCGGGGGGGATGCTCCAGAAATTTGAGGACCATTCATCCATATGGACCCCGGGGCTTCAAGGCGGGGTGGAGAGCAGGTTCAGTGCTCAAGGGTCACTCGATCACCTCAGGGGCTCACGGAGACGGATGGACGTCTTTCGACGTTCCCGGTTTTTCCAAGGCCTCATAAATATCCGATATCGCTTGCCTGGATAGCTTTTCCATGGCCCGGCTCATGGCGCGGGCGAAAGCGACCGGCGTCGGGGACTCGAGCGGCTCGAGGACGCGATACCCCTTCTGAAAAACCACACCCTGAGCCGGATCCCGCCTGGAGCGGTCCAGGAGGGTCATATCGAGGGATAGAAGCGCCTTGCGGCCTCCCTGATCCTCGATCTCCATGAATTCCTCCAGGCGTCCCTGCAGGGTGAAACGGGCGTCGGCCTCGTCGAATTCCGAGAAGACGGCCTTGAAGAGGCCGCTTCTCCTGAGATCGCGCAGCACCAGGTCGGCAACCATGTCCGCCGGCGGGGCCTTCCATCGGTGGTAGCCGTAGGTATTGAATACCGAGGGCCCGGATCGATGGATCATGGCCGTAGAGCCGAAGGCCCGGGCAGCGGAGAAGCGCTCAACCCTCAAAAGCTCGTTGATCGGCGGCCGGTCGGCGGATGCGGGCGATTCGTACTCCAGGGCGTAGTTCTCGAAGGCCTGCCCCGGCGACCGTGCGGAGGAGCAGGCGGCGAGGAGAAGCAGGCACAGGACCGTAATCAGGACCCTGCAGGATGAGAGCCTCACTGCGAATGTCCCCGTGGGGGGACGGCCGTCGTTTATCATTTACCGCCATCCTTTCTGCCGTCGGTTCATTCGCGCCGGCCTGCCGGGGGCGGGCCGCTGAAAAAAAGGTCCGAGGGGTTGTTGCTCAGCCGATCGAGAAGCCGCTCGAGGTTCTCCGACGCCCGTCTCAGGCTTTCGTTCGTCGCCCGGATCTCCAGGGACATCGCCCGGGTCCTTCGATCCAGGTTTTCGACGAGGCGATCGGCCTTCCCGGCCGTCTGGGCCAGTTTCATCTCGGCCAGTTCGCCCCGCGTCGTTTCCATCAGCACTCTCGCCTCGGCCAGGGTGGCTTTCGTCTCGCCGAGCACGTCCTCGAATTTCCCGTCGGCCATGGCCCGGTCGACTTTCCCGATGGTCGAATCGAGATGGGCCGTTACCGATTCGAGGTTGGCCATGACGCCCTGCATCTTCGGCCCGCCGAAGAAGTTCTCGGCCGACCGGACGGCCGATTCCACCCGGCGCGAAATGGCCCCGACGTCGATCTGGTTGATCTTTTCGATGATGCTATCGACGCTCGAGAGGATCTGCCGGATCTCGGAAGGGCGGGACGGGATGATCGGGTACTCGGAGGGAAAGTCGATCCGGGGGGACCGGGGCGTTACCGAGGGATCCATCCGGTCGAGTTCAACGAAGACGATGCCCGTGATGCCGGCGGTCTTGAGCTCCGAGACGACGGTCTTTTCGAGTTCGCCCCGCAACTGGATCTTCATCACCACCTCGATGAGCCGGTTGTCGGGGGCCACACGGATTTTCTTCACTCGCCCGATGTCGACCCCGCGGTACTTTACGATCGAATCCACCTGCAGACCCTGGACGGACTCGTCGAAGTACGTCACGTAGGTATCCCCCTTTTCGAAATATTTCGATGCCCCGAGCCAGAGAATCACACCGGCGCCGATGACGATCCCGATACTCGTAAACAGACCGATGACCAGATGGGAAGTTTTCCTAGCCATGATGAAAGTCCCCTTCTGTTGTTCTGGGGGGTTGCCGGTTGAAGAAGGCGATCACCCGGCGATCCTTCGAGAATTCCTTCAACTCGCGGGGATCCCCCTCGGCGATGATGCCCTGCGCGTTCTTGTCGAGCATGACGACCCGCTGGGCGATGTTCATGATCGAGGCAAGTTCATGGGTGACGATCACCATCGTGGTGCCCAGGGTCCGGTTGATTTCCCGGATGAGGAGGTCGAGGCCGGCCGCCGTGACGGGGTCCAGGCCCGAGGAGGGCTCGTCGAAGAACAGGATGGAGGGGTCGAGGGCCATGGCCCTCGCCAGCGCAGCCCTTTTCTTCATCCCGCCCGACAGTTCCGCCGGCATGTGATGTTCATAACCCGCGAGGTTCACCAGGCCGAGCTTCATCTTCACGACGAGGTCGATCATCTCCCGGGGCAGGCGGGTGTACTCACCGATCGGCAGCCCGATGTTTTCCGACAGGGTCATGGAACCGAAGAGGGCTCCGGACTGGAAGAGGACGCCGATCTCCATGCGGAGTCTGTGACGCTCTTCATCGCTTGCACGGGCCAGGTCGATCCCTTTGATGAGGACCCTCCCCTCGCAGGGCGTGAAAAGCCCGATCATGTGCTTGAGAAGCACCGTTTTCCCGCAGCCGCTCTCGCCGATGATGACGAGGATCTCGCCGGGGAAGACCTCCAGGTTGATCCCCTCGAGGATCGTGTCGTCGCCGAACCGCGCCGTCAGATTCTCGACGACGATGATCGGCTCCCGATGCGTTACGGCCACCTTTTCCTCCCGCCGGCGGTCAACCGGTGATCACCCGGTCACCACTGGACGTAGTAAAGCAGGATCGCAAAAGCCGAGTCCGCGACGATGATCAGGAAAATCGACGAGACCACGGCCGATGTCGTTGCGGCGCCTACGGCCTCCGCACCGCCCCGCACCTGGAGACCCCTCTGGCAGCTGATCCCCGCGATGAGGGCGGCGAAGACCACGGATTTGACCAGGCTGGAGACGAAATCAAAGAGGGTGATGCTCTTTGCCGTCTGCTGGATGTAGGTTTGGACGGTGAGATCCAGTCCCGTGATCCCGACGAGAAGCCCCCCGAGAATGCCGAAGAAGTCCGCGTAGAGGGTCAGGATCGGGACGACGATCATGGCGGCCAGCACCTTCGGAACGGCGAGGAACTGCGTGGGTTCGAAACCCATGATGACGAGGGCGTCCACCTCCTCGTTGACCTTCATCGTGCCGATCTCCGCCGCGAAGGCCGACCCGGAACGACCGGCCACGATGATGGCCGTCATCATGGGTCCCAGCTCGCGGATGATGGCGATCCCGACGAGGGATGCCACGTAGATGTTGGCCCCGAACTGTTTGAGCTGCAGGGAGGACATGAAGGCGATGATCAGACCCATCAGGAGGCTCAGAAGGCTCAGGATGGGCAGGCCGTCCACCCCCGCCCTCTTGACGTAGAACAGGACATCCTCCCACCGGACGAGGCGGGGGTTCCGGAGGGCGCGGAAGAGGGCATCCAGGATCTCCCCCACAAAAGTCATGATCCGCAGCAGATCCTTATAGACCGCCTCGCTGGCCTCGCCGATTTCCTCCAGGATGTATCGCTGTTTCTTCTCCGTCTTGACGGGCGGGGTGATCAGGGCCTGCGGGTTGATGAGCTCCATGATGCGGCGGACCTCGTCGGGCATGTTGTCGAAGGAGAAGGAGACCGCCTGATCCCGCGCCCGGTGCTCCATTTCCAGCAGAAGGAGCGCGCCCGAGCTGTCCAGGTATTCGATGTTGGTCAGGTCGACGATCAGCTCCGTCGGCTGGAGTTCATCCAGGCGTTTCCGGATCTCGCTCGTATAGAGGCCGAGGTTGTTCAGGGCGATCCGGCCCGAGAGGAAGAGCTTGACGCATCCCCCCTTCTCTCCCCGGATCCGGATGAGATCGCTTTTCCTTTCGGCCGGTTCCGTCATCGGTTCTTCATCAGCGGTTGAAATCGATCTCCAGAAACTCCTCCTCGGTGAGGCCCCAGTTTCGCTGAACCTCCGTGGAAAAATAACCCAGGACGAGAAGACCGACGAGCCGGCCTTCTTTCATCAGGGGGGCGCTGACTGCGAAGATCCTCGTCCCGTCCTGCAGAAACAACCTCGTATGGACGATCCTCTTTTCCCGGAGGGATCGCGTGATCGATTCGTAGTGGGAATAATCGATGCCCCGTGAGGGTTTCCGCGGGGAGGTGGACGTGATCGAAACGCCGTTTTTGTCCAGAACGGCGATACCGCAGGAAAAAGGCTTTCCCCGCTCCTCCGCCTCGATGCAGGCTTGTGTCAGGACCGACTCCACGGCCCTCAGATCCCCCTTGTGCAGGCTGTCCGCAAAGAGCGGAGAGAGCTTCTCGATGTGGTCCCGCACCTCTTTCTTGAAGGAGACGGCGGCGCTGCTCGGGGCGGGCGCCGGTTTGCAGGCAAGGAAATAGAGCAAAAAAACGAGGGGGATACACAGCAGGGACCAACGGCCAGCCGTCCAGGCCATCCTTGGCAAATGGCGTCCTCTCATGCGTTTTACCGGGACCGGGATGATCTTTTCGGGGAAAATTAACACAAAAAAGGGTGTGTGACAAATGAAAGGATGCCGGGGTTGCCCCCGGCATCCTTCGGGGAATACGCCGGTTCACGGACGGTCTTTGAGGACGGCTCCCGTGCTCGCCGAGGTGACGAGGGCCGAGTACCGGGCGAGGTATCCCGACCGGATCGCGGGCGGCCGGGGTTTCCAGGCCTTTTTCCTTCTTCGCAGCTCATCGCTTCCGACCTTCAGGGTGAGCTTCCGTTTCGGGATATCGATGGCGATGCGGTCCCCGTCCCGGATGAGGGCGATCGGCCCCCCTTCGGCGGCCTCGGGAGAGATGTGCCCGATCGCCGCGCCGCGGGAGCCTCCACTGAATCGCCCGTCGGTGAGCAACGCCACCGACTCTCCGAGGCCCATTCCCGAGATGGCCGAGGTGGGGGCAAGCATCTCGCGCATCCCCGGCCCGCCCTTGGGGCCCTCGTAGCGGATGACAACGACGTCGCCCGGCTTGATCTTCCCGCCGAGGATCGCCTCGATGGCGCTGTCCTCGCTGTCGAAGACCCGGGCGGGTCCCTCGTTGACCAGCATATTCGGGGCCACGGCCGATTGTTTCACCACGGCGCCGTCGGGCGCGAGATTCCCCCGGAGGATGGTGAGACCGCCCTCCTTGGAATAGGGATCCTGGATGGACCGGATGACCTCGCGGTTGAGGACGCGGACTCCCCGCAGATTGTCTTTCACCGTTCGGCCTGTTACCGTGAGCGCCTTTTCGGCGATCAGGCCCAGGGCGCTGATCTCCTTCATGACCGCCTGGACGCCGCCGGCCGCCCCGAGGTCCTCGATGTGGTGGGCGCTGGCGGGACTCAACTTGCAGAGATTAGGGGTCTTCGTGCTGATCTGGTTGAAGAGGTCGAGATCGAGCCGGATCCCCGCCTCGTGGGCGACGGCCGGCAGGTGTAAAACGGTGTTCGTTGAGCCTCCGAGGGCCATGTCCACGGCGATGGCGTTCTTGAAGGCGCTGAGCGTCGCGATGTCGCGGGGCCGGATGTTCTTCTTCAGCAGTTCCATGACCTTGACACCCGCCTCCTTGGCCAGGCGGGCCAGCGTCTGCAATCCGGCCTCCCCGCCCCGCCGGGGCGCGCGCTCCGTCGCCAGCGCCCCGCCGACGCCGGCCCACGCGGCCGTGGACGCCCCGACGAGGCTACGGCGCACGATCTCGGCCAGCATGAGCATCCGGGGGTGGCGGAGCTCGGCCGCCCACAGCCCGTCGGCGGTCGGCCGGTACTCGTCATCGAGATACCCCAGCTGCCGCAGCACCGCCGCCCGGCGGCCGAACTCATCGACGAGCGAATTCTCGACGGTGTGCAGGGCCTGGCGGAGGGACGAGCGCCGATACTCCCGCGCCCGCAGGGCCTCGATGGACGCCAGGCAGCGCGCCTCCACGGGGCAGGCGGCGCAGGGCCAGCCGGCGATCTCCGCCTCCAGCGCGGCGGCGTCCTCCGGCGGCAGGTGCTCCCGCCGGCGTCGGAGGCGGCTGAGCCGATCCTGCATCCGCTCGTACCGTCCGCGGGTGAGCAGCCGGTCCTCGCAGGGGCGCTCGACCATCTCATCCCGCGGGATGCTGGCGACGGCCTGGCGGAGCCGGGTGATCTCGGCGCGGCGTTCATAGGCCGCCAGCGACCGGGCGAGCTCCCGCTGCGCCTCCTGCAGGTTGGCGCGACGCAGCAGGTTCAGCACCTGCACGTACCCTGGCGTGAACGCCGAAGTGACCGGCTCGGCCTCGGCGTCGATGAGCGCCAGCCCATCCCGCGCCTCCTCGCGCGTGGTCGCCGGCAGGACGACGACGCCGATCGTGTCCTTGCCGCGGCGCCCGGCCCGCCCGCTCATCTGGTGGAACTCCGTGGAGGTCAGCATCATCGGCCCTTCCGGGCTATTGCGGACGAGGGTCGAGAGGGCTACGGTGCGCGCAGGGACGTCCAGCCCGCTGGCCAGCGTCGTCGTGGCGCACACCGCCCGGATGAGTCCCCGGCCGAGGAGGTCCTCGACGGCGAGGCGCCAGGCCGTGATGTGGCCGGCATGGTGGGGGGCGATCCCGGAGTCGATCACGGCCGACCGGAACGGGTGCTGCCGGAGGATGGGATAGTCCTTCTCCCACCGGGCCATGGCCGCGGCCCGCAGTTCCGGTCCGAACGCGCGCATCCCCGCCAGGTCGCGCGCCGCCTCGTCGCACTGGCGGCGGGAAGGGAAGAAGAGGATGACGGGAAGCAGACCGTAGTGCTCGA
>FWPV01002307.1_pt1 | contig 17608 bp, 11 predicted proteins | sample 2228371 | NCBI WGS metagenome assembly FWPV01 (sample SAMEA103939776, study PRJEB20133) | metagenome | reverse complement strand
GACGGTGATCACGGCGCCGGGAGGCCCGTAGAGCTGGAAGCAGCCGTCCGAACCCGTCGTCTGCGACATGCCGGATGAGAGGGCGACGGTCGCACCCGCAAGCCCCGCCTCGCCGTCGTCCTTCCGCCCGTTGCCGTTGGTGTCGTTCACGACCTGGCCCGTGATCGTGACGATGCTCGCCTGCAGGGCATCGCCAAAGCAGACGGGGTACTTCTCCCCAAGGGCTCCGATATGCACATCGACGGTATTCGGCGTGGTGGAGATGTATCCCGCCGGATCCTCCTCTGCTACGGTGACGCTCCCTATTCGATCAATCGCGAAGGAGTACTGCCCATACACGCCCGTCTTCGTCTCCCGTCCGTCCGAGAGAGAGATGACGACGTCAGGAATGCCTGTTTCATCCAGATCCATCACGCCGTTGAGATTCCCGTCGTCAAAGACGATCCCGATAACGGAACTGAAGGAGGTGGCACACGTATCCCCAAAACCGATGTAATGGCTCTGTCCGAGCGCACTTACGTTCACATGGATGGTATCCGGTGTCGTGGAGCGATATCCTGTCGGATTCTCCTCTTCAACGATATATATCCCGGTATCCTGGACGGCGAAGGCGAAGGTTCCGCCGGGACCGGTGGTCCGCGGATCTTGTCCATTCAGCGTCACCGTCGCTCCGGCCAGTCCCGACTCTCCGGGATCCTGAACGCCGTTGCCGTTGGCATCGTCAAAGACCGTTCCGCAGATGAGAGCGACGCCAGCAGCTGCCGCATCCCCGAAGAGGTTCCCGCCATACTCCGTCCCTGGAGCAGCGATGGTGATATTCAGGTTGTCGTTATCCCATTTCACCGCCCCGGCACCGGGGATTGCATTGGTCGATACATACCCCGCGGGATTCGTCTCGGTTACGGTCATCTCGCCGGATGCGGATACGTACAGCGTGAAGAGGCCGTCAGATTCCGTCGTGCTGGCATCACCGCCTCCCGATACGACGGCACCGGCAAGGCCGGGCTCCCCGTCGTCGATCCCGTTCGTGTTCGTGTCGTTGAAGACCTTGCCCGTGATCTTTGCACCGGAAAAGTCCCCGAAGTCGACGGGGCTCGGTCCGGATGTCCCGACGACGAGGTTCACGCTCACGGTATCCGGCGTCGTGCTGACGTAGCCGGGGGGATTGGCCTCATGGACGGCGTACGTCCCATTCGCGCAGGTGCGAAGCGTGTACCGCCCGTACCCGTCGGTCAGGGCACTCGCCACCTCACTGCTATCGGTGAGGTTCACCACAACGCTGGAGAGCCCGCTTTCGCCCAGGTCCCGCTCGCCGTCGTGATCGGCATCCTCAAAGACCGTACCGAAGACCACGGCATAGTTCGAATCAGCAGTCGCGTATCCGAAGTCGATCACCTGCCCTTCGGCCGACGTAGTGCTGAAGGTGCTGCCGGGCGTGGTCCGGAAGTATCCGGCGGGGAGGGATGCCGAGACCTCGAAGGCTTCGCCGGGGAGAAGGTTGACGAACACATACCGCCCGTCGGCGTCCGTTGTCTGCACCGATGATCCGCTGGCGTTCCGGTAGGTCACCTCGACTCCCGGGATGCCCTCCTCGCCGTCGTCCAGGATGCCGTCCCCATCGGTATCGTCGAACGCCGTCCCCTGGACGAGCGCAGTTCCCGGCATCCAGCCGTAGTAGTGGCTGGCATCCTGATCGGTGATGGCGCCGCAGACACCGTCGGCGTGCGCCGTGACGGTACCGGTGTTCTCATAGTATCCTGCCGTAGCGGTGCCGCTGGCGGTGCAGTGCATCGTTTTGCCGGGCGCAAGGCAGGTTTGTGGGCAACTCACGGTGATCGAGCGGTCGTCGGTTACCGATATATCCTTCAGGACCGTATTGCCGGTATTGGTCACCGTGTAGTTCCATCGGATGGATTCGCCGACGGGGACGATCAGGCCATCGCCGAACTGCCCGCCCCATTCCGTCGCCTTCTCGATCTCCACGGCGGTCAGCCCTGCCACCCTCTCGATCACTTGAATTTGCGCCGTCGCAGAGTTGTCCGAGGTATTGAGGTCCCAGGCATCGGACATGACTGTCACCGCATTCGTTCGGGTTCCGACGGTATCGAATGCGGTGACCAATCTGAAAATGGTGCTACTATTAGGCTCCAGGGAGGGGAGGCTCCAGACGGTGCCGGAGGTGAACTCCGGCGTGGCGTCAAGAAGGGTATAGTTCGTGAGAAGTGCGATGTCATCCTCCACGCTGATGTTGGTCGCCGTATCGGAACCGCTGTTCGTTACGAGAATCGTCCACTCGACGGGGTCCCCTTCGTACACGGTCGAGACGTTGGCAGACTTGGTGACGATCAGGTCAGCGATGGACGGCTCCGGACTGTATGTGCCGAAGTAGTGGGCGGGATCCTCGGCATAGACCCATATATTCCCGTGACTGCCCGATGCATTGACAACGTTCTTGTGCGGGCCTTTAACCGCCGTCCCGTTCGCGAAACAGACCATGTCTTCGCCGGGCCCGAACTTCCAGAGCTTCGACTCCGGGCACGTGATGTTCAGATCAGCATCTGTATCCACCACCGTAACATTCTGGAGGAGGAACTCGCCGGTGTTGTTTACCAGAAAACGCCACTGGACCGGGGACCCCGGCTGTACCACAGGTCCCCAGGGATCATCCGCATCGTAGAACGTGCTCCCCCCGTCCACCGAGACCTGTTTCTCGACATCGATGGCCGGTCCGCTGTGTACGCCCCTGTAGTAGCTGGTGCAGGAGTCGGTGACTGTACCGGCAGCGATCTCCGTGAGAGAGATGAGGATGTAGTTCTTCTGCTCAGCGGAGACCGTAGCCATCACCGTCCCGACATTCTTGTACTGACCGAGCTTCGCAGAACCGCTCTTATTGCAGGTGAACGACGCGCCCGGGGAGAGGCTCTCGACAACGCAGATCTCCCCTTCCCTGTCATCGACCACCCGGATGCCAGTCAGGGTGACATTCCCGGTGTTGGTCACGGTGTAGGTCCAGTTGACGGGCGATCCTACAGGGATAAGCGGCCCCGGCCCCTGCTCTGACAGATTACCATTTGTGTATTTCACGATCGCGATACTGGCATCCAAACCCGACACATCCAGGGCGCCCGCCACCAGCGGCGCCACTAGGCACGTCGTCAGAAGGATACCTGCCGCGATCAGGGCGAGCAGCGACCGTCCACTGCTGCCCTTGACCGATCCAGTCGCATCAGCATCCATCGTACACCTCAACCCATGTTTCACCCATTGCTCTCACCGACCTTCCCGGTGCAGAAACCGACATCTGTAGAAAGGATCGGTGGGATAGAGAAGTATTTTAATGTGATTTTATTACGCAATTGTGCTTAAATATGTTTCTAAATTATTTCAATATATAAACCAACTGTAATAGGAATCCGAAGGAAATTTGTTCACGGTTTCGGTATCTTGATAAATTTCTGCATGATATAAAAAACTTGTTTTTTGATCCCGGGCTTGGTATCCCGCTCGCTCTCGAAAAGAAAGTAATTGCATTGGAGGTTCTGCAGCCATATATCCCTCTTCCTATTCCCGTGCATGCAGCGGCGGGCTGGCACCGGCGTCGATCTCCCCATCCGTGGCGGTGCGGAAGGGCATCCCGGGGACCCCGATCCTCTGCTCCGCCCGAAGGCGGCAGGGCGTGGCAGCGGAATTGGGCCGGCGTATTCCCTACGCGATGAAATCCCGCAGCGTGGTCTGGCGCTGCCGCGTGATCCCTTTCAGGATGTGACCCGCATCCATGAACCGTTCGAGAGGCAGGGAGAACTCCTTCGATATGTGCCGGAGCGCAGACTCCGCGTCCTCGAACTCGATCCCCGGCCGGAGCATCGCATGCCGCACGTTCTCGCGCACGTTGAAGACGCCGAGGGGAACGTATCCCTTGCGCGCTTCCCGGAGGACGATCGCACCGCCCTGCCTCCTCTCTCGGGCCAGCGCCTCCAGGATCGCCATCCTGCACGAGTAGTAGCAGCCCCCTACAGACGAGTAGGCAGTCTTCGGCAGGTGCCCCTCGTGATCGGCGAAGACCAGCTCCTCCCTCCCCAGGATGTGGTGGAAGGCCTCGATCCACTCGTACTGCCAGCCCGTGGGCATCAGGAGCACGGCATAGTGGTTGTTGAGGCTGTCAAAGGTGTGCACCCGCCAGGTGTCCAGGACGCTGCAGGTGCGGATCTCCTCCCGGTAGGCATCCGCGATGGCGGTGTCGCACGCAGTGATGGACCAGCGGGTGGGAACGAGCCTCCGATCCCGTCCAACCCCCATCGCCCCCACCGAAAATGCCTTCTGGATCGCCGAGAAGGGAATCCCCTCGCGGTGCAGGGCGACGATGGCATCCGCCGCGCGGAGATCCGTATCGTAGTAGACCCTCTCGAGATCCCCATCCCAGCCCACGCAGTCGATATCCAGACGCTCGATCGCAGCGCTGGCGCCGTACGGAGTGTGCTCCTCGCTGAAGGTCGCTCTGCCGGGCGCACGCAAGAACTCCACCTCGCTCTCGATCGATGCACTTGAGAGCGAGATCTCCTGCAGCTTCCCGACGAAGGGGTTGCGGAGGTCCGAGACGTCCACGGGGCGTTTCCCGCGGACGAGATCCAGGCGGAACCCGATGATCTCCTCCTGGGTCTTCCTGCGCGGGATCCAGGCTTCGGGAGTGTCGAGGATACGGGTATCGCCGCGGAAGGGGGCGATCATCGGACCGGCGAACACCTTCGGATAGTTCCAGCTGCCGATGAAGACGGAGGGGGGAGAGCTCCCCTCCAGCTGTCTCCCCACGTCCACCGACCGCATCAGGTGCGAATGCGATGTCAGCCTCTTCAGGTAGGCCCCCTTGGAGATCGGCATCCGGAAGAGTGTTCAACGCTCCTGCATAAAGGAATAGGGGATGCGGAGGGAAAGTGACCGCGATCCGAAGTGAGGGCAGAGCCCCGTCACTGCGGACGCTGCCACCTCCGCGGTGCCAAGCGCTTAAGTTCGGATACCGCCAAACCGGTATCGAGAATCGGTTTCGGGGCGGAGGAGCGGAATCGGTGGAAGGTTGCCAGCGGTATCGGAATGAGCTGCAGAGCCTGAAAGCGCGGGCGTCTGCCGAGATCGAGCAGGAGAGGGAGTTCCAGCGGGAGCTGCTCAGGGGAGAGCGGACCGCGCCTCATACCGTGGCGATGGTTGTAGCCAGCCTCCTCATCAACGCGATCCTCTATTTTCTGGAGCCGTCGGGCATCTACATGCTCCACTGGATTGCCGCAAGCTTCTACCTGGTGGTGATCTATCCGTTCCTGCTCCTCGTGCCGTCCGCGGAGAACGGTACTCCCGCCCGTGCAAAGGGGATGCGGGAGGAGATCATGGAGTTCCTCGACCGCGCATGGAGCACCGGGGTGCGGGAGCACAAACGGGCGCTCGGGCATATATTCTGGAATACCTTCTTCGTCAACTCCAGATCCCTCGCGATCGGCCTGTCTGTCATATTCGTTCTCGACGTACTCTTCGCCATCAGCCTGGGATTCCAGCGGAACGTTCTCTCACCCTTCGATGCCTGCTGGGTGATCTATCAGTCGATCGCGATCATCGTCTTTTATGCCGGAATCGTCGTGCTGAAACCCTACAAGATCGATTTCTTCCATTCGCTGCGGAGCATGAACCGCAGGATTCGCAGCGCCGTCAAGAAGACCTGGCAGGTCGTCATCGTGATCGCCGCCCTCTCTGCCCTCCTCGGGACCCTGGTGATCACCGCGATGCTGCTGCCGGGCCTCACCCTCGGTTTTGTCACCGCACCGCACTACCTGGGCAACGAGAGCATCCTGCCGATTGCCGCCATTTTCGCCACCCAGTTCATCCTGTTGCGGTTCCTGCAGGGCATCCACAGCCGCATGATGCTCCTCTCCTGGAGCCGGCGAAAGGAGAGCATCCTGCAGCAGCTCGTGATCTCGCCCCCGGAGATCCAGGAGGCGGACCTCCCGTCCGAAGCGTATGCAGACGATTACTCAAGACGGCATCTCAACTATCTCGCCGTGAAGACGTACACGCGGGGGCGCCATACCCTCTTCGGATACCTTCCGGTCTTTCTTATCGTACCCGATCTCCCCTTCCTCCTGGACCGCGAGACGATTGAGATCCTGCAGGACAACATCGGGCTCCACTCACCTCTGTGAGAAGATGTCCGCTTCGGCCGAGGAGCCACCCATAAATATATAAGGCGCGCTCCGTCATCGGAGATTGCCATGCGAAGCACCACCCCTGTTCTTCTCGCGGGCGCACTATCCCTGGCAATGCTCGTCGCCGTGGTGGCTTCGGGATGCCTCCAGATCGCCACCGGCGATGCGGTGCGGGTGGATGCCGTCCGACTTCCCGAAGGGTTCCATATCGATGTTTATGCAGACAACGTCCCTGGAGCCCGCTCGATGACCCTGGGCTCGAACGGGACCCTGTTCATTGGCACCCGTTCCATCGGGCGGGTCTATGCGATTCCCGACCGCGATCGCGACAACCGGGCGGATTCCGTCATCGTGCTGGCGGAAGGCCTGCACATGCCGAACGGCGTGGCGTTCCGGAACGGATCCCTGTACGTCGCCGAAGTGAGCAGGATCCTGCGCTTCGACGGGATCGAGGATCGGCTTGAATCGCCACCGGATGCGGCCGTTGTCACGACCGATCTGCCCGATCGGGAGAGCCACGGCTGGAAGTTCCTCGCGTTCGGTCCGGACGGCATGCTGTACGTGCCGGTTGGCATGCCCTGCAACGTCTGCGATCCCGAGGACGAACGGTTCGGGACGATCCTGCGGATGAACCCCGACGGCACGGGTATGGAGATTTTCGCCCGGGGGATCCGGAACTCCGTCGGGTTCGACTGGCAGCCGGATACGGGCGTTCTCTGGTTCACGGACAACGGAAGGGACTGGCTCGGCGAGAACGTCCCCCCCGACGAGCTGAACCGTGCGCCGGAGGCGGGGCTGCACTTCGGATTCCCCTACTGCCACGGGAGGAACATCTCCGATCCGGATTTCGGCCAGAGCCGCTCCTGCGCGGAGTTCACGCCTCCGGCCCAGGAACTGGGACCGCATGTGGCCGCGCTCGGCATGCGGTTCTACACGGGCAGCATGTTCCCGGAGGAGTACAGGGGGCAGATCTTCATCGCCGAGCACGGTTCCTGGAACCGGATCGTGCCGATTGGTTATCGGATCAGCCTGGTGCGCCTGGAGAACGGCGCACCCGTGAGCTACGAGGGCTTCGCGGAGGGCTGGCTCCAGAACTCCGCCGCCTGGGGGCGGCCAGTGGACGTGCTCGTCATGCCGGATGGAGCCCTGCTGGTATCGGACGATCATGCGGGGGCTGTCTATCGGATCCGGTACGGAGACTAGACGGCATCGGTCGGGCTGCTCCCCTGCCGGGAACCGGCAGGGGCGATGCCGCCGGGATGCGGCGCTCTGCCTGCACGATAGAATAAGAGGGGGAGGCGCACGGAAGGTAAGGAGGATCGGAAGATGAAACCCCAGGTGAAGAGGGGCGGATGATCGGTTCGAGATGATGCATACATCCGTGGTACGGGGGCGCTCGCGGTCCTTTACTCAGGCTCCCGCGGAGAACCGCAGAGGGTGGCGACACGGAGGACTGTCGGGTCGCCGCCCAGGGACGCATCCGACACGCCTGCCTGTGGATCGGCAGTCCCGGCCGGAGCTCCTGCAGTAGCAGCCGCGTGCGGGATCATCGCGGGGGCTATCGAACTTCCTTCCCGCCAGGGCAGGAGACTCCGAGGGCGCGACCGGGATCGCGGCGAGGAGGTTCGGAAAAGTTCCGGGACTGCAGCGAATGTCGAACCATCCACGAACCGGTTTGGACAGGAATAGTTCCCCTGCCCATGCGCTCCAATCCACTCCCCGGACCGCCTCCGGGTACAGAAACCATATTGGGATCCGGGACCGAACAGTCTCAGTGCAGCGGATGATCGACCATCCCCATTTCCTGCCGATGTCCCGGAGGGAGGCCGAATCGCTCGGGATTGACCGGTTCGACGTCATCCTGGTCAGCGGGGACGCCTACGTGGACCACCCCTCCTTTGGCGCCGCCATCATCGGGAGAGTGCTCTGGGATGCCGGCTACACCACAGGCGTGATCGCCCAGCCGGACTGGCGGAGCGATGCGGATTTCACGGGACTGGGGAGACCCCGCCTCTTCTTCAGCGTCAGCTCCGGCGCCGTGGACTCCATGGTGAACCACTACACTGCCCGCCTCAGGCGGCGGAGCGGGGACGCTTACTCCCCCGGAGGAGCGCTGAAGCGCCCCGACAGGGCCGTGATCGTATACGCGAACAGGCTGCGCGCACTCTTCCCCGGAACCCCGATCGTCCTCGGCGGCATCGAAGCCAGCCTGCGCAGGTTCGCCCACTACGACTACTGGTCGGACAGCGTTCGCCAGTCAATCCTGGCAGACGCCCCGGGAGACCTCCTCGTCTTCGGAATGGGAGAGCGGCAGGTAACCGCCATCGCGGCGCGGCTCGCGAACGGAGAGGGCATCCAGGAGATCAGGGACGTACCGGGGACGGTCATGAAGCTGGATCTGGCCCGCTGGCGCTCAATGCCCCATGAAGGCTTCGTCGTGCTCCCCTCCTATACCGAGGTGGCAGGGGACAGGAAAGCCTTTGCCCGGGCATTCGCCCTCCACGCACGGGAGCAGGACCCATTCCGCGGACGGCCCGTTGCCCAGGTGCAGCGGAAGATCGTCGTCGTCCAGAATCCGCCCGCGAAGCCGCTCTCGACGGCGGAACTCGACCGTATATACGAACTTCCCTACCGCCGGCTCGCCCATCCGTCGTACCGGGAGCCCGTTCCGGCGCTCGAGACCGTGCAGTTCTCCGTCACCAGCCACCGGGGGTGTTTCGGATGCTGCTCGTTCTGCGCGATCGCCCACCACCAGGGAAGGATCATCCAGAGCCGCAGCATCGAGTCAATCGTCCGCGAGGTGGAGAGGATGACGGGGATGCCAGAGTTCCGCGGCACCGTCCAGGATGTCGGCGGGCCCACCGCCAACATGTTCGGCGCCCGCTGCAGGCGGTGGTGCGGGGAAGGCGCCTGCCGGGAGAGGACGTGCGGTGCGGAGTGCCCGTCCCTCCAGCTCGACCATGCCCGCCAGATCGAACTGCTCCGCCGCCTTCGGCAGATTCCGGGCGTGAGACATGTCTTCATCGGCTCGGGGATCCGCCACGATCTGGTGCTCGCGGACCAGGCGCCGTACCTTGCGGAGATCTGCCGATACCACGTCTCCGGCCACCTCAAGGTCGCCCCGGAGCACATCTCACCCGCGGTCACGAGACTGATGCACAAGCCCGGAATAGAGGTATTCGAGGAGTTCCGGAGGCGTTTCCAGGAAGAGAGCGAAAAGATCGGCAGGGAACAGTATATTCTACCCTATTTCCTCTCCGGTCACCCCGGGTGCCGCATATCCGACATGGTGGACTTGGCGGAATATATCCGGGATCGCCGCCTCTATACGGAGCAGGTGCAGGACTTCACCCCCACCCCGATGACGGCGTCCACCTGCATGTACTGCACGGGCATCGACCCGTTCAGCGGGGAGCCCGTGCACGTCCCGCGGGGGAGAGAGAAGCGCATCCAGCGTGCGCTCCTCCAGTACCGGGATCGGAGAAACCGTAGCCTCGTCATGGAAGGGCTCCGACAAGCAGGAAGGAGCGACCTGATCGGGAGTGCGTGGACATGCCTCGTCCCGGGAGACGGGGGCTGTGGATCACCCCGGAAGAGCGGGGAGGAGAGTCATTCATGATTGCAGGGGGCCGCACTGCAGCAGCGGGGAGCGCATGCCGAATGCACCCGTTCTCCGGGCTCACCGCCTCCGATGGTCCCTGTCTCCGGACACGGCGAACGCTTCGGCGAAGAGCGGGCACCTTCATGAAGATAGAGGGATCCGTGACGGGTTATGGTGAACGCTGCCGAAGCTAACGGAGATCCGATCGTAGATTCGGTCATGGTCGCCCATGGTCCGGAAGTATTCGACCGGGGGGACGCGGCATGGCTGCAGGAGAGAGTCCGTCCCCGCCGCATCCTGGTGGCCGGTGTTATGGGACGCACGGCCGCCGAGGAGTCGGGGCTCCCTGTCGAATTCTGCGATGCACCCCCGTCGTACGTGATCCGGAGGCTCGAAGATAGATGGTTTCTGGCAAATCGCGGAAAAACGCCCGAATCCGGGAGGATCTTCGGCGAGATCGTCGCATCAAGGCTGCCCCATGGGATGGCCCAGGTAGAGTTCTCGGATGGCAGGATCTACCTCTGGGACGGGGGCGATCGCGAGCTCGCGCGGGAGCTTGGCCGCGCCACGGGGTTTCCCGTGCAGCGGCTGAAGAGCACGAGGCGATCGGCAGGCGGGGAACGGGAGATTCGCGGCTGTATCCCCGGGGAAGCGGTCTTCGTGAACGGAATCGTCATCGGTACCGCCACCGGCGATACGGTCGTCCTGCGTACGGTCGACGGGCATATCCGGGCCGTCTCCGGCCTGGACCCGAAATCGCACGGCATCGAGAAGCTCGAGAGGGGGGGAGCGGTCGATCTCGACACCGCATGGTGCAAGAGCGGTGCCATCCGTTCATGCCCTCCCCGCGGTCGCGAACATCCGCCGATATGCGGGAGAGTTCTCGTCATCGACCACTGCGGTCATGCGCTCTACCAGGGGTTGAGCCCGGGGATCTGCGGCATCCTGTCCATCGGCGACGACACCACGGCGGTATGCGGTCACATCTGCGCTCACCTCGGTCTTCCCGTCTTCGGGGTCGTGGATGGAGACGGGGATCGGATCGTGAAGGAGGGCTACGCTCCGGGTTCGGTGGTGGTCCGGGTGCTGCAGGGGCGGGACGACGAGGTCGGGCGCGACCTCTCCCGCGTGGTCGGGCAGGGCGAGGCGACGTGGGAGGAGTGGGTGAGGCGGATGCTCGCCCATCTGGGGGATACGGTTCAGGTCGTCCTCAGTCCCTAGCCGGGCCAGTAGAAGGGTGCTGCAGACGCGTACCGCGCCCGGAGAGGGATGGGCTCGGAAATCCGCCCTCAGCTGCTCCCTCCCCCATCTGCCGGATCGTGAACGCCGTACAGCCGTTCAATTCCCGAAACAACAGTTTAGAAAACCCTATATGTGCTTTTAACAGAGCAGAACAATTCGATATGTTTTTGTATATAAAAATAAATTTAACACTATGCGCAGGCATGCTCTGGCCCTCTCCCTCCTTCCTCTCGTGGTTCGGCTGGGATCCGCTCTCACCCAGGAGGAGAATACCGCTGGCAGCCTCCAGGTGCAGGACTACTTCATCATCTTCTTGGCAGCCATCATATACGTGAATCTCTTTCTGGTCCTGCTCTACAAGATATTCAAGACGACAGGGGAGAGGAGGAGCAAGTTCATCGTCGTCAACCTGTTCGGAATGGCTTTTGCCTTTCTCCTGATCTCCCTCGGCTACATCCAGATCATCTTCTCCGGTCTTGTCATTGCCTCCATCGTGACCGGGATGCCCATGTTTGCGTGGACATCGTACCTCACGGTGTACTACTTCGGCTCGATCACCATGGGAGTTGTGGTTCTCGGGGCTTTAGGATTCCTCTCCCTGCTGGTCGGACTCTACATCCTCGTGATGCTCCGGGGAAATCCTCTCTCCGTCCGCCAGGGCATGCCGGACCACAGCGGGAACGCTCCCTCGGTGCTCGTTGGAGGGGAGGACGAACCGATCAACCCGAACGTAACCTTCCGGGTGGTGTCCCGCGACACGGGGGAGCCGGGCATCGACGTGAAGCTGATTCTCCAGGAGCGGGAGGGTTCCCGCATCTACGAGAAGTACACCGATTTCAACGGAGAGGTCACGTTCCAGAACATCGCCGGATTCGCCTCCGACTACTACGCCCACGTGGAAGGGGACGAGAGCCGGGCAAAATTCAGGGTGTATCGAAGTCGAATCTCCTCTGACTCCGATCGCTGATCGTATCCAGGGTATCGATCTCATCCACGCTCTTGTCGTCGCGCAGGCGGATGAACCGCGGGAACCGCAGGGCATACCCGCTCTCGTAGTTCGGGCTTCTCTGAATCTCCGCGTAACCCACCTCGAACACCACGCTCGGCTCGAATGTGACCTCTTTTCCGGACTGGGCGATGACGGAGTCCTTCAGAATCCCGTACATCTCCGCGAGCATCTCGTCCGAGAAACCGGTCGCCACCTTCCCCACGGAAAGCAGTTCTCCGTTGTCCAGGCAGGCGAGAAGGAAAGAGCCAAAGACCCCGGCCCTCCGTCCTTCCCCCCACTCCGCGCCAATGACGGCGAGATCGAGCGTATCCACTCCCGGTTTCACCTTGATCCAGTGCTTTCCCCGGACGCCGGGCAGATATCGCGACGCCGGATCCTTTATCATGATACCCTCGTGCCCGGCAGCGAGGGCCTCGCCGTAGATCCCCTCGAGTTCGGCGATGTCGCCGCTCCGGTACTGGGGAGCGACGTGAGACGACATCGCCCCCTCGAGCAGTCGCCTCCGCTCGAGCAACGGGAGATCGATCAGGGTCTCCCCGTCGAGGTAGAGGATGTCGAACACGTAGGGCACCAGTTCGATCCGCTCCACGAAGGTGTCGACCTCGTACTTCCGCCGGAATCTCCGCAGCACGAACTGGAACGGCATCGGTCTTCCGTTCTTGTAGGCGATGATCTCCCCATCGAGGATCACCTCGCGGGGGGCCGCATCCTTCAGGATGCGGATGACGTCGGGAAGGGCGTTCGTGACGTCCTCCAGTTTCCTGGAGTAGATTCTGACAGCGTCCCCCCGTTTGTGCAGCTGAAACCGCGTGCCGTCGTACTTGTACTCGGCGGCGACCATTCCGTGCTCCGCCACCATCTGCTCGATGGTCCCCTGCTGAGCGAGCATCATACGGACGGGGCGGAAGATCTCGATGTGCACGTCCTCCAGCGCAGCGGCCCCCTCCCTGGCCCGGAGGGCCACCTCCCCGAGGTCGTTCAGCGCCTGGAAGGCGTGCTCCACGAGCCCAGCATCCACGCCGAACGCCTTTGCTATGGCATCCCGCACGTTCCCCTCGCCGATGCCGATCCGCAGCTCCCCCATCATGAGCCGGGCCAGATATCGCCCCTCGAGCGGTTCGGTGCTGGAGAAGAGCCGGCGGATGGCCAGGAGCTTCTCCCGCTGCGACTTCTTTCCTTCCGCCCGGGCGATCCGTTCGAACTCCCGGTACACATCCTGAAGCGCTAGCTGATCCCGCCCGAAACTCATCTGGGATTTGTTCGACAGGAGTTGCTCCACGGCCAGCCCTACATCCCCGGTGCGGTTGACCGTTGCCACCACATCCGCCTTCTTCTTCCCGACGACGTAGCCGACCCCTTCATAGAGCAGGTTCGGACCGATCCCCAGGTTCAGGGAGCTCCAGTCGGGGAAGATCCTGCCCATCACGAAACGCACAAATATGGGGAGCTCCTGTGATTCGAGCCTCGGGAGCACCCCGGCGACCTCGTCGATCGTATCGAGCCGCCCGGGGATGGCCTCCAGGCGTTCGCAGAGGTGGGCGAAATCGGCAAAGAGCATGGTATTCCTGTATTCACCCCGGATGTCGATAAAGCATGTGGAATCCCTTCGAGATGAACAGGTCAGATCTCCACCCAGCGCATCCAGCAGTCGCAGCGATCCCCGCCGGGGATGGCGTAGAGATCACGGCTGTTGAAGCGCCCCAGACCCAGACCTTCGAGAGCGCTGTTCACCGCCTTCTCTGCTGTGTTGTTCACCTCGCTCAGGTGAGCGAGGACGATCGCCTGCATGTCTGCGCCGACTGCGCGAATGCATTCCCGGGCGTTTTGGTTGGAGAGGTGCCCCCGGGAGGAGCGGATCCGCCGCTTCAGCATCTCGGGGTAGGGGCCGTTCCTAAGCATATGGGGGCAGTGGTTGCTCTCCAGTACGAGCGCGTCGCTGTCCCGGATCCTCTCCAGGATCGAGGGGGATATCCTGCCCGTGTCGGTGCAGTAACTGAGTGTCGCCCCGCCCTCGGTGATGCGGTAGCCGCAGGGCTCGCGTGCGTCGTGGGACGTCGCGAAGGGTTCGACGGTAAAATCACCCACCGTAAACCGTTCGCCGATGCGGCATCCCCGGAGGTCGGGAACACCCGATGCGCATCGGTCCTGGAGGAACCACTCCAGCGTGCCTTGGGTTCCGAAGATGGGTACGTCGAACCTGCGGGAGAGAGCGGCGCTGCCCCGTATGTGGTCGGCATGCTCGTGCGTCAGAAGAATCCCCTGCAGAATTGACGGGTCCCCGCCCGCGAGCGCAAGCCTCCGCATCGTCTCGCGCAACGCGAGTCCGGCGTCCAGGATAAGAGCGTCGTTCGCTCCCCGGATGTAGATGCAGTTGGCTTTGCTCCCGCTGGCGAGGACGGCGAACCTCATTCCCACATATATTGGCCTTCTCTCCCATATAACACCGGATCATCCCGGCATTCGGCTCCCCTGCAATCCCCGGAGGGGGGCAAATACCGGGGAACGTCCGATGCATTCCCGCGGGGAAGCCCCGCGGTGGGGGGTGAGCCCGCGTGGACGCCGTACACGAATCGGGAGTCTTCTGCAGGATCCCGAGATCGGCCTCTATCTGCGGAGAGAGCCTGATTGCACCCCGGGCACCGGGGCAACCGGGAGCGGAGACGGGCGGGCAGAGTCCGATCGACGGGGAACGGCATGCAATGGGTCCCCGGACGGGAAATCACGGTCGAACTCGGCCACAATATCCAGAACAACGTATCCGTCGTACGAGGGGGCGCGCCTCACCACAGCCGCGTGCGATCCCACGGAGAATGAGAGGCTGGCTGCCCGGGATGGCTCGACCCCGCCAGTCCCATTGCGCGATTCCCCTTCCCCTCCACGGGGAGGATCCTGGCCCCGGTGGACGACACGGAACAGGGGAGCCATGGGCGCAGAGCTGTCCACGGAGCCGGACCGTCGTGGAAGGACGACGGGATACAACGCTGCCACCCCGGATGCCAGCAGGCAGCACTATCCGCCCGACTCTGTCTCGCTCTTCAGGGCAACCAGAATCGGAGCGATGGTGCCGGTATCAAGGCACCGTCTCGCGAGCTGTGTCAGTCTCCGCACGTGGTGAATATGGGATATCTGGAAACTCACCAGGAGGCCGAAGCAGAAGCAGGTGATGCTGATGAAGAGATAGTTGATCGGATCGACCATAAGTCACCTCTGCCAGCGCTACGACTCCCTCTCCAGCTCCGCGATGAGAGGCACCAGAGAGTCTTCCTTCGAACAGTCTTCCGCCACGGCGATGAACCTCCTGCGGTAATAGGCATCCGTTGCCAGGTTGCCCAGCAGAAACCCGATGATGAAGGTGAGGATTCCGATCCCGATATAAATGAAGGGATCGCTCATCTCTACAGAGGCATACATGGTAGTTTTCCATTTATAGGTTTTTAGCATAAACTTTGCTATTTTATTCGATTTGAATTAATCATCATAGTGCAGATTTCAAGGTAAATAACGGGAAATATAAACGTCAACGGCACCAGGCAGGCTCTTTTGAGGGAGTGCATCCTCGGGAGGCTCCCGAACACCCGGGCGATGAGGTCGGCACCACGGGCCATCACCATGATCCCGCAGGTGCCGCCGTCAGATAGTCGAACGGGATTCGATTTTTAAGGGAGGGGGAGAAACGGTATATACGGCGTCCCCGGGAGTGCAGCAATGCAGACGGAGATCTGGAGCGATATCCTCAAGACGGCGCTCGGCACGCTCGGGAGCCGTGACGTGCGCATCGATATGCCGAGGGTGAGGCACTACGTGAACACCTACCTGGTGCGATCCCTCGACGGCCATTCGCTGCAGTTCAGCATGCCCATCACGGTGCGGAGAGATCTGCTCTCCGAAATCCCGATGGATCCCGCCGGAGCCGACGGCGCCGTGGGTGTCATTCTCGAAGAGATCAAGCGTCAAGCCCGCACGGCCCGGGAACTCGGCCCGATCGGGGGGAGGTTCACGCGGTACCCGCAGAAGTATGCCGTTCACACGGAGCCCTTCACCCTGGTGCATTCGGTCCAGGCCGTTGCAACGGCGCTCTGGAAACCGGATCACGGGAACTACGCCGATACCCGGGGTATCCACCTGACAGTTCCCGGAGCGCTGCCGTACCCCGGACCGCCCGATGCCGCGGCAGTCCGTGCGGTCGTCGAAGAGTTGAGGGCGGTCCTGGATGCCGTCGGAGCTGCCGTCCGGAGGGTGCCGAAAGATCGCCTCGAACGGGGCTGGATCGCATCGCTCGACCAGAAGGGGCTGCGGCTGCGCCTGCCCGAACTCGGTCTCGTGAGCTTCGTCGGCGACGGGACGCTGCCGGCGCGCCAGTACACGGAGCACCGCTGCTACTACCGCGTCGCAGGTCCCAAGGAGGGGATCCATGTCCCCTTTATCTGCCCGAGCGATCTCGCCCCCGTTGAGGTGGAGCTCTCTGCGAGCGGAGAGACCGCGACCGGCCTCGGCATCCGCAGGAGAGAGGTCTTTGCAGTCACCGGCTCCAACGCCGAAGGGAAGAGCACGTTCCTGCAGGCTGTGATTGCCGGCGAGGACGATCACGCGATCGGGGACGGCCGGGAGCGCGTGGTAACGGTATGGGGTCTGCGGCAGGCCTGTGCCGGCTGCCGGGAGTTCCGCGGAGAGCGCATCGACATGTTCTTCCGCACGCTGCCCCCCGGTCTGCAGGGAACCCCGTCGTCTGTCCACGGCCAGGGAAGCGGCTCGATGGTGATGGCAGAGCAGGTGCAGAAGGCGGTGGAGGAGAAGGCGCCCCTGCTGATCATCGACGAGGATCAGGCGGCCACGAACCTCCTGGTGCGGAGCTGCCTCCAGAGCGAAGATATCACCCCCCTCTCCGCGATCCTGTCCGAGAATCGCGGGGCTCTCGGGGAGACCGCTCTCCTCTTCGCCGCCTGCAGCATGGACATCCTCACCGCGGAGGCCGACCGTATCCTCCTCCTGGAGCGGCACGCGGCGAGAGCGGTGGACAGGAGCGTGTTCCGGAGGATGGTCTGCATCCACCTAGAGCAGACGCTGGAGCGGCTGCGGGAAACCCCGTTCCGCGGCGCTGCGGAGAGCGGACAGGAAGAGGAACGGGATGGAGGCAACCCTCTCTCCGGTCTGCAGCGATCCGGCACGCTGCGGGTGCAGCGCCTCAGTTCTCGGGAATGACGTGGACGGTCGACGCCTTGAAGGATGCATAGACCTCCCGCCCGATCCGGAGATCCAGATCCTCGGCGGAGCGGATCGTGACCAGGGCAGTGATCGGGACGCCGCAGTCGACGACCACGTGCGCGAACGGCCCGGAGGGGACGGTGCGCACGATGGTTCCCCGGTAGAGGTTCCGCGCACTCGTCTTCCCCCGCTCTCGCAGATCGAGTGTTACGTCTTCGGCACGGAACAGGACGCTCACCCTCTGCCCCGGCAGTGCGGCTGAAATGCCGTGGACGATGGTCCCGCCGACATCCACATCGACCTCGCCGTTGCGGTTCGAGGTCACCGTGCCCGGCAGTATATTCTCCACCCCCACGAAGCGGGCGATGCTCG
>FWPV01008693.1_pt1 | contig 17609 bp, 19 predicted proteins | sample 2228371 | NCBI WGS metagenome assembly FWPV01 (sample SAMEA103939776, study PRJEB20133) | metagenome | reverse complement strand
AGAGTCCCCCATCACCTTCTTCCGGGCAGGGTGTACGGAGGAGTCCTGTCTCCCCGCAGTGCGGCCTCTCCCCTGGAAGAGGATCGGGGATACCCCGCGGTCCCTCTCCCATGAGATCCTCAGGGGCAATGGATCCCATGGGTGCGATCAGCCCGGTGTCGGGCGTGCGCGCATGTCGCAGTCTTGTGGCCCGCCGTTTGGAACATTTCATCGAATGTCTCCGCAGGGTATATCGCAGGCGGGGGAGGATCCTGCGCGTCGCGATGCCCCGGGGAGTGCCATACTACACCTACGGGATTTGCGAAGAAGGTTGCGGGGGTGGCCCTGACGCTTCCGGAACCCACTTCGATGTTCTCCTCCCCCCTTTCATTCGCTACGCGGGACTCCCGAATCCACTCGCCGAACGGTTCCGGTGTGCCCACCGGTTATGCGATCCTTTTATGTAGCAGCTTCGGAGGTACGGATCGAAACCGCCATGCGTCCCTGCGAAGATCTGGTCATCGTCAGGCTGCCTTCCGGTTACACCAGACCGCGCCGCGATCTGCTTCGGGATGCGACGGACCGCTGGGGTCCGCTGAAGACAGCGATACCGGGGGTCCGGATGACTCTGGACGCACTGCAGCAGTTCTCCAGAGATCTGCTGGTCATCTGTCACTGGAGAATCGTTCTGGGTGCGCTGGCGTATCGGCGGGATTACTACGATCCGGGACTGCTCAAGATGACGGATGTCGGCGTGGTCCTGCGGAGACTGGGACTGGGAACCGCGCTCGTGCAGGCCGCGATCCGGGTTGCGTGCGAGCAGCGGCGCGGCATCACGCTCAATCCCATCGACGATGCCGCCCGTGCCTTCTTCGCGAGATGGGGGATGCACGAGCGGCGGGAGGGGGATCAGGTGCACCTAGAGCTCAGCGCGGACGAGGTGCATGCCCTGGCAGAGAAGGGACCATCGATTCCCCTAGTCGACGAATCTCCCCTCCCCGATCGGAGCGGATCCGGAACGGGCGGCACGTTCAGGTAACGCTGCTCGTGGATACCCGTATAAATCGCGGATCCGAAGCTGCCGCCTCCACCGCCTGGATGGCACTTCGCTCCTTGTCTTTGATCTCCAGCATGATGTCGATATCCACGGGGCGGGATACCGCAAGGAATCTCCGGAAGTCAGCGAGATCGATCGACTCCGCATGCACCCCCGCCCGTCTCCCCGCCTGCTGCGAGCTGTAATCCACCATGGGAACGCCGTCCTCCGCTGCCCAGGTGGCGCCTGCCAAGCGCACCGCCTCTCCACAACTCTCGCCGGAGCCGTTCACGCGGTGGTGAAATACATCCAGCAGGACCGGTACGCCTGTCCTGTCGTGCACGCTCACGCAGTCGGCGAGCGTATACAGGCGATCGTCGTTCTCTATCACGAGGCGGGAGCGGATCTGATCCGGAAGGGCTTCATACCGCCTGATGAACCTCTCGATGCTCCTTCGCCTGTCTCCGTAGACGCCTCCGAGATGCAGATGCACCTTGGCGTCCGTATGTAGCTCCAGCGCTTCGAGCACCTGCGCATGATATGCGAGTTCCCTCTTGCTCCTCTCCTGAACGGCGGTATTCATCGAGTTCAGCAGAACGAACTGGTCCGGGTGCATGGAGATGCGGATGCGGTGCCGACGGATGAACTCCGCGATACAGGAGAATGCATCGGCGAATCGCCTCTGCCAGGGAGATCGGCAGTCGGGGTGGGAAGCGAAGGGTATCAGATCAGAGGTGATCCGGAAGAAGAGGATGCCGTTCTCCACGTTGAACTCCAGTATTCGGTACAGGCATTCGAGGTTGTTCCGGACAGCCCGTTCCAGCCTCTCCTCCGAGTACGATGCCAGGCGAAACGTCGATCCTGCCCGGCATCCGATGCTCCTGTTGATGCAGGGATACCCGATCCGCACGATCCATCCCCCCTTTGCGATACTCCCTCTTAATACCATGGATCCTCCGCCCCGTGCGTGGTGAACCGCGGGGTACAGCCCTGTACCAGCCCAATTATCCAGAGCGGCGGAAGGATCGCATGCCGCTGACAGAGCCTGTGCACGCACTCGGGATCCCCTTCCGGGGGAAGTGAAGGGCATCTCCGTGGTGCGTTTGTTCGTCTATCGCATCTACAGCGATGCAGTCTGCCTGATCGGCATCGGGTGGGCGGATCTTGGAGGGTGATCAGGGACTGCATCGGGGAGGACGAGACCACGGCAAGATTGCCATGGTTCTCCAGACGCATCCTCCTCCCGCTATATCGGGGCGACTGGGGCGATTCAGGACGCTACAGACTCCCGTTTCGCGGCGCAACCGCTCGAGCGGTCCTGGCCAAGGATGGTGAGGTGCAGGAATGGCCTGTTCCTGCCTTCTTCCACCTTTTAGAAGGCTTCACTCCCTTCGATCGAGCTCTCGAAGAGGGGGATACCATCCCGATCGGCGACGAGCCCGCCCTGCGCGTGTCGCACACACCGGGCCACTCGTGGGGCTCGGTAACGTTCATGCTCCCGAGGAGCAGAGCACCCTTCGGCGGGGATGCGATACCGCTCTTCGGCAACCTGCCGGTATGCGGGGATCTCGGTGAGTCCATCCGCTCTCCCGGAAGGCACCATCAGATCGGAGGGCTCTCTCCCCTTCGCGCCGCCTGGAAAGATCCGGTGGAACGGGGGTCGGGAGCGTAGGGACGGGGAGGTGCGCTGGCTCCGGCGCATCCGGGAGAGCGCGGATCGAGCCTTCGGCCGCAGGGGCTCCACCGATCCTGCCGGAATTACAGGAGACGTCCTGCTGGTCCTGGGAATCCCCGCAATCGCGGTAAATCCTCTCGACGTGCGGTCCAACAGGCTCGTCTTCAAGGCCCCTGCCGGCGGACGTGGCATGGGGGTGAGAGAGGGACGGGGATCGGGGACGGGCTCCGCTCTCCGCCCTAGACAGCCTCGCCCGACCCATGGGAGAGTTCTGCCAGCGCTCCGAGGTAGTTCTGCTTCTCCGCCTCGAACCGGCGACCCATCCCTTCGAGATCGGCGTCGCTGAATCCATCCCCCAACTCGTTCAGCAGCACTTCTTCGTTCTCGACATGGAACCGGACCAGCGTCTTCAACTCCGCCAGCGCGGCTCTCCATCCGGGTTTGAGCGATCGAGCAGCGAACGCTTCGCGCAGTTCCCTGCGGATTCGATTGTGATCGTCGAGGGACTCTTCGATCCGCTCCTGCAGCGTGCCCGCCAGAAGGGGCGAGAAGACACGCTCCTCAGCGTACATGTGAGTCTGCAGCTTCCGTTCCATCCGAAGGAATCCTTCGGCTCTCGACTGCTGCTGTTCCGAACCCGCTTCCTCAATCAGCCCGTCCAGCTCGGACAGGATTGCATCGTGCTCCCTTTGGATCTTCTCGACGATGTTGTCTGTCATAGCAACCTCCCGCGGGCATCGCATACCGGAGGGGGGGAAGCCCGGCGAGACAGCGAGTCTCTCTGCTGCCCAGGCATCGCCTGCTCGAATCCGGCAGTCGCGGATAGAACCCGCACCAGAACCCCCACGCGTACTTTGGCGATATCCGCGGATGCAGCCGTGGCTTGGGCTGGCTACCCCCCGCCCTCGGATCGTGCGCCGCTATTCGTCGATGAAGCGGGAGCCGGAAGCCAGGAGTTCGTCTCCGCTGAAGAGCGCCTCCAGGCAGGGCGGCAGCAGGATGCGCTCTTCCCTTCCTCTGCGATCCGAAAACCCCCTCCCTGTAGATGGCTTCTCAAAGCCGGTTCGTCCAGCCAGCGGTGCAGAAGAGCCCCCTCTGCCGGCAGATTTCGGCACGCTTCTGGGCTGCCTGCTCCATCCGGGCAGGCGCGGCATCGCGCAGAGGGAGTCCGGATCTCCCCTCGCGGCAGAAGCGGACAGAGCAGCTCCGGCGGACGGTTTCCCGCCTGCATCTGCCTCCATTTCCGCGAAGGGTTGTCATCCTGCGGAAAGAATCCTCTTGCGGTCCTTCCGGATCGTGACGCTCTTCCCCTCTCTGTCTTCCAGGTACTCCAGTACATGTCCATGCCGCAACGGGGACGCAAACCCTGCGCCCGATCTCCCGCAGTCTCACGACCTGGCCCGGCATGCCCCCGACCTTGCCCCATACCGCCGGGGACTCGTCTGCGGGAAGGACTATCGAGGAAATGATGCACTCCCCGCCCCGCGTGTTACCCCTGTGCCGGTTATCGGGCGGCTTCAGCCCTCCCGGGCGCTGCCGCTGAAATTCCTGGAGTCCGCTGCTTGGCTCCCTCGAACTGCTGGGCCATCTGCTCCAGTTCCTGCGTGCTGAACATATCCCTGGTTCTGGGGAAGATCTTCTGCTCCTCGTCTTCCACATGGTGCTGGATATTCCCCTTTACTTCCTGAAGGCGGGACTTCCACTCGCTCTCTTCGTGCCACTGGCTGGCGAGCTCCTGCATCTGGGTCCGCACCTTCTCGTGCTCGTTGAGGGCATCCCGAACCATATCTGGCATTTCGTCCCGTATCCGGGGATAGAACGCCTCCTCTTCGCCGTGCGCATGCTGGAGGAACATGCTGTGCACGCGGTCAAACTCCGGGTTCCGGGTTCCCCGCTCCGGAGGGGCGCCCCTCTCCATGATGGAGTTCAGCCCGTTCATCACTTCCTGATGTTCCTGGATGAGAACATCAACAAGATTCTGCGCCATTATCTCTCTCCTGTTGGACATTTGCGTCGTTCGAAGCAGTTTCCATCATCCCGCCCCTTCCCGCCTCCTGTTCGCCGACCGCAGCTCGCTCGCGAATCCTGCGGTCGGTGGTGCTGGCATCCCTTCATGGACCGACCGGATCTCCAATCGCCGGCGATCGCCTGTACCTCCACGACAGGCTGCGTTCACCCTTCGCTATCAGAACCGTTCGGGACTGATCGATTCCTGTTCGGGCAGTCATCCGATTCGGGATTCGGCTGCAGCAGCGCTGGCGCCTGCTGCATGACGGTTTATCTGCCTGGCCTCCTCGAAATCCCGGGCGATCTCCTGCAGCGTCTCCGTTCCGATAAGATTCCGGGCACGGGGCAGTATGCTCCTCTCTTCCTCATCGATGTGGTAGCGGACGAGCCTGTTCAACTCCCCGATCTTCTCCAGCCAGCGTTCATCCCCGGCCCGCATCCCCTCCGTGGGGCGTCCGAGCTGCTGGAGAAGGGCCTTGATCCCGCCATGCTCCCGTTCCGCGTCCCGTATGCGATCTCTCATCTCCGGTTTCAGCCTCGGATAGAGGGTCGACTCCTCGCTCTGCAAGTGCGCCAGGATCTCCGCGGCTGCACCTGCGAAGGTCTGTTCGGCGACGGCACTCGTCGCACCCGTCTGCACGGCGATGACGCTCTCCGGCGGTGCGGTGACTCCCTGGTCGAGAAGCCGGCGAAGAGCATCCATCACACGCCTGTGATCCTCGATGATGAGATCGAGAATGTTTCTTGGCATCGACTGGTCACCCGAATGTTTCTGACCGGTTCATGCGTCTGCCCCCGAGACGCCCGGCCCGCATGGGTGCAGATCGATATCGGCATCGGCCGGGAGAGCCTGATTCACCGGGCTGTCGTTGCACGGAGGATACCACTGCACCGCCCATACCCGCACCTGCCTCTATTTATACGTTGTGGCGGATCCCCTGCTGCCGGGATCGGGGTGAGAGGAGCAGGAGGATCGGATGCCCTTCGGGATACGAAGGACGAGCGCCTCTCGGTCCCCGAAGGAGAGGCTGTGCGGGAATGCGGCAGCGTGGATGAATCCCTCCACTCCCCTGTGCCGGGATACGAGGTGGTGGGGAGATGCGTGCGGAGCCGTCGGAGGGGGGAACAGCTCTATCGATTCCGATCCTGTCTCCGGGGAGCCTATCGGACGGAATCATCTCCGTATCCCGGAGAAAGACTCTGTTGCCTGCAGAATGGGGGGCGAGGGAGGTGCCCCTGTATTCATGATCCCCGGCAGCCGCCAATAGGTCTGCAGGGTGCTCGCAATACGGAAATCCCTGTTGGATGCCGGCCAAGCGACGGAATGGAGGAGCAATCGGTCGCGGGGGTCCCCGATAGATTTCCAGGGCCTGCAGATCCTCGGGGTATGTCTCCAGGATGACCTCTCGCAGATTCTTCTCGCGTCGGGGTTCTATGCAGTCCCGTGTCGTCTCCGCGCAGGGACGAGGCCTCCAGGATCCCGAGTATCTGGATAGGATCGCCAGCTGCCATCGTAGCCGTTGAGATGGCCGGAAAACGAGTGGGAAAGGTGACGGCAAGCCTCCACCCCGGTCCGGGAGAGCGGTTGAAACCATCCGCCGGACCGGTAAAGCCGGTGAAGAGACCTCTCACCCGATCCCGGGGATCGCCGCCAGCCTCTTCTCCACGGAGCCCCAGTTCACGATGTTCCAGAAGGCATCCACATACTTTCCCCGCTCGTTCTGGTAATCGAGATAGTAGGCATGCTCCCAGAGATCCAGCACAAGGATGATGGGATATGCGGGATAAACATGGTTGCTGTGCTTCTCGATCTGCATGATGACGGGGCGCCGGGTCGCCACGTCGAAGGACAGCGCCGCCCAGGCGGATCCCTCCGCACCCGTCGCGGCAGTGAACTCCTTTTTAAACCGCTCGTAGCTACCGAACTCCGCATTGAGCGCATCTGCCAGGATTCCACCGGGCTTGCCGCCCCCCTCCCCGCCAGCGGGCGCCATGTTCTCCCAGAAGAGGGAGTGGAGGATATGCCCGCCGATATTGAACGAGAGTTCCTTTAACAGTGCCTTCATGTCGATATCGGTCCCTTCACGGCGGGACCGTTCCAGCCTCTCTAGGTCGGCGTTGGCGCCGATTACGTATGCCTGGTGGTGCTTATCGTGGTGCAAGCGCAGCTGCCGCTCCGAGATCGAGGGCTCCAGGCCGCTGTAGTCGTATGGCAGAGGCGGCAGTTGGTACGTCATCTTTTCAGCCATCTGGGCATCGTCTCCATCGCAATCGTCCGCTGTCGGACCATCGCCCGAACCGTATCCTGCACCCTGTGGATTTGCGGACACCGTGGGTCCCAAAATCCTCGAGTGTCTGCCTTGCAGTTTCGGGCGGTTCCGGTCCATACAGCCTCCGACATGCTTCACGTCCCGAATTAATAAAATTAATGGAGCCCGGCAGGTGCTTCATACGTGCTCGAGCACGAGCGGGCATCGGGCTCGAGAGAAGGGTCGCGGGGACGTCATCCCTCCTTTCCCGCCGGCGCGACTCTGCCGCTCCGTGTGGTGAGGAACCCCTCCTTCTCCAGCACTCCCAGCAGGGTCCGGATCCGCTCGCCGTCGCCCCTCAGCTCGGCGATGAGGGCATCGACGGATACCTCCCCCTCCGCCAGAACGAACCGCAGGATCTCGCCGCGGACCTGCCGATCCGATCCCTTGAACGGCTCCTGCACCTGGTATACCGCACTTTGGCGGTTGGGGTTCGCCACCCGCGTCTTCAGGCGCGATCCGTAGTCCATCAGGGCATAGTACCACTCCCGGGGATCGTCCCTGACGAGGGAGAGCGCCACCAGGGGCTCGATCTCTGCATCTTTCACGCCCTCCCGACCGGGGAAGAAGAAGTGAATGAATACCCTGCGGATATTGGTCTCGATGAAGACGGTCGGCAGGTTGAAGGCGTACGCGGCGATGGCGGCGGCAGTCGCCTTCCCGATCCCCGGGAACGTCGTCAGAATCTCCCGATCGGAAGGGAGGATACCGCCGAACTCGTCTGCCACTCTCTCGGCAGTCTTCTTCAGGGCGATCGCACGGCGGTTGTAGCCCAGGCCCTGCCACTCAGCAAGCACATCCCTGAAGGGTGCTGACGCCAGGCGGTGGAAATCCGGGAACCGCTTCAGGAACCGATCGTACCGGTTCGCCACATGCTCCACCCGCGTCTGCTGCAGCATGATCTCGGAGACGAGGATGGCATAGGGATCCCGCGTTCTCCTCCAGGGAAGGTCTCTCCCGTAACGGCGGTAGTAGGCGAGGATGAGATCCTGGAAGAGATGGATCGAATCCCTGCCCGTACCTTCATCCCGTATCCGCTCATGAAGGCGGCGTTCGAGATCCAGGATGGCGGGATCCTGGAACCGCACGTGTGTGTCCATCAACTCCTCCTGTACCCTTCAGCTCCGAAGCAGCATAATCATGACGCGGTCGACGAGACTGTCCCCGATAATGCCGTTCAGCGCCCCTCAGCATGCTTCATCGGGGGAGGTGCACCCAGCCCCGTCTCCCGAACGACGGTGCCGGCTGAACCGGGATTCGGCGGGACCCCGGGGGCGAACGTGCCAGGGGAGGGGATCGGGTGGAACCGTACCCCGAAGTCGAGAAGAAGGGCTGCGGGTGTATGCGAACCTGACCCAATCGGACGGGCTCCTGATCCTAGTGAAGTCTCATGTCCCCGATCGCGCTCCTGCCTGTCGCCCCCGGCCGTGACCCGGTCGGACCTTTCGGCATTGCGGATACTGCCATCATCCCGGTCTCCGTTCAGGAGTACTTCCTCGAGCTGATCCTTGCCCCGGACCCCCATGCGCATTTCCTGGACCTACGGCAGATGCCGGGTCTCCCGATCATCGCGCTTCCCGGCGCGAACTTCTGAGCGGCTCTCCGCCCCATGCGCTCCTCTCCGGCACTCCGTCTCCTCCGGGTCACGCGCAGGGCCTACGTCAAGGGGGAACCGTCGAGAGGAGGATAGCGAATCCGATCGAACCTTGAAGATCCGCCACGATCTCCCGATGCGGATACGGGCGCCGCGATCGATCTCGACACCTTCCGGGACTCCTTTCAGCGGATCCGAACATGCACATCCTCTCCTCCTCCAAACCCGGCTCCGCATCTCCGGCGTATCCGCGATCGACCTCCCGGCCCTGAGCCGTGCACCGGGCCTCCCGCAGGTGTTTCTGGAGCGCGGGCTGAAGTCGCTCTCGATCCTGCGAGTCGATGTCGCCCGGGATCTCCCGGTGATGTGTACGGCGGAGCTCCGGCACCGGGAGGCGATCCGCCGGCAGGGCGTCGGAGACCGCGATGGAGAGCGATGTCTTCGTCCGTCTCCCCTTCTCCGCTCTCGTGGCGATCATGCGGCAGCAGGATGCGCTGTTCGAGAATTCTAACAGGATTGCGGCGTTTCCGTCCAGGGGAGGATAATACGATCCCGTTCATTCGTCCCCTCAGAGCTTCTCGGGCAAGTCAGCGGGGATGCCGCAATCGCGGGCAGCATCGTGAGCGACCGATCCCGCTGGAGAATGATCCCGACAGGAGGGTGCCGTCATTCATATCGAGCCCAATCGCCATGCTCGACCTGCAGCCAGATCTCTCTTTAAAGAGCAGCTACGCCTAGCGCACGATCCACGATTACTGTGCCGGTAGAATCCCCCTCGCCGCGATTATCTCGCCGCAGGTGGGTTCAACGGGCTTGATTCTGATTTCTTCGAGAAAAGAGAAGGGATATGTATTCCTGAGGTGATGAGTGTATGCAAGTGTGATCGGTATGGAGGTCGTAAAAATCCCCCATATGGAGAAGAAGGAGTACGACGAGCTGATCTACGAAGGGTATATCTGCCGCATCGCCTTCATCGGCGACAAATATCCCTATATCGCTCCATTTCTCTACGTCTTCGACGGCAATTTCATGTACTTCCTCTCCACGCGCTACGGCAAGAAGATCAAGTTCTTCCGCCAGCATCCCTATGTCTCCGTGGGTGTGGAGAAGTACAGCAGCGATCTCTCCTGGTACAACTTCGTCACCCTCCAGGGACGCCTCGTCGAAGTGGAGGATTCCATCGAGAAGAAGGTGATTCGCCAGAAGTTCATCGCCATGATCCGTGACAGAAACCTCTCGAAGAACATCCTCGCTGCCCTCGGGCACTCCCCTCTGGATAACATCGAGTCGATCGCGACCGAGGAACGCTCCTGCATCTGGAAGCTCACGGGGGTTACGGACATCGTCGCCCTGAAGAATCTCTAGCCATCCTCCGCACCGATCCGGCCCAGTCTGCAGGACGCTGCACTGGCGATCAATCCCTCATTTTCGTCGTCTCCTTCTTCCGCCTCCCTCTGCAGCCCGGTTCGCCTGTGCGCTCGCGCCCTAGAAGATGATCGTCTCCAGCGCGAGCACGGCGAGGCAGGCAGCGAGCGTGACGGGGGTGACAAGGAGTCCGACCCTGACGAACTCACGGTAGGTGATCGAAATTTCGCGTCTTTGCAGGAGACCGATCCACATGATGCCCGCAAGAGAGCCGAGAGGCGTGAGGTTCGCGCCCAGGTTCGAACCGACGACGGTGGCGAGGGCAGCGGCGGTAAGTCCCTCTCCCGGGAGCATGCCAACGACGGGAATGAAGGCGACCGTCATGGGGATGTTGTTCAGGACGTTCGCGGAGAGAGCGGATGCCGTTCCGAAGAGAAACACGTATGCCATATCGGAGCCGCCGCAGATCGATGCGAACGCCTGCGCGACCTCCCCGGATATGCCGTAGACTGAGAGGGCTTCGACGGTGATGAAGAGGGAGAGAAGAAAGGGCACGACGGCCCAGGGCATTCGCCGGAGGGTGGCCGGAACGGCGAAGATCTGCCTGGTTGCAGTCTCTCTTCTCAGGCAAGCCGCGTACGAATCGCGGAGGGCGAGAATGCAGAGGAGGGTGAGGGCAAAGGCGAGCGTTATCCAGTGAAGCTCGATACCGGCATAGGGTGCGACGGCAAGGGCGATGATGCACCCGAAGAGGAGCGAGATGCCGAGCGCGGCTCCGGGTCCGTCGGTGATCGCGGATCGGGGGTCTGCGGCGTAGCGGTGCTGCAGAGGCTCTGCGATCTCTTTGCGGAAGACGAGATAGAGGAGCGCGGCAGACGCGGTACCGGCGGCCAGGGTAGGGAGGATCATCCAGCCCGTGTAGGCGTCGAAGCGGATGCGAAATGCGGTGGCGACGAGGATGTTTGTCGGGTTGCCGAGATAAAGCATCATGCTCCAGGTATTGGCGGCGAAAAACTCCGCGAAGAGGTAGGGTCTGGGATTAATCCCGGCTTCCCGCGCGAAATAGTAGATGAAGGGCGTGAAAGTGAGCACGATGATGTCGTTCGATGTGACGATGGTCAGCAGGGAGACAGTCGCGTAAAGGGCGAAGAAGAGGCGCACGCCGCTGCATCCCGCAAATTTCAGCGCCATCCGCGCACAGAACTCGAAGAACCCCGTTATGTCCAGGAATATGGAGAGGAAGACCAGGGAGAGGAAGAGCAGCAGGATCCCCAGAGGATTGAGTGTTGAATCCCCCGTTACGCCCAGCAGAAGCTGATCGTAGGTGAGGATACCGAAGGCAACGATCAGGGTGGGGCCGAGCAGGCTGCCGACGATGTAGCTCTCCAGAACGATGTCACGAGAGAATAGCCGTATCTTCAGGTACGGCCTGCGGAGAAAGAAGATCGTGAGAGCGGACGTGATGGCGAACAGGATGACGACAGCAAGGCGATCCGGCATAATCATCTTCCTGCTTGCGTGCAGCGAGACATCCCATCCCCTCACAGGCCGCGCGAGGGGAATCGCGATCCATCGAGTCTCATGTCCGTTCGCGGAGGGGCGTATTCAGCCACAGGCACTGCTCCGCCCTCTCCAGGAATCCATGCAGGTCGCCGCTCTTCCGCACCTCTCGCGCCATGATCTCCCCGACGCTCCCCCTCTCGATCCGCTCCGCAACGAGGGGGAGATAGGCCCGCTCATCGTCGGTGGCGCTTTCAACCGCTGCCGCATAGAGCCGGCGGAGCTCCGGGCGGAGCGGTTCTGTGCCGCGCCGCATGGCACTGTCGATCAGCGCACGGAGAGCCGACTCTTCGTCATCGAGGTCCAGATCCCGGTTCCGCAGGAGCGCCAGGACAAAGGCGGTGATGGCCATATCAGAACGGATGCACTCCTGCTCATCCATGGCCTTGATCTCCAGGCACTGGCGCGAGAACCGCACGATCACCCCGCGGGAGTTCACCCACTCCCGACAGAGGATCTCCGCGCCCTTCTCCTTGAGCTGCCGGTAGATCGCCTGCTGGATCTCCTGGTAGTCCTCCAGGCTGCGGATCCGCTCCGGGATCAGGTCACGGCAGATGTCAGGGATCTTCGCCTGGTTGATGCGGTAATAGTGGATCCGGTTGTCCACGCACCCTGTCAACCTCCCCTCCACGCAGGGGGATGCTGCCGTGACGGCGACCAGATAGGGTATGAGGGCGCGGATGCGGTTGAACATGCCCGTCATCCTGACGGGATCGGCGTAGGGGATGTTGATCTGCAATGCCTGGATGTTCAGCCAGCCGTGCTGGCGGAGGTCGAAGAGACGGTGATAGGCCTCGTAGATCTCCTTCTCTTCGTGATCCCAGACGGCGGTCTCGGTCAGGCGGAGCAGGGGATGCATGCCCAGCCCCAGGAAGCGGCACCGTCCGTCGAGGGCGGCATGGAGATGCTTCAGCCCTCCATAGAGGGTGCTCTCGAGGGCGGCGATACTCGCCGCCGGGCGCCGGGGAACGATCTCCAGGACGTGCTTCTGGAGTTCCTTCGAGAGCTCGATCTCGCCGAAGGGCAGCTCGCTCCGCACCGAACCCGAGAGGATCTCCATGAGACGATCCGAGATGGGGAGGGGGTGGAACGCGGCGTCGTTGATGGAGTACTCGTGCTCGGTGCCCACCGTCATGCGCATCCTCCGCTGTACAGGGGCAGACAGGCCACCTTATCGGTCTCCGGTTCATCGATGCGGAGGACCACCGCCAGCTGATCCGGGGGGAGCAGGCGGATCAGTCGCGTAATATTCTCCACCGCCAGGAGGATCTGCCGCCGGTAGGCACCCGAATCCTGCTTGAGGTGGCGGACCAGGGGGCAGATGGTCTCCTTTTTCAGATAGATCTCGAGCACCCCGTCGCGTATGTCGAACGTGAAGGGGCCGGCAGCGCAGGTCTCCGGCTTCACCGCATGCACTATGCAGCGGTTCCCCTCCATGAGGATGCAGAAGCCGTCTTCCCGCACGCGAAGCCTTGCATAGCTCCCGGATTCGATCCCATCGGCCGATCGCATCAGATCTTCGAGGATCCCGATCCTCTCCGGGGTCAGCGGAGGGTGCGCGCCATGGCAACACCGCCCTCCGCATGCTTCGCAGATCCTGCTTGGGAGTCCCTCGTCCGGGCTGTCCATGGATACCTTCTCCCTGTGGCGTTACAGAGAAAACTTCATGCATCAGCGCAGTTCTCTGTCTGAAGTGTATCCTACCCGTGGGATGCTGGAGAGGATAAAGCATGCGAACCGCTCCGGAGGGCGGCGATAGTGAAAAATCTGATAACATCGCGGCGAAATGAATGAAGAACGAAATCAAGCCTCTGGATCATTCAGGAGAGCGTTCCCGCAGATCCATGAGGTGGGAGACGATCCGGCGGTATAAATCCGGGTAATACCGATCTTCTCCGCCTTCCAGAGACGGATTGTCGTTCACCTCGATGACGCAGACCCGGTCCCCGACCTCCTTGATATCCACGCCGTAGAGACCGCTGCCAATGGCATCCGCTGCCTGCAATGCCAGATCGACGACCGCCTGCGGGACCGCCTCCCTCGGCACGCTCTGCACGGCGCAGTAGACGATATGGCCGTTGACGGTCGCCTGGATCTTGAAAGTCTCTGTGGGAATGATGTACTTGGCGGCGTAGAGGAACTTGCCGTCCAGAACTCCGATGCGCCAGTCGTATGTGCTCCTGACATACTCCTGCATCACGATGCAGTCTGAGAGCTTGATGAACCGCTTCGCCACACGCGTGAACGCGTCCACCGTATCGACCTTCTCCACCCGCACGGAGAACGACGTGGACGGCTCTTTCAGGACGAGGGGGGTCCCATAGTCCTCGAAAAGGCTCCGGATCCGTGCCGGACGGATGTCATCCCTGTCCAGGAATACCGTCCGCGGCATCGCCACGCCGCGATCCATCAGGTGAAGATACATGTTGATCTTGTCCGCGCAGATCTGGATGGAGCGGGGATCGTCGATCACCGGTATGCCGTTGTACTCCGCCATCTTGGCCGCAACGAAGCTGATGTTCATCGGATCCGTCCTGCTGCGGATGAAGAGGGCGTCCACGCCGGCGATCTTCTTGATCTCCACGGGAAAGATGAAGTACACCGTATGCCCCAGGGCTTCGGCGTCATCCCGGCATCGGATGAGGGTGGAGAGCTGCAGGGAGCTGGAGAGGGTCTGCCGATCCACGAACACACCCAGTTTAGCCATGCCCGCCCTCCCGAACGGCTGCCTCGAGAAGCCGCATCTCGTCCCGGGAGAGTTTCGAGAAGCGGATGGGAGCGAGACTGGAGAGGAGGTAGCCGCCATCCGTGGAGACGGCCACGATATTGACCAGGGGAATGCGGAATGCGGAGAATACTTTCTCCGCAAGTTCTGCCATAGCGTCGTCGGGATACGCCGTCTTCCCGAAGATCGAGACCGCACTCGCGATGGATGAGGGATCGGACAGTTTCTGGTAACAGAACGGGAACTTGAAGTTGTGCGTGATGTACTTGATCACCTCGCTCGAGGTCTCCTGGCTGTTCAGGACGACATACTCCGAGGGGTCGGAGTAGTAGTGGAGTCCGTATACGATGGACGGGATCGGCACGTACGAGTAGGATATGTCCCACTCGCAGACCGGGATACCGGCACGCCGGGCCTTCATCAGGCAGACGGGAACCACGTACGCCTCCACCACCTCGCTGCTGGAGGGCGAGAGGGGCGTTCCCGCCACCTCGCTCCGCACGATGCTGTAGTAGGTGCGCGTCTTGTAGAAGTAGTTCTCGCTCACCACGAAGTTGGCCGAATTCCCGATCTTCAGGTGAAAGGGAGCGGTGCGAAGGAGCTTGCTCAATTGATCGGTCATGGAAACTCACTGCTGAAAAACGACCGTCCGTCGGGCATCACCGAGTCAATGCGATAGAATACTCCGGTACAGCCGGTCGAACTACGTAATACAGCCATCGTTTCGTCTCGATGCCGCTTCTCTATTCAGCTGTGCCTGTGGATCAGATATACCTGTTGTTTTCATCCCGTTAGCCTATCATCAGGAAGTGGCGATCCTGGAGCAGGAATCTGGCTCTCATCCATCCCCCCTCCTGCCAGCAGGCCTCGATTGCGTCGAGAGCGGCTGGAATGCTTTACCGGCGTTGAGTTGCGCAGACAGCGTCGTCCCCTATCTGCCGATCGACAGTTCTCCCATCTGCCGGGATATCGGCAATAGCGGTTCGAACGCCCTGAACCGGACGTGCAAGGGATCCATGCGCGCTCGACGTTTACGATGCTCTATCGCGGACCACACTGGTGAGGCCGAAGATCGGATGGAGGAGTTGGCATCCTGATGCAGGAGCCTGTGTCGGGGCAGAGCGGTGCCCCGGCAGAATCGTGCAGGGCGACAACGAATGTGAGAGAGAGATCCGCGTATCGCACCTTCCTGCAGAGGTGTTCCTGCCGTATCCTCGACGGAATGAGATCGAGAACCTGCAATGCACCGATCGGCGGCGGCGATGAACGATCCGAGGCATCCCCGTTGGGAGGGCTGAAGCGGACCTTCGGTTCCCACGGCACAGCCCTGTCGGGCTGAAAAATTCGTCCTCCTGCCGCCAGGTTGTTCTGGCGCGTCTTTGAAATCCCGCCCTTCTCGCAGGAACTGAACGGATCCCCCTTCTGTCCTCCGGTCGGATATTCGGGGAAATCATTATTACCTTCAGGATAATCAGCGTCGCTGGATGAAAAAGGTCTCAATTACGGTCCGGGACGAAGAATACGAGGCCTTGAAACGGCTCCTGGAGCCCTACCACTATTTGGAGAGCAGAGGGGAGAGCGTTCACGAGATCCGGCTCTACCTGCCGAATGCCGAGCTGGACGATTTCATCACCGCCGTCAAGGACACCCTGGATCTCCGGTACAAAGCCAACACGATAGAGGTGGTCACGCCCGATTTCGTGGTGTCGCCATTTCTGGCACGCGTGGAGAGGAGAGCCGAGGGCGAAAAGGCTGAAAAAAGTCCGGTCGAGCAGTTGCTCCAGGCCGCAGAGCCGAATACGAGGCTCGAACCGAGCCGGGTGGTGATCACCTGCATCGCCGGTATCATCGCACTCTCGGGGCTCTTCCTGAACAACGCCACGCTCATCATCGGTGCGATGCTTCTCTCTCCCATACTGGCCCCCATCTCCGCCTTTGCCATCTTTGTCGCTCACGGTGACATGCGGGACGCGCTGCGGAGCATCGGACTCCTGCTTGTCCTTCTCGGCTCCGTCATTGCCGTCTCTTTCCTGACCACCTTGGTCGTCTACCCCATGCTCGCCCCGCCGATCACGCCCGAGATCACCCTGCGGACCGTGACCAACCCGATCTACATCCTGATGGCCGTGTTCCTGGGTTTCGCCACCATTCTCGCGATCCAGAGGGGTCTGCTGGAGGTGATCGCCGGGGTTTCGGTGGCGGTGGCGCTGATCCCTCCGACCGTGGTGACCGGGATCTACCTCTTCGTCGACCCCTTCCTCGCGCTTCGCTCTCTCCTGCTCGTCCTGGAGAATCTCGTGGGACTGTTGACCGGAACGCTGGCGGCCACCGCGTTCCTGAGAATCGCACCGAGGACGCAGGATCAGAAAGGGATCGCCAGGCGTGCTCTGCTCCGGGTGTCGGCGGTGCTGGTTATCCTGATGATCATCATCATCGCTCTGGCGATCTTCGTGTAGTCCCCATTCGGCGGAAGCGGGGAGGTCTCCCGGCCGTGAGCAGTCCGCTCCCGGCCGGGTGGCGTGAAGCGGTGGATGCGGTGCGAACGGGGGCGTATACGCTGCCTTCCACGGCATGCGGCCCGAAGGTCGCCCGTTCGGAACTCTCGGCAGGGGGAGGCTATCGGGATCTTTGCCCCTTTTCCTGCTGCTTCCTGCGCATCTGCAGGCCCTGCCACCGTTTGAGGGCGAATGCAGCCAGGACTGCAATGAAGAGACCGTTGAAGATGAGCGGGATCCAGGTGCCATCGAAGTCCGTGCCGATGAGGTTTGCATGGACGATTGCCAGGAAGAGAGCGGCGACCATCAGGGCATGGACGGGCCGCCAGTATCTCGGGACCTGCCCCCGCAGAAGCACCGCCGCCACGGCGACGTAGATGATGATGAGGGCGGGCCTTCCCGCGTTCGTCCAGAACCCCGTCCAGGAGGTAAGCGTGGGGAGAAAGACCCGGGGATTCTCGGTGAGGACGGCGAATGCGATCGGGTGCACCGTCACCGCGGCAAGCCCGAAGGCGGCAAAGCGATGGTGCACGAAGAGGAACGGACGCCCGAAGATCCGGTAGATCTCGCGGAGGAAAGGCGTCATGATAGCGGCAATCGATAAGGCCAGGAAAGCGTAGAGCGCGAATAGACGCACGAGCAGTCGGAGCGGATCGGCAGGTATCCCGGGGAGAAGGGCCAGCAGGGTGACGGTGGCGAAGAGGAGAAGGATCGCCGCCGCAAGGATGTACCCGTTCCGGGTCGGGGGCATAGAGATACCTTGGATCGCGACTATATGAACCTTGCCCGACGGGGCTCTGTAGAGATCCCCTTCGAGCTCAATTTTTCGAGGGCAGGGAAATACCTATGAGAAATGGAGCTCCT
>FWPV01008689.1_pt1 | contig 17613 bp, 7 predicted proteins | sample 2228371 | NCBI WGS metagenome assembly FWPV01 (sample SAMEA103939776, study PRJEB20133) | metagenome | reverse complement strand
TAACTTGACTAATTATTTTTGACTTTCTTTTTATTAGTTTTTATCTATTCAACACTTTTTGGAGATGAACCAATTTTATTTCCCCTCTCGCTCAATCAAAATTTTGCTTTTAGCTCATTTTCAAATACAAAACCTCTATAATTTGAATCTTCTAAGTTTTTATTTTTAAAACTTATACCCCTAAGTTCTGAGTTCCAACTTAAAAAGTCAGAAATTTTATATTCTGAAACCAATTTAAATATATTTTCTGTTGAAAGTTCTCTTCCACTTTTATTTATCTTAGTATATATAAAATTCATATTCAACTTATCTGAAAATTTATATGTTGCAGTTAACTCATTATTTTTAATTGTATACCCATCCTTCCCTCCTTCTTCATCTAAATCAAATCTAAACATCGCTAAAAATACTTTTTTTGGTTCATATGAAGTTATCAAAGTAATGTTAGTCAAATCATATTTACTTTTACTTTCTGCTGTAACAATTTCTCTTTCCCCAATCTTATATGTAAAATTGCACCTAATTGGTTTCTTCTTTCCCTTTTCCCATCCAAATTTTAATTGCCAAAATTCAGCTTCAGAAGAAGAATCATTCATAAAAGAAGATTTTATAACTGAATAACCTTGCTCTAAAAGGAATTTTTTAGAGACATCTATTAAAAATTTTAAATTTAAAAATTCATTCCCATATCCTCCCCCTTGAATGTTTGGCTTATCTTCTTTTGAATACAAAAGTGCTAAATTCTTTATTTTCCATATCGATTTCTTACTTAAAAAGGAGATATCTCTCTTACTTATAGATGTTGATAAAGAAGATTCACGAGTATCATAGGTGTCTTGGTCATCAATTTTTGCATTTATATAAAAAAAATCTTTTAAAGAATATTCAAGGTTTAAATTTTTCGTTTTGTTTGTATTTGTATAACTTTCCTCCTCTGTTCTATTTCCTAATTCATTAATTAAAAAAGCCCCAGACATCTGAAAATTATTAAAAGGATTAGTATTAAAATTAACAGATATCTTTTTTATATCTCTGTCTGGGCTTTTTTTAGTGTAGTCTTTAAACATTCCATTCGAAAAGCTAAAACCAACTAAAGTTGACTTAAATTTTTCTAACTTTATCGGAATAACAATTTCATAATTTGTATCCTTTGAATCGATGTCTTTTAAACTTAAATTATCCTGTTTTCTATTTGAACTAAATCGTGCAGATACATTATTAAAAAAGCCTAATTTATTAATTCCTAATTGTAAGTTTACTTGTCTTACATCTTCTAAATTCTTTTCAGATATATCGTTTGCAATTTTAAATCTTGAAAAACCACTATTAATAAAAAAATTTTCTCCCAACTTAAATGCTCCTTTCATATCTAATCTATCTATTTCCATAGAAGAGAGCGAACCCAAAGGCGAAAAAAAAGCATCTCTTTTTATTATATTGGCTTCTACATTCGCTTTCCCAAGATTGATTCCCATTCCCAATTTATAAGCTTTGCCCTTCTTGATTGTTCCTTCTTCAAAAGGCTTGTATTGATAATTAGCAAATATTTTGGTTCCTGTTGCAATATATGTCGTAATTACTATTTCTCCTGTTTCATAATTTTCTATTTTATAATCCCTCCACCTGATTTTCATATTTTCTCCTAAAATATCGTTAAAGTATATTTGGTCGGAATCTTCTATTAGCGGTTTGTGAGATAATATAAATCTGCATTCATTTTTTATCCCTTCAAATGAACTTCCTTCACAATTTAATTCTTTTTCAATAAATTTACCTCCCACCAATTCTCCTTTTACAAATATACCTTTTCCTGATACATCTGAATTACTATGGGCTATTTCGGCTTGCATATTAAAATTTTTAGAAAGAGAAAAATTTGTATATAAATCTATAGTGTTTCTATCAAATTTAGAAGCAGCTGGGGGTAAAGTATAAACCCCAAAAAAGGAAATCTCTAAAAATTCATTTCCTTCTGGGATTAAACCATTATCGAGAATTTCTATTAAATTATCTTGTTCTCTTATTGCATACCTTGAAGTATCTATTACTGAATCGCCACTTTTTAAAATTTCCGACCCTGAATAAATTGTCCATTGAGATTGTATAAAATAAATATTGCCTTTTAAATTCTCTTTATAAATTCTTTCAGTTATCCGTTTTGGTGAAACAAACTCATCTTTATAATACCTATAAGAAATTGACATTGGTCCAGAACTCTCTAAGACAGTTTTCGCCACTTTAAATATTATTTTTGGACATGCATCATATTTAAGTGGTGTATAATCAACTTCATAATGCTCCTGAGGCTTAAGCAATATATCCCCCAATCTTATCTCTTCAGTTTTTTTATTAATAAATTTGTGTTTTAGCGAAATTGAATCGTCAGAAATCGCTTTATAATCAATTCCTTCCTCCTTAAACTCTTCATCTACACCACCTGCCAACTTATGCGCTTTTTGAGATGCATAAAAAAAGCCTACATTAAAGTTCTTTCCAAGCGGAATCTCGCCTGAAAATCCCACTAACGCTCCTTCTGTTAAACTGCCAACAAGTTCTGTATCATAACTTACCTCAACTTTATCAGTAGGAAGCAAAATTTCTTTAAAATAAATATCTCCCAGGAAATAATCTATTGAATATTGTGCAGAAGGTAAAATTGCTCCATTTAGCATCACAACTTCGCTACCAGCAACAATTCTATTTGACGATAGGTTATACGGTCCCTTTATATTTCTTCCATAAAAAGTATCTGTTTTTGTTGAACTTCGAGACTGAGAGAGAACTGAAGAAAAAATCCTCCCTGCTTCTTCTTTATAAACTACTTTTATCCCATTTATTTCCTTCGTAAAGGCAGCAAACTCACCTCCTTTTAAATCCGCTTGAACCTTTCCAAAATTCCCTGATAATTTAGCGCCAGACTTTGCAAAATATGCTTCCGAAAAAAAATTAACCTCCTTATCCTCTGAAAAAGGATATTCAAAAAGCCTACCTCCTATTCTTAACCTTTCTGCAATATTTGCTGTTAGCGTTAAATCTGTAGTTTGTTCAATTGCTGTATAATGTATTCCCATTCCCGTGCGAAGAGAAAAATTGCCTTCATTTCCAGAAGCTTTATATGCTCTATACTTGATACTTTTGTGTCCCTTTAACTCTAAACTGACTTTTTCCCCAATTTTCATATGGTAAAAGTCTCTTTCACTTTTTAAATATCTTCTCCTTCTTTTTTTTATTGCTCCTTTTTCAAAATCTATCATTTCTATTTGCTTCTCCATTACTACTGCCCCATTTGCATCTTTTATCTGCACTTCTTCTTGAGAAAATAAAAAAGATAAGAAAAACAAATTTAAAATTATTAATCCTAAAATTTTTCTCATCACTATTTCTAATAGTTCATTTGTTGCCTTATTTTATGGAAATTTTCCCCCAATGCTGAAACTTTGTAGTGTTAAGCTTATCTTGTGCAGTTAAAACATACTTATAAATTCCTCCCCTTACCTTTTCCCCTTCACTTCCTTTCAAATCCCACTTGCCTAAGATAATCCTGCCAGCTTTCTTTTTGATTATGACATCAACTTGAGGATAAAACAATTTCCGTATTGAAGTGTTTTTAGAATCATAAATTTCAATAACTACCCGAATATCCCCATCTGAAATTATTTTTGAAGCAGAAAAAACAATATTTTCTTTTTCATCCCTATTTGCTTTAATCCCAATAATCCGCAAAACTTTTATTATTGGGGGAAAATAACCTCTTACTCCAACAAAAATACCAAATTTGTATAATTTCGTGGTTTCAAAAATTAAGAAGTTATCATTGAACCTTGACCTAAAATCACCTTTAACCCATTCATTGTCAGATTCATTATAAAAGTAGAGAGCAAGTGCATCTTCCCTAATTCCAGGAGAAGTTGAATCAAGGTATCCATCATTATTTAAGTCATTGTAGTGAAAAAATAATAAAACTTTTTTTTTTGGTTTTTTCTCTTTTTTTGAAAAATCAATAAATCTATTATCTAATATTTTCAATATCCAATTTTCCACTTCAAAAACATCTTGCCTGGCTGAAATTATTCCCATTTTAAAATTTTCTTCAAATGAGCCTGGCAAAGCAACCATCGATAATTTCCCATTTAAAAATACTAACCCCCCTTTTTCAGAAGTTATCTTTGACTTGTTTTCTATCATAACTTCATTGATTGAATAGAAATCTTCTTCATCTCTCTTTAAATAGATAAACTTTCCACTCTTGCAAAGACATTGCTCCAATTGATAAGATGAATTTTTATTAACCTCTGTAAAATCTCTTTCAACTCTATCTTTATCACCAATATAACTTAAGACATTTGTTACCTCTCCACATCCAATTCCTGCAGGACATAAAATGTCATTTTCAAACAATTGACCAAAATCAAATTTTTCATTTTTTTCTCTTGAATATAAAATGCACAATCCATCTGAAGTAAATGATGGAGAATGATATATTAAATTTTTTGAACTACTAACTGCAACCTTTTTTAGCTGCTTGCTATTAATATCTATTATTTCTTTATTGCTATTAGTTAGCCTCAATTGATAAATACTGGTTTTAAACTTCCATTCTTCTCCAATTTTGCCTTTATTTTTAGTGGGTTCCCACAATTCAAAAACTAAATTTTCACAATTCGATGACCACCTTACATTATGAAAGATATAGTTCCCAAATTTCAAATCTATTAGAACAGATTTTTCTTTCCCATTTTTGCCTAAGATAATTAACTTGTTAAAAAAACTTACAAGAATGTTTTCTTTCATTATGCAATTTAGGCATCTGCAGATATCTATTCCAAAACAAGTTGACATTGAATCCTTCTCAAAAGCAATTACTTTTTTTTCCTTTTTTAACTCTTTTAGACTTTTTTTTGCATCATTTCCTTTTGAGTCAACTTTTACAATAAAAGAACACAAGAAATCACTTTCACAAATATCACTTCTTGAAACAAAATAGATGTATTTGTCGTTTAAATCCCATGATAAACCACTTATAAGCTGAACATTCATTTCTTCATTTGTTGTCTTTTTTAAGGATTTATTTTCTTTATCATATACATAAATATTCCAACTACTATTTTCTTCTTTCATAAAGAAGGCAATCTTGCTTCCATTTCTGTCATACCTTGGCATAAAAATCTTCTGTCCATCTTTTGCTTTAAACAAAAGCTCACAGTTAGCAGTAATAAATATCAAAAAGGAAATACAAAAGGAGATAAAAAAACACTTCATTTTCACTTTTAACTAATTATACAATCCAAATATACTTAAAAATCTAATAAAATAAAGCAAAAAGCCATAATTTTTATACTTTGGATACCTTAATTTTAAAAATTCAAATTCAGGAAAAAAATACGAAATTAAAAACTTTCCTTTTTCTTCAACCATAAGAAAATGTATTAATTTTCTAAAAATCATTGAAAAATATTTTTCTAACTTTCCCGGCATAAAAGATATATTTCGAGAACTAAGGAAAATTAGTATATTTATTACATAAATTACTACTCTTTTTTCTTTTTTTACTCTCTCAACAATTTTGCTATCGCTTCCTGATATTTTAAAATTAAACAAATATTCAAGGTGCTTAAGGGTAAAATACACTGGTAAAATAAGTTTCATCTCTTTTGCTATAAAAAATAATTTTTTAAAATCTATTTTCTCTTTTGAAAGAATTTGAAATAAATCAATCCAATTTTTTAATTTTACATTTTCAGTATGTCTTAACCAAGTATGCAAAGAAATAAATACAATACAATCTTCCACCGATAAGACATTGATTTTCACACCTTCAAATTCGATTTCTTTAGTTCTTTCAAAAACATCTTTTATTTTTACATTGGTTGCAAATCTTAAGGAAACAAATGGTAAAACATTAAAATGACAATCAACAGAGTAACAAAAATCACCTTTCATTTTCCAGAACTCAAAACTATCACTGTATTTTTTTAGAAACTTTTCCTGATACTTTCCATAGGAAATTTCAAAGCCATCCTCTTCAAGCTTTTGCCTAAGTTGTTTGAAGTTTTTTTTATCAATGAGTATGTCAATATCTCCCATAGACCTCTCTTCTATTGATGAATAATACTGGCACAACAAAGAAACACCTTTAAAAAATACTAATTTAACACCCTCACCTTCTGCCCATTTACTTAATTGTTTCATATAGTTAAGATAAAAAATATTATAAAAGGTGGAAACTTTTATGATGTTTTTTATTTCAGCATCATCGGAGAAATAATCTTGCAAGGAAAGTAATTTCAATTTGTGGTAAAAATACCCTACAATCTGTTCTTGCTTAAGAAATTTTACTAAATCTTTTTTTTCTTGCTGGGTTAAACCCAAAAAAATTTTTTTAATTTTCTCTCTTTCCTGAGAAAAAATACAAGTAAGTAATTTAAGTTTTTTTAGTATCTTATAATACACTTAGTTTTTAAAGCCCTAAGTACTGGTGTAAAGTTCCAAAAATTAGGAAATGACGGCACACTATTTACTAAACAAAACTCCCTAACAAACTAAAGGAGAACAATTTATGTCATAGCCAGCAATTCTAAATCCATAATCACAACTTATACCCAATGTAACTTTTTTCAAATTTTCATATTTTGTTAAAATGGGTTTTTCATAATATTTTTTCTTTTCCAAAAAAATCCCTCCTATTCACAACAATATACATGTTCTTTTATTTTCGTTATTCTACACATTTCTGGATTAATTGCAAAATATCTGTTTGTTTCCATATAAGAAAAAGTCGGACATAATTTACATTTTTTTAACAGGTTACATTTTATGCAATCTCTGAAATCATTTACTTTTATTTTTCTTATTTTCTTAAAAACTTCTGAATTACTCCACAATTCTATAAATTTTTCACTTTTTAAATCTCCTGCAATTTCACCCCATGAACGGCAAGGTTTTACATAGCCTTTACTTGTTATGGTGCAACTTGATATTCCAGCACCACATATATGAGAATCCAAATTAGGATAATTCTCCACTTTTAAAAAATCTTGACCGTCAAAAACTTTTGTAAAAGTATAATATTTTTCCATTTCTTTATCATTTAATCTCAACATTAAAGGTTCTGTGTTCCCGTCTTCCCGCCTAAAAATTAAAGGAGAAAAATGAATTGGTATTTCCTGCACCTTATAAAATTTATATATATCTTCAAGTTCATCAATATTAATATTCATTACTCTTACCATAATGTTCGTTTTAATATTTCTCTTTGTAACTTCTTTTATTCCTGCCATTACTTTATCGTATGTTCCTGCCACTTGCGTAAAATTATCGTATTTTAATTTATCCAAGCTATAAAAACTAAACCCAACAAACAAAACTCCCCTTAATTTACAAATAAAATCTGCAATAGTGGGCGTTATTAAAGTCCCATTTGTTTCAATCCAAAATTCAAATCCCATTTCGGAAATGAAGTGAAGAATTTCTAAAATATCTTTTCTAACAAACGGCTCTCCACCAGTAATTACTAACCTTGTTGTGCCTGCCTCTTTTAACTCGCTTATTATTCTTGCCCAATCACTAAAAGATAAACTTTTTTCTTCTTCATCTTTAACTTTAACACAATGTTTGCACATTAAATTACAACTGTTTGTAACTTCCAAAACCACCATTAATGGAATTGCTTTTTCTCTTATGTTTAAAATAAACTCTGAAAAATTCTTGATTTGCATTTATTCAAAAATTATCTCATTTAATTTCTTTAAATTTCTGCCTGAAATAATTTTATAAAATTTACAATATTGAGCAATTTTAGTTGAAAAATCAAAAAAATTTACCAAATCTTCTTTTTTTTCAATAAATCGTGGCGGGTAAGATATGAACTTTTTTAAACCATCAAATCCTTTCATTTCCAAAAATTCTGTTTCACTTTCTTTTTTTACTTCAGGGAAAAAAATTTTAGTTACTTTTGCAACATCTCTTCTATTAACATTATTAAAATCTTCTGTTTTTGGTGGTGTCCATAAAATTTCTGGGTACTTTCCTCCCCTTACAATTGTTATATCATCCGAAATGAATTCACATCCAAGATTAATGAAATGTTTTAAAATTGTAGTTTTTCCACTATTTTCTTTCCCTACTATCAAGACTCCATTCCCTTTCCCTCCACAAAAAGATGACGAATGTATTAAAAAAATATCCATTTTCATCAATATTAAACTTAATAAAGACCAAATAGTTAGATGGGCAAAGTTGATTTTGGGATTGTAAGGATGTTTCTCAATTATTTCTTCAACCTTTTCTTCAAAAGCAACTATAATCCTATTTGAAACTAAATCATTCTTTGCTTGAAAGTTAACGGCAGTTAAATCTGCATCAGAGTCACTTTCTTCTTTATATAGTATATTCACTCCATCAACTAAGTTTTGTATTTTATGTGTTCTTTTTAATTTTTGAAAATTAGTAAACCTCCCTTCTACCTTATTTTCTATTATCTCAACCTCATATTCATTAAAATTGTCCTTTTTTCTATTTTCATTTAAAAGAGTTATGTTCTTATTAAAGCCTTTATAGAAACAAAGAGCCTCATTTAATAATGATATAAATTCCTTATTTTTGCTAAAAAAATTTAAATTTAAATCATAAAAATTTAAATTACAGCTTGAAACCACTCTAAATATAAGTATAGAATTTTGGGAAGAAAAATCAAAGAGAAAACAAATTTTTAAATTCAAGTTTTAGCGTTTGTGGCAGAATGGCAAAAAGCAAACCTCAAATTGTAAAAATCAAATTTTAACTATTGTGCTTTCCCTTTTGCATTTTATTCCAGAGAACTAATAGAAAACTTCTATAATCTAAAAACATAACAAAAAAGGCTCGATATAAATCGAGCCCTCTTAATATGTATCTAAGGAATAGTCCTAAAATTTTGTATTCTTTGCTTTAATCAAAAAATCAACAGACTAAATTTGTTATTCAGCAACTATCTTACTATTCCTATCTTTCCTTTTATAGTTTTTGATGTTATTCCATCGGTTGCTCTTAAGACATAGAAATAAACTCCTGAGGCCACCTGTTTGCCGGCATTATTTCTAATATTCCATTTTGCAAGGTCTATTCCACCGAATACCCCTGGTTGAATTCCTGCTTCACCGGAAATGACATTTACTATGCTTCTCACTAACTTCCCTCTTATATCATATATTTCAATATTCACTTTCAGCATTTGTCCTTGAGTATACTCAACATTGTCCGCATTAAATGTAATTTCTCCTGCTAAGCCGGGCATCCAGGGGTTTGGATATGTATGTAAATTATCAATTTTTAATGGTGTAAACTCTGACGGCACAAGTCCTGAACGAACAGCAAATAAATCATACCTTGAAAAATGATTTGTGAATACCGTAATTGTATTTGAATTTGGATCATTTATTCCATCATATCTGACCCACGAACCAGACGAAGAACAATATCCTTTCCCCACAGCAGAAGATGTGCAATAGTAGTAAACATGCAATTTCCTTTCATCAAAAGATGTTCCATCAACAATTCCATCACCATCTACATCATTATAATAAAATATCAATCTTATATCACTATCAAACTTTATTCCCCCTGGGGCAAATTGTCTTGCTTCTCCAGTTGAAACCATTCTATCATAGGTATCTGCTGATGGAGTGCCTGATGGGTTTGTTACCTGAATTCTAACCTGGTCTGTTTTCGTAACTCCAGCTGGAAATACCGCCGTAATCATACCATTGAAGAATAATATCCCGCCTGTACTTGAAATTGTAGCTTCATTAGATAGTGTTAAAATTTCTAAGGTCGCTGTTTGCTTTTCAGTTACCGGTCCTCCTGCCACTTCCTTACTAATAAATGCTAACTTCCCATCATTCTTGTTTTGCACCATTGCGTATTCACTATAACTACTTTTCGCTGTTACTGCATAAGGAGGTAAAGTGGTATCTCCAATATACTGGATATAAGAATCAAAATTGGTTGTCTTTCCAGTTCCAAATTGATAACCTGTCATGTCTGACCAGTTTACATAGTGATAAATATCAAACCCATTCCCCTTATCTAAACTATAAATAACCCCCAAATTGTCTTTTGTCCAATTTGGGAAGAATGCAGAATATCCAGTTCCTCCTCCTACTCCATTATTTTTATAATCGGATATTCTCAAACAGTATATATAGCCAGAAGTTTCATCTTTACCATTATTTTGACAGTTATTTAACTTCGTATAATCTAAAGCATTCACCGCAGTAAGATTGGATAATACATACACCCCTGTATTCGAAGGTGGAGAAGATGATGAATCTTCTTCCTCATCCCACATTGCAACAGCTACTTTTGTGCAGTCAGGAGACCACTTTGGTTTCAAAACTACATTCTTTCCAAACATCGATGAGCCATCAATTAAAGTTTTTGATACACTTCCACCAGTTAACACAACGATACTATTTCCACTACTTGTTGACTTTACAGCCACTATTTTTCCTGCATCAGCACCACTTGAACAAACATCAGGGTCATAATAACCTTCGTTTGCTGAAGCATTTGTTACAGTCGCAGAAGCAACTGTAGAAAAAGTCACAGACCATATATTTACTGTTTTAGCACCCGTCAACCTCGCATAATAAACAGTATCATTATCTGTTCCAAAGCTAACATCGCTTACAGGCAATAATTTTTGGGCATTATTTGTTAATCTCTTACAAGTTGAGCCACCAGATACTTGTTTTACATACAAATTCCAACTTGTCTCTGACCCCGTGCCACAAGATGTGGTGCCAGAGGCAATAAATGCAAGCTTGCTGCCATCTGGACTATATGCAAGACTGAAAAATGTCTGATTTGAGGTGGGTGCAACTCCAGAATCACTAACATCAGAAATTGGAAGATAAATCTTAGTTGGCTTTTGAACATAAACAGTTGCAGATGACTGTATTGTCGGAGAAGTGCAATTAGGATAACAAATTCTCATCTTAAAAGAGCCTGTTGAGGCACTACTTCCCGCAATTGCAGTTAAAGTAAATGTCCCTTTCCCTAAACTTAAATTTCCCGAAGTTGTATTTCCTCCATTACTTCCACCTATGGTATTTGCTATAATCGTTTTTGAGCTTATATTAAAATCATTATCCCCACTCCATTCTAATTGCACTCCTACGCTATCATTCGAAGTAAATATATAATTAGGGTCAAACAAATTTATCCTTACTAACAAGGAATCATAACTCACAGAGGCAGAAGCAGGATTATCAGCAATTTTTACCATTTTATTTGTCGTATCCCACGCCCATTGACCTGTAGTCGGATTGCCGTTATCATCAATATTTTTTAAATATGTTGTCCCATATAAAACTGTCGAGGGCTTGTAGTTTAAAACTTTACTACAATAAGCAGAACCGCAAGTTGTCCAGCCTGAAATTAAAACTTCACCACTTGCTACTACTGTTCCACCTGAAATTTCAAGCTTATTTGGAGAGCCTGGAACAATTGCAGTATTATTCGAAGTATATGTTGTTGAATTACCTACATTATCCTGAACAATATATCGGTACTGATAGCAATTGCCTCCACTTACGCTGCCATCATCGTAAGAAGAACTTAAAGAATCAATCGTAGTTAATATTGCCCAGGCGCTCCAACCTGTTGTTGGGCAAGTGCCATCGCTATTAACTGCAACAGACCTTCTTTCGATTGTAGCAGAACCAGCACCTGTCTTAACCCCCGACTTACTATCTGAACCAGCAGAAAGTGTCAAGGTTACTGGCGAAGGATCATCTCCATTGGTATAACTTATTGACCCTCCAGTCGGTGGTGTGAAATCTATTTTTAAATACTTGCCGGTAGAAGTATAACCTACCCCTCTCCAAACTTCATCATACATAAAAGTATAAATAAGGTAAACAGCCTCTGAGGCATTTCCGGTAGTAACTGCCCATTGAATTTTTGCTGCAGAACCTGTGCAACCGCCTGCCTCTGTGCATGTCCCGCCGGTTATATTCAAATAAGAATCATTTGCCATCCAGTCTGTAAATCCAGCTGGGGCTGTATCAACATTTATATAAGATTTAATTTCCCTCGGTGCTCCACCACAGGCGTTGGGCGTGCAGCCAGCTGTAAAAGATAAATATTGTGTATCAGGTCCAGAATCTCCAGCGTTTGCATCCGTATGCCTTATATCAATTGTAAAATTACTGTTTGCTGGCTCCCAACAATCGTTCCCATTTACATAAGCACAACCACTTAATACAAGTGAGCCACTATCATAAACGGGATTATTTGAATCTCTTGTAATCGTATATGTGTTAGAAGCAGTTCTGCCCACATAATCGTAGCAGGTAAAACTTGCTGCGCCATTATATGTACTTGAACTTGTAAATCCATAAGCCTGATTTGCGTCATTTGATTGGTAAGGCGAAGTTGTATCATCTCCACTTCCTACTAATGTTGATAAAGCAGGATAATTTATCTTTTGAACTCCTGATTGAGTATCTGAACTTGTCACATTAACACTGAATCTACCTGATTGAGAAGAATTATAATAAACAGTAGAACCTGAAACAAAAATGTAAGACCCGCTTGCTGTTTCACTTATATTGTTCAATGTGCAGGTTGGAGCTGCTGTATCTTCCACGCAATTGCCACCACTACAATAATAATATTGAGTTGCATTGCAGTTTTGATTTTCATCCCCTACATCATAATTACACACTTGAGATGCATTACATCTGTACTGGTCTCTCCTTCTCCAAAAAATATCTGTGCAACTCCAACTGCCATAGCCACAAAAAGTTGTTCCATTTGTTGAGCAATCATCATTTAATGTATAACCAGTATCAGCGACAACGCCTTGAGTTGCAGCACCTGTATTATCAGTTCGGCACGAACCTGCACCTCCACAAGCTCTATAATACTTAGTTGCCGAACAGTCTCCTGCATCACAATCTTCTGCATACTGGCAATAATTTGTAGTTGATGGACTACCAAGTGCGTTTCCTGTGCACACCTGCCCATTAGGTATATTTGCAGAATTTCCTGCCGCTCCGCAACTGCCGGCTCCTCCACATTCTAAGGCAGTAAATGTGCATGCTGAACCAGCTCCTCCTGTGCAACTTACTCCACAGTAGTTGCTCGCATTTGACTCCCCTATCGCATTCCCTGTGCATACTTTGCTCGACGGTATTGCAAGTCCAGTTGTCCCATTCGCAGTCGTGCATGCCCCCGCTCCGTCACATTCCTCTCCTTCAAATGTACACGCTGAATTCGCTCCACCTGTGCATGTTACTGCACAATAATAACTCGCTGTTGCATCCCCTATTGAATTGTTCGTGCATACTTTGCTCGCAGGTATATTTGCTGAATTACCTGTCGAACCGCAGCTGCCTGAGCCACCACATTCTAACGCTGTAAATGTGCACGCTCCTCCTGTGCAACTTACTCCACAGTAGTTGCTCGCATTTGACTCCCCTATCGCATTCCCTGTGCATACTTTGCTCGACGGTATTGCAAGCCCAGCTGTCCCATAATCAGTTGTACATATACCTGTTCCATCACACTCCTCCCCTTCAAATGTGCACGCTGAGTTCGCTCCACCTGTGCATGTTACTGCACAATAATAACTCGCTGTTGCATCCCCATATGGCGTTGTATTACCCCCACTTTGCGTATAAGCAACCTTATCAGCTGGTACCACATCTGTATATCCTTGATAATATGTCGCTGAATTTGTATCACAACTTCCACTCCCGTTACACTCTGCATACCTTCGTGAATATGTGCACTGCCCACCTGTTGCATAATAATCCACACTCGCATCGCATGCTAATGATGTCGATGTCGCATCTCCTTGAGGAACCGTGCTACCTCCACTTTGTGTTATCGCAACTTTATATGAACTTACATTGTTGGTGTATCCTTGATAATATGTTGCTGAGTTCGTATCACAACTTCCACTCCCATTACACTCTGCATACCTTCGTGAATATGTGCACTGCCCGTTTGTGCCATAATAATCTACACTCCCATCGCATGCTGTTGATGTCCCTGTCGCATCCACTTCTGTTAAAGTCGATGTTTGAAATACTCTATAAGCGGTTACATTAGTTATGCCTATTCCATTATTTATATCCCCTGCTGGCTTTTGGCAAGAAATTCCATTTGTATTAGGAAGCACTTCACAAGCCCATGCAGAAGAACAATAATAAGTATTTCCCAACCCCCAGTATGTTCTACAATCAGAATGTTTATTGCAACAATATTTTCCGCTTGCACAGCTTCTTAATCTAAATGTATAAGTTCCATCAGGATTAGAGCCTCCATTATAATAATTTCTTATCTGCCAGAAATATAAACCCCCTGTGCCAGCATAGCCCTTATAATAGTTGTTAATTGTTGCCGTTGGGTCGGCTAAATTTTGTTGGTCCAGTTGTGTGCCCGAAGTTATTAAAGTTGGACTCGAACATGAAGAATCTGTTCCACAATCATATAATCTTGTTACTAACTGGTTCTGACACCCTGGGGAAGTATTTGTGTAATTAGAGGTGAAGTAATAATCATAATTTGCCGCACTGTCATAACAATCCGTTGGCTCTGTAGAATAACCATAATTTATTCCCCCACCATTACAAGTAAGGCTCTTGTTAGAAGAAGGATTAGCTGCAGATATTTCCCATTTATAAGTTCCCCTGAGAGTAGCACCACGATAAACTAATATCTTATAATAATATGTTCCTACTGAAGTAAATGTCCGAGAGGTAATTTTCGTGCACCCCATAGTTTGTCCCATGGAATCACTCGCTGGTCCTGTACATGAATCCAGCAAAGTGCAGTTATTGTAAGAACTATCACAATCCCTATGAAGTTCCAATTTCACTTGATTTGACGAACCATCACATGAATGTGTTCCATCCTCATAGGTATTATTAAAGTATACCGCTTGATTTACAGGGACGACTGCCTGAGTTACCCCTCCATCTGTTCCACTGTGAACAAACCCTTGTAACATAAAGCTTCTTAAAATATATGAACTTGCAACATTGATTTTCCAGTAGTAATCTTCGTAATTAGAGCCAGCCAAGATTACACGAACTCGATAGCAATAAGTCCCAGCAGCAGTTTCTGATACTGTTCGTTTATCATATTTATATCTTGTCCAGAACTGTTCAACACAGCCTGTACAACCCGCATCCTTGCATCCTGCACAAGGAGAACCTGTACATCCATTACAATCGGCATTAGAAGAACCGCTATCCCATATTGTGCTGCTGAGGGTTGTCGTGCAGTTTCCACCACTTACCATCATTTTTTGCAGCTGGACTTGATAGGAAATTGAATCACACCCTACATTTCCATGTTCCATTAAGTTGTCAAAAGTAATATTATTCGCTACTGGAGCAGCATTACAGGTATTCTGATTTGCAGTTCCTTGAAGCTTATTATGGGCAAATCCATTACATTTAAATTGACGAAGATTAGTTGGATATTTAGCAGAATATAGGTAATTATATGTTAAACCAATAAAGAGAATTATAAATATAAAATTCCTAAAAAATTTAACTTTTTTCATTCTTATTCTCCAAACTGATTTAGTAGATTTTAAAAATTTATTACTCATTATTCCCGCACCTCTAACTAACAACAAAATTGCCCTCTCATTAAAATAACAACTTGCATAATCTTACCAGCTTCCATGTGAACCATGCGAACCATGCGAAGCATGTGAACCATGCGAACCATGTGAACCATGCGAACCATGTGAACCATGTGAACAGTGTGAACCATGCGAAGCATGCGAACCGTGCATCCCTACTCTTTTGGCTGAAATTTTATTTCCCTTTAACTCGTTTTGTGCAACCCTTTTTGAAGTATATTTTTTATTGCTTTTTGCCATCGCTTTTGTAGTTAACAACAAAGATGTTGCAACAACAACTGCTTGCTCTTTTGTTATTTTCCCTTCTTCACTTTGCAAGAATAAGTTAACTTTCTTTTTTATTTGTGGTAATTTTTCTTTTAAATTCATAACACTTGCCTCCTTTACATATTCGTGCTCTTATTACATTTTTTTCTTGTCACTTAAGTTAATACCCAAAAATAATATTTTTATAAAAAAATTTTTAAATTTTTCAAACTAAATTTTAAAAGTGCTTTTGGTCTATCTTCAAACTCAAGCAGAAAATGTTTATTCACTATTGGTTGGTCTATCAAGAAATTTTCAATAATCATTAGTGATTTACGATATTGGGCTTTAGGATTTAACGACTTTTGTGCTAAAAGTCAAAAGTTCAACCGTAATACCTAAATTTCAATTGTGCATCTTAGTCACTTTTGTAAGTCATTATGGTACTAAACAAGAGGAAATGGAGTATATTTTTATGCTTTTGAGCCCGTTGCACAAGGCAAAAAATTGGTTTAGCAAGTTTTAACCTGAATTAGAAAACTGCATAAATAGACCCTGATTGTAGGGCAAGGCTTTAGCCTTGCGAAAAGCAAACCTAAAGGTTTGCCCTACATTTGTTAGTAACTCACGGTAGCAGGTTTTAACTTGCGTTAGAAAACCGCATAAATAGACGCAGACTAAAGTCTGCTACTCCTGTAAATAAACAAAAATAGAGTTCTGCAACAGGCTCTTTTGACATTTTTATACAAAATCTGTTTGTTGAACGGTTAAGAGAAGTTATTTTATTCAAAGGTAAAAAAACAATCATAAACTTACCAGCTCCCATGCGAACCATGTGAACCATGCGAAGCATGCGAACCATGCGAGCCATGTGAACCATGCGAACCATGTGAACCATGTGAACAGTGTGAACCATGCGAAGCATGCGAACCATGCATCCCTACTCTTTTGGCTGAAATTTTATTTCCCTTTAACTCATTTTGTGCAACCCTTTTTGAAGTATATTTTTTATTGCTTTTTGCCATTGCTCTTGTAGTTAGCAACAAAGATGTTGCAACAACAACTGCTTGCTCTTTTGTTATTTTTCCTTCTTCGCTTTGCAAAAACATACTAATTTTCTTTTTTATCTTTGGGATTTCAAGTTTCATCATTAATTCCCCCTTTGCTTTAAGTGTATAAAAATGGTCGTTTATTTATTGTCCAGTTGTGCAAATGTTTTAAGACTTCTTTATTACCTTTTTTAATTATAGTAAAAAGATATGAAATAATAGACTTATTTATTTTACATCTTTCATTAGTTAGCATTTGACCAAAAATGTTACCTTGTTCGGCATAATTATATATAGGGCAAGTTCCACAATAAGGTTTAAAAACGCAATTATTACAACCTGGAATACAATCAAGGCAAGAAGCTGAGGAAACAGAGCTAACAACATCATTGTGAATCAAATCCGAGTAATCATTTTTATATACATCGCCAATTTGAAAATTATCATCGCCCATTTGAAAAAGCATTCTTCCTTCATCACAAGTAAAAACCTTACCGTCATAATTATAAGCAATTTGTCCCACACCAGCCCCACAAGGAATTCTAATATCAAGAAAATCAGGGTCTTCAGGTGTTAATATTTTAGCTAAAAAAATTGCTGCTGTTCTTTCTAATAATTCTACTCCTTTTAAGTTAAGCTGGATTATATAATCGAGAGACTCTTTATAAAAATCAA
>FWPV01007595.1_pt1 | contig 17614 bp, 13 predicted proteins | sample 2228371 | NCBI WGS metagenome assembly FWPV01 (sample SAMEA103939776, study PRJEB20133) | metagenome | reverse complement strand
TAAGAGAAACAAGCTGACCAGCTTGTTAAAATAATAATAGTATTTTTATGATGGGGGATAATAGGGCTTTGGTGTTGGATGATGAAAAGATATTAAAAGAAATAGAGTGTCTCGTAAAAGAAACCTTTATGCTTTGGGATGAAATAAGGGTTGGTTTTTCATGGCGGCATTACTTCTTCAACCATACTCAAAGGGTGCGGAAACTTAGTTTAACAATAGGAAAAAATGAAGGTGCAGACTTAAGAAAGTTAGAATATGCAGCCTTATTGCATGATATTACAAAACGTTATGATGGTGGATTTCTTATGGATAAGGATGGAAAACGTATAATAAACGAGGATGGATTCTGGCTAAATGAATTACTTATGCCCAATCCAAATAAGAACAACATCGTTACCCAATTATTTAATGAGCATAATCTTGCTTATAAAATACATAATGTATCTGGAGCTGTGATAGCCGAAAAAATCCTGGAAAGATATGGATTCCCGGATGACTTTTGTAAAGGTGTTGCCTCTGCTGTGCGTAACCATTTAAAACCATTAGAAAGCAGTGTAGAAAAGATAAAAGAATTCAATAACAATTTAGAAGGTAGAATAATATATGAAGCAGATACCATGGACTCAAACCTGGGTCTATCAGCTTTTTTTAGAAATATAGGTATACATACGCATGCCATGATACAAAGAACCGGTAAAGCTGACCTGAAAGAATATATTGAAGGCATACCACGCTGGCTTAATATGAAGGAAGAGTTTTTGCCAAATATGCAAACAGATACAGGACGTAAAATAGCAATCGCCAGACAAAAGAGAAATTGGGATATGTGGTATCAAATAGAAAAAGAAAAAGAAAACTTTGAACTAAACGAAGTATATGGCATACTTGGTGTTATAAAATATTTTATGAGCTGTCATGAAGACCCCAGTATGGCTGAACAAACCGCTTATATAGAAAAAGAATGGATACCGCAAAGAAAGATGATGCTAGCAAATGAAAATTCTAGAAGAAAAGAAGCGGAAGAAAGCTTAAATAGAGCCATTAATTTCAATTCGTTGTTAATTAGAGAATCAAATGGTGAAATTTAGGTTAATATCAATTTTAAAAATAATTATTTAATATAATTATCATTTATTATAAAATCCCTCTAAATCTCCCTTTGGAAAAGGAAGATTTTCATGATTTACACTTTTTCAAAGGGATTTGGGATTGCATAAATAAAAAATATTATTACCCAATATCATATTCTTTAACTTTTCTGAAAAGAGTTCTAAGACCCATATTTAAGATTTTGGCTGCTAGAGCTTTATTATTGTTTGTATATTTCAGAGTTTCGGATATGAGTTTTCGTTCAGCATCCTTTGCTGACATACCTACATGAATATCTACCTGCCATTTATCATCACCTACACGCCTGATATGTTTTGGCAGATCATTTATGCTAAGAGTTGGGCGTGTAGCCATAACTACCATACCTTCAATGCAATTCTTTAGTTCTCTAACATTGCCAGGCCAATAATACTCAATCAAGAATTGCATAGCTTGATCAGTTATCCCATTAACTTTTTTGCCATTTAGCTTGCTAGCATCGCGTATAAATGATTCAACAAGCAAAGGTATGTCCTCTTTGCGCTGTCTTAAAGGTGGAAGTTCAATAACCACTCCATGGAGTCTGTAATATAAATCCTCTCTGAATTTACCTTCTTTGATTGCGGATTCCAGGTTTTTATTCGTTGCAGCGATGAGTCGCACATCGACTTTAATTGTCTCCATACCTCCAACGCGTTCAAACTCCTTATCTTCTAACACTCTAAGTAGTTTGACCTGAGTATAAGGGCTTATATCAGATACCTCATTAAGAAATAGTGTGCCTCCATTGGCAAGTTCGAATCGCCCTTTTTTTGTTGTAAAAGCATTAGTGAATGCTCCTCTTTCATGACCGAAAAGCTCGCTTTCTATCACACTTTCAGGAAGTGCAGCACAGCTTAGTTCTATAAAAGGTTTTTCTTTTCTGGGACTGTTATAGTGTATCGCTCTTGCTACCAGATTTTTTCCGGTGCCTGTTTCACCGTAAATTAATACAGGTGTCATTGCCGGAGCTATTTGAGCTATAGTTCGGTAAACACGCTGCATCTTTTCCGAATTGCCCACGAATCCGGTTAATCCATATTTACTATCCAGTGGATGATGGCTTGATATATCATCAGCAAGGATGATCCTTTTTCTTAATATTTCGCTAACAGATAATTTTAATTTATCAATATTGATTGGTTTTATTTGAAGGTCATAAGCACCAGCTTTAATAGCATTTACAGCCATTTCTACATTGTCCGAGCTTGCCATCATTATGACATCTGCTTCAGGATACTTTTCTTTAGTAGCTCCCATAAGTTTCATCCCATCAATGTTAGGGACATTTAAGGCTGTAATTACCAGATCTATTTTTTCTTCATTAAGACAATTCAATGCTTTTTCTTCGTCATCTACAGGAATTGCATTGTATCCTTCTTCTGCTAGAGCAGTTGCAATCGATTCTCTAACATCTTCATCATTATCCACTACTAGAATTGTCTTATTGTTTTTCATTTTGGTTCTTAAACTTACATCCTTGTAAGTATTTTGGAAGGTTAAATTGATTTTGAGAAGTCTATCGAATTATGTTCATAAAACATTCAAATTCCATAATTATTATATCACTTTTGGCTTATATAGGCAAGGTATATTAAAAACAAAGGAATTAAAACAATTCTATTTTTTTCAATTATGTGGCATAAGATAAATAGAGACATTCATATTTCCATAATATACATCTTCTATCTTCTTAAAATTGTAATCAAAAAGACTTTTAACAATATGTATACCAGAAACCCATTCTGCATCTTTCTGATAAACGAGAAATATTTTGCTTAAATTTACACTTAATCTTGATTTTACAATTGCAATCATGTCTTCTGGCTTTCTATCAGATGGTTCAGTTTCTATTACAAGTTCATTTAAACTTCTGCCTGGATAACCAACCTGCTTAACAGGTGTTCGTAAGTAATAGTTTATTGGTATATCAGACCATGAAGGTGCAAAAACTATAACATCATTAACATCTGCTTTTGAATCTATAAAACGAGCAATCTCACGATCATAGGATTTTACCATTATGAAGTGATACCAGTATAATGAAACAGATGAGACAGATATTATCAAAATTAATATGATTCCCAGAAAGTATTTGTTTTTAATTTTTGATAATCCCAAGCCCAATATTAACACAAAGGCAGGAAAAGCAGAAATTGAGTATCTTGATGATAGGAATATTGGCTTTTTTATTGAAACTAGCATAGGTATAGCAAGTGTCACAAAAAGATAAACCATAATTAAAATAAAGTTCATGTCTTTCTTTATATAGGGTATAATAATCCCTTTATAACGTTTAATTGAAAAGATACCTGAAAGAAAACTAAACATAAAAATAACTATTCCGAGCAATATTATTGAATTATTGATTCTGGAGCTAAATACATTAAAAACTAAACCACAATATGTGACAAAAGTTTCAAATACATGATAAGGACGCATATATGGTATCCAGCCTACTATAGCTGAACTACCATATTGTTTTGTAATAAATATTGGTAGCCATGGGACATAAGTTATGGCTATAATACCCAGTGAAATAATGAATTTCCAGTTTTTATCTTTCTGAGTAAAAAAGTAGATAGCAGAGAAAACTACACCAGCAATTGCTATGAAAAGTCCATAGTTATGAGTATATACGGTTAATATGGTAGTTATGATATATAAAACCCAGGATGAAATTTTATCAGTGTTTAACGCCTTATATAAGAAGTATAAGGAGAGCAAACCTAAAAGTGCAAGCATAGAATACATACGCACTTCCTGGCTATACCGAACATGAAATTCTCCAATTGCTCCTATTAAGGCACTTATAAGACCTGTTTTTCGGTTGAATAGAGATGATCCCATATAATAAATCGCAGGAATGAGCAAAAAGCCAAATATGGCGACAAATAAACGAACAGAAAACTCACCCTTTCCGAATATTTTCATCCATAAATGTAGCAAAAAGTAGTGTAAAGGTGGAGAAACGTCACTCTTGAGTTCAGTTATAATCTCTGAAAAACTCTTTTCTGCAATTCTAATCCCATTTGCTTCATCAAGCCATAGTGATTTATGAGTTAATCCATAAAAACGTAACAAAAAAGCAATTATTAGTATAAGTAATAATAAGAACCATGTTTTTTTTGATTCAATACTTGAAAAAATAGCCATATTAATACCCATTTAAAAGTATCCTTTCATTATGGTTACAAAAAAGTGTTTCTTTCCTCTTATAAACTTTTGAATATTTTAGAGATATTTTTTCTGGTTTTTATCAACTCCTCTCCATTGAAAAACATGTTTAGATATGAGATAATATCAAAGCAAATTTCAATTTCCTTTTTATTATAACACTATAGTTTAAATATATCCATTAGATTTATAAAGTATAGGAGGGATTGATTGAGGTCAAAAGGTGTTACCTGGAAATCCATTGTTACCAGCTTATTGCTAATTCCGATAAATTCATATTGGATTGCGCGTAGTGAAACTGGTAGCACGATCTTTTATTCAACAACTTCATCACTTTTTTGTAATGCAATATTTACTCTGTTTGTTATTGTCTTTATAAATGAATTTTCAAAGTTATGGCTCAAGTCTGGTTTGTTTTCTCAGGGAGAGCTTCTGTCTATATATATAATGGTTTCGTCAGCATCAGCACTTTGTGGTGAAAGTGTTGGTCAACAACTTGTCAGGAATATAAGCTCATCATTCTGGTTTGCCACTCCTGAAAATGAATGGGCGACATTGTTCAATCATTATTTACCAAAGTGGCTAACTGTTGATGAAAAAATTGCATTAAAATCATTCTATGATGGCACACATGGTAGTTCTTCATTGCTCTATACCCCGAGCCATATAAAAGCATGGCTATTTCCACTTCTTCCCTGGCTTGCTCTGATACTCTTACTGGTTTTTATAATGATTTGTATAAATATCGTTGTAAGAAGGCAATGGATAGAATATGAGAAGTTGACTTATCCTGTAATTCAATTACCTCTGGCGATGACAGGTGAGCAGAATAGCTTACTTAAAAATAAAGGAATGTGGACAGGTTTCAGTATTGGGGCAGGTATCACACTATTAAATGGATTTCATTATCTTTTTCCGAGAGTACCCGGATTACAAAATATATATAATATCAGCGATCTGTTCGTATCAAAACCATGGAATTCAATGCAACCAATGGTAATTGCTATTTATCCTTGTGCCATTGGTCTTGCGTATTTTATGCCATTGGATCTTGCCTTTTCAACATGGTTCTTCTTCTTTTTCTGGAAAGCCCAGTTAGTTATTGGAAGCATCATGGGATTACACAGCCTGCCTGAATTTCCTTATGCAAAATGGCAACAGACAGGTGCTTATTTAGCAGTCGGCATATTAGCAATATTAGTCGGAAGAAAACAAATAGCCAGTGTGCTTAAATCAGCATGGAAAAACCATCATGAAAGTGAACCGATGAATCCAAGAACAGCGGTATTAGGCATAATTTTGGGCTTTGGATTGCTTATACTTTTCAGCTTTCAAATCGGGATAACTCCCTGGGTTAGTATTTTTTTCTTCGGTGTTTACTTTATTTTATCAATTGCAGTGACTCGCATGCGTGCAGAATTAGGTCCTTTGGTTCATGAGCTTTACTACAGTAACAGTGACCAGGTCTTATCTGCAATTATGGGCACGCGACGTATAACGCCTAATAGCCTTACTTCAATATCATTATTCTGGTGGTTAACACGCAGTCAGAACTCACACGTTATGCCTCATCAATTAGAAGGATTCAAATTAGCAGAGCGAACAAACATAAATACTCGACGGTTATGGGTCTTTATGCTTATTTCTGCTGTGCTTGGTGCATTCTTTTGCTCCTGGTCTGTTTTGGATACAGGTTACAGATATGGCAGTAATGCAGGATTTAGCTCAGAAGCATTCACAAGGCTTCAATCATGGCTTACCAATCCCAGGACGATGGACATACCAGCTAGTGCGTTTATGGGTGTTGGATTCTTATTTGCTATGTTCCTTCTCTGGATGAAGAGGCGCTTCTTATGGTGGCAATTCCACCCAATCGGATATGCTATCACTCAAGGAGATTGGGCAATCACATTTATCTGGTTCCCTATATTTGTAAGTTGGTTGCTTAAATCAGTTATATTAAAGTATGGTGGAATAAAGACACATAGAAATGCAATACCTTTATTTTTGGGATTAATATTGGGCGATTTCATTATCGGCGCAATATGGGGGATAATAGGTTTGCTTACAGGAAAACCTGTGTATCATTTCAAAAACTGGTAGAATTACAAAACAAAAACATGGATTTCTAAATATATTGAGACAGATACCAAGCATAAATTTTACATCCATGAACTCTAAACAACAACTCACACAGAACATTATAAAGACGAAACACGGAGGCACAGAGACACGGAGATATTTAATTATTTTTTTATCACGAATGGCACGAATTATATACAAATAATGAGACCCCTCTCTGATTCTCCCCGTGGACGGGGCGAGAACTCTGTTACCCCTCTCTAGCTCTCCCCCATAAACAGGGAAAGAATATTTCCCTCCGTTTACGGAGGGATTAAGGGAGGCAAAAAGATGATAATTATTTTTTTGTTATATTCGTGCTATTCGTTTTTTATTCGCGTTCTTTGTGTTTAATTTTTCTCCGTGCCTCCGTGTCTCTGTGTTTTTTTGTATTATTTTTCACTTAAATTGGTTTTCAACCTAGCCTGCATATTTACCGTTAGATCACCTTTCCAGTAAACTCTTATGTGCAAAAAAAAATTTTGCATTTGATAATCATTAAACATTCTATTACGTCTATTTTAAAAGACCGAACATTTTTACTCATTATTCGTCTAATCTGTGGATTTATAAAGTTGCTACTTTATAATCTATTAAGCAAGCCTTCTGACATATTATTCAGAGGAAATTGCTTAATGCTTTAATTATACTGGCATTGTTCGAATGAAGAAACACAGAGTAGCAGAGAGATAAGAAAGTATGTTTTAGTCTCCTCCCATGCAATCTCTGTTTTCTCTGTGTTTCTATTACAATGCGGTATGATTATCAAAAATTGAAAGGAGAGTTTTTCAAATGAAAAAGAAATGGCTATTAATACTAATATCTTTAATTTTTGCATTTTCAGCGTTCTTTGCAGTTCAGAAATATACACAAGCCCAACCTCCTGGTAGACCGGGTGGCACAGCAGGAGGGGGAATGGGCGCTCCACCAGCAGGAATGATGGTAATGCAGATTCTGCCTCTGGAATCTATGTGGGCGCAAATTTCTTTCGAAATTGATGCCACCGATGATGCCCTTATTAAAGCAAGAAAAGCTTTCCAGGATACCTGGACCAAGAGAAAAGCAATGATGGAAAAAGCACAAAGTGCTGGTGACGATGCTGATGTAAGAAGAGCCATGAGAACCGATCTTGAAAAACTAAAAAGTGAATTAGACACAAAGCTGAAAGGAATACTTACATCTAAACAAATAGAAGAACTTGCAAAATGGGAAAAGGAAAACCAAAGAAGGTTCCAAATGCGGCAAGGCACCGGCGGTGGGCAACCAGGAAGAACTCAACAAAGATAATTAAACCTTATAACTCTTTTTGAGTCTAATTGACTGTAAATTTATAGGTCTATTAGGTTAAATTTGTAATATACCAAATAGACCTATAGTATTTCATTATAATTATTGATTCTTAATTGAAAATCAAAGAACTTCGGAAGATATATAATAAAACCAGGAATTATAAACAACTTTTAATCATTGAACTTGTCTTATATAATTTTTATCTTTTATATAAAGCGACGTTAATTTATAAACTCAACAAGAAAAAAGTAGTCATCTAGAATCTAATTATAACATGGTGTTCAGATGAATTAGCAAATAAATAAAAAACATTTGTTTATGTTTCTGCATTGAATACAAGAGCATTGTTAGTTGCATTAATTGAAATAAGATAGGTTCATTTCTTGATTTTTTAATACCATTTGCAGTATTCATGTAATAGAATTAGATCATGCACGTTGAGTGACAGAATTAAAGCTTTGAAGCTATACCACAAAAATTCAATGGCTGTTAGAAATTTCAGAATGGAACAATAAAAGGAGTAGATATATATGAAGAAATGGATAATAATAATCGTCATACTGGTTGTTCTTCTAGTCAGTGTTGGTGCTGTTCTTGCTGCCATAGGCAAACTTCCGTTTATAAAGAAAGATAATAAGAAGGCCGCTTCTGCATTAAGGACAACATTTGTTGAGCGTGGAGATATTACTGTAACTGTAAGTGCAACAGGAGTTATCGAGCCGTTAGTTACAGTGGAGGTGCGTTCAAAAGCAAGTGGAGCGATCACGAAGATGGCAGTGGAAACTGGTGATAAATTAAATGCAGGTGATCTAATTGCAGAGATAGAAAAAACTTATACACAGGCGGATGTTGATCAGGCAGAAGCAGACCTTAAGTCTGCAAAAGCTCGTAGAGATCAAGCAATTATGAATATCGAGCTACAAAAACAGCAAGTTGAGGCTCAAATAAAACAGGCTCAAACAAATGTGGCAGATGCAGAAACACGTTTGGCACAATTACAGGAGCAGATCAGGCTTGAGAAAGAGTCAAATGCAAGGCAAATCAAAGAAGCGGAAAACGATCTTTTTATGGCAAATCTGAGGCTGGAGCAAACTAAGAATCCTAGACCAGAAAATATAAAACGTGCTCAAGCAGCTGTTGATCAAGCTAAATCTAGCATGGAACTTGCCCAATCGGAATATAACAGACTCAAATCTTTACATGAGAAATCATTTGTATCTAAAGCAGAAGTAGACTCGGCAAAAGCCAAATATGAATCTGCAAAATCACAATATGAATCTGCATTAGAACAATTGAAACTAACTGAACAACCATCTAGTGAAGAAGAGATAAAACTTGCAGAACTTAATGTGAAAAAAGCTGAGTTTGCATTAGCTGCTGCAAAACAGAAGATCGAACAGGAAAAATATCGTGAAAAGGATCTTGAGCTTTATAAGTCTCAGCTTGAAGATGCAAAACTATCGCTTAAGCAAGCACTGGATAATAAGAAACAAATAGATATAAAACAAAAAGAACTTGAGTCTGCAGATGCTTCTGTTAAACGTGCAGAAGTCGCTTTGAAAAATGCAAGAGATAAGCTAGCAGATACTATTGTCAGAGCTCCAATATCTGGAACAATTCTAACAAAGAACGTAGAAGAAGGACAGGTTATTTCTTCCAGTATGGGAGCAATGGCATCTGCTGGAACATTACTTGTGACTATGGCAAATCTGGACCGCGTTTATGTTAAGACTGATGTAGATGAAACCGATATTGGTAAGGTTAAACCCGGTCAACCTGTAACTATTGTAGTTGAAGCTTTCCCGGATAGGAAATTCCGAGGCGAAGTATTGAAAATTGAACCACAGGGTAAAACTGTGCAAAATGTCACAACCTTTAAAGTAACTACAGAGCTTGAGAATCCAAATGGTATACTTAAACCAGGTATGAACGCATCTGTGGAGATAATGGTTGTAGATTTGAAAGATGTGCTTGTTGTTGATAATTCTGCAATTATGGATACACCACAGGGAAAGATGGTTACACCAGTAATAGATGGAAAACCAGGACAACCAATGCTTATAGACGCAGGAGTTCGTGGTTGGGATAAGACAGAGATCATATATGGACTTAATGAAGGAGACGAAGTCTTGATTGCATCATCTGGAAGTGCTGGCGCAGGTATGCCAGACTTTATGAAAAATATGATGAAAAATCCGATGTCAACTTTTCAGCGTATGCAAGGTGTAGGTCCTGGAGGAGGCAGGGGACCTGGCGGTCCGCCAAGATAATTGTATTTCCCCTTATAGTTTGAAATAGTGAGGAAAGATAAATATGATCAAAATGGAAAATGTGACTAAAGTGTATAGAATGGGTGAAATTGACGTATCTGCACTTAAAGGTGTCTCAATCAACGTCAATAAAGGGGAATTTGTTTCGATAATGGGTCCGTCAGGGTCAGGGAAATCTACCTTAATGAATATAATAGGGTGTCTTGATGTTCCAACAGCTGGCAGTTATATACTGGATGGGATACCTGTTGGTGGTCTAAATGATAACCAATTAGCAGAAATACGAAACAGAAAGATTGGATTTGTATTTCAAACGTTTAATCTATTGGCGCGAGAAGAAGCTATCTATAATGTTGAATTACCGATGGTTTATAACAATGTTTCAGAAAAGGAACGCAAGGAAATTGCCTATAGAATGCTTGAAATTGTGGGACTCACTCATCGCGCAAAACATAAACCTAATGAACTATCTGGTGGAGAGCGTCAGCGTGTTGCAATAGCAAGAGCTCTTGTGAATAGTCCATCAATTATTTTAGCAGATGAGCCAACCGGTAATCTGGACTCTAAAACCGGCGAAGAAATTATGGCAGTTTTTCAAAAATTAAATGAAAGTGGCATCACTATAGTTCTTGTAACACATGAAAGGGATATAGCTGCATATAGCCAAAGAATTATACATCTAAGAGATGGCTTAATAGAGGGGGAAGAGGTGTTATGAGAATAAAAGAAAGTATTCACATTGCACGTAGAAGTCTTATGGGAAATAAAATGCGTTCATTGCTGACAATGCTCGGTGTTATAATTGGCGTTGCAGCAATAATAGCTATGATCTCTATTGGTAATGGTGCAAAGTCAGATATATCTGAAAGAATAAAATCTCTTGGCACTAACGTGCTTCAGATCCGACCAGGCTCACAGCAATTTGGCATGGTCAGGTTTGGTATGGGAAGCATGATGACTCTTAAATATGAAGATGCTGAAATATTAAAAGAAAAATCCAAATATATAGATTATGTAGGACCCGAAGTATCACGCCAGGCTCAAGTTAAATTTGGAAATAAAAATGACAATATTGAGATTATAGGCACCACGCCTGAATATCAAAAAATACAAAATATACGTGCAGAAAAAGGTGACTTTTTCACTAACGATGATGTGCTATACAGGGAAAAGGTATGCCTTGTCGGTCAAACCGTTGTCAAAAACCTGTTCCAAAATGTTGATCCTATAGGACAGAAGATTAAAATAAATAATATAGAATTTCGTGTTTTAGGTGTTCTGGAAAAGAAAGGCAGTATGGGACCGTTCGATCAAGATAATAGAATTTTAATACCTGTTACTACTGCTATGAAAAGAATCTTTGGTATAGATTATTTACGTTCAATCGGTGTGCAAGTTAGAAATGCAAAGGATATGGAAGCAGCGAAGGAAGAAATAGAAACCATCTTAAGAAGACAACATAAATTGCCGTCAAATAAACAATCAGATTTTAATATTCAGGATCAATCCGCATTTTTAGAAACACTGGAAAAAACCAGCCAGAGTTTCACTTATTTACTGGGTGGTATTGCCGCAGTTTCCCTGATAGTTGGTGGAATAGGTATAATGAATATAATGCTTGTATCTGTAACAGAGCGCACTCGCGAAATTGGAACAAGGAAAGCTGTCGGGGCAAAGCGACGCGATATATTAGTGCAGTTCCTTGTTGAATCGCTCGTATTAAGCTTACTCGGCGGGATCATCGGTATATTATTAGGGGTCGGCGGAGCTAGTATCATATCAAAGGTCGCTGGTTGGAAGACAATTGTATCCATAGATGCTGTGTTACTTGCATTTGTTTTTTCAGCATCAGTCGGAATTTTCTTTGGAATTTATCCAGCAAGAAAAGCTGCAAGGCTTAACCCAATTGAAGCACTCAGATATGAATAAAGATTATTATAAAATGATGTTATTTTGTTCCCAGATGCCATAGCATATTTCTTTTTATTCTTGCTTTTTTGAATTTGTAATATATCGAAAAATCCATGTGTATATTCCCAATATAAGGAAAGCTCCAGGTGAAATTGTCATAACTATCCATGGAGTCCAGTTCTTCCCCATTACATTATAACCTAGTAAAGTTCCAAAACCGAGTATCTCCCTGACTACAGATATTGCTATCAAAGAAAGAGTATATCCAACACCTACTCCCAAAGCATCCAGGAAAGATTGCCAAACTCCATTATTAGAGGCAAAAACTTCTGCACGTCCCATAATGATGCAGTTTGTAATAATTAGTGCAACATAAGGTCCCATCCTTTCGCTTATTTCAGGATGATAAGCTTTTAAATACCTATCAGCAATGACTACATAAGTAACAATAATCGTCATGTAAACGACCATTCTGAACCTGCGGTGCGTAAGTTTCCTTATAAGGGATACAGTAGTTGAAGTTGCACATGTGACAAATATTACTGAAATGCCCATAGCAATGGCATTTGAAGTTCGGTTTGTCACTGCAAGCGTTGAGCAGATACCAAGAACCATCACAAATGCTGGGTTTTCTTTCCAGATTCCATTAATAAGGATTTTAAAATCTTGTTTTAACTTTAAACTTCTTTTTTTATCAATCATAGATTAAATACCATAAGTTTATAGATACTGAGATAAAGTTATGCTGGAATATATGACTCTGAAATTATTTTTTTCATAAGCTCTTATTGCTGCTATGTTATTTTGATCAGTCAAAACTTCTACATATTTTACATTTTTCTTCTTCAACCATTCTAATCCTGATTTTATAAGCAATGACCCGGCACCTTTACCATGATAATCTGGATCGACCGCTAAAGATATTATATGTCCCCATAAGAATCCATATATTTCTGACCTTCCTTTATCTATGCCAACTACTATATATCCTACCACATTATGGTCGCTTTCAGCTACAATTATTTCTATATTATCGTTTCTTGAGGCAAGATCAACATACCATGCTATCTCTCTTTTAAAAAATTCCTCGTTTTTTTCTCTAGGCAAGGATTTATCAAGAGCCAACCTTGTCCATACGCTGAAAGCGGATTTCGCTATCTCTTGCAACCTGGAATCATCCTCCTGCTTGAACCTTCTTACTTTAAACATAATATCTCCCTTTATATTTTAATGAGGCAATCCCCAATATCCAATCCTTGTAAATATACCAATAAAAGACCAGAAAGCTGCCATGAAATACTCACCAACAATAAACCCAAGGAATAATGGTCTGTATTTTCTATAAGTTCCAAGTCCACCGATCTTAAGAATTACATACTTGATGAGCCATCCCATTAATGTTGAAAACCACAGATGATATGAAGCATACTCAACACCAACAACATATCCTATTGGATGCAGTGGCCACCACAAAAACCTATACCTCATAAATATCAAAAAAGCCATAAATATTGCACCAGAAAGAGCTGTGTAAATTCCTGTTAAATTTGGTCCATAAGGGAACTGAATCGCATAGTTCGCTTGTTCTAAACTCCAGTATCCCACCCCCATATATATCCAATATTCAAGATTTTCTGCACCCTGACGATAAATAAATTGTAATGAACTATAGAATGCAACTATTACAGCAACAATGATACTAATAGCCATAAGTTTTGGAATCTGACGTTTTTCCACTTTTAATGTATCTGCAAGCTTAAAATTTTGCAATGTATAAGGCATTAAAGATTCTGAAGACCAATGCGGTATTGAGGAACGATCGAACCCAAGCATTATAAGGCTTGTATTATCTATACGCCTGGAACCAAAAAACGTTGTTAAAAACCAGAACGGTGAAAAGCCGACATTGACCAATAGCATCCCTGCATTTGCTACCATCCACGCGACTACTGTTGCCATCGCCCAGAAAAGGAAAATGAAAAATAACGATACCCATAGGGACATGCCCAAAAACCTGCACATCAACAATATACTGATCAAACCCGCCCATACTCCGAATACCGCAAACCTATAAGAAGTAGGTTCATTTGAATCATCAATATCTGGTGATTTATAAAATACTTTTCTGAATACATCAGCTAAATGATGCCTGCCCATCCAGATAAGAAAAATTATAAGAACTATATCACCTCCCATAACCTGATGCTGAGTTGATATTCCAGTTATGCTGAATGCTGAGAAAAAAACCTGTTGAAACTTATAGAAAGTGAAGAAAAACCAGAGACTTAAGGCAACATCAAGCTGTAAGAAATAAGTTACACCGATGACAGAAAAATAAATTAAAACCTCCAATGGCCACCCTTGCACCAGCGCATTCCATGGTCTATCCGGGAAAAAAGGTCGCAGAGAATAAAAAAGGCTCAAGCGAGGCACCGATGGAAAATAATTGTGAAGACCGTTAAGTAGATGAGCCAAAAGTGAAACAAATATACCGATTAATAATAATCTATTCTTATAAAAATTGCCAGATTGGATCACCTGTGCTGGAACTTGAACAAGCGGGAAGACATACCTTTCCCGATCGATCCATTGACGTCTTAAAATAACGCTCCAGCATGCAAAGGCAAAGAAAAAAACCAAGCTGAAAAGTATCCAAAATCCCGCAGGTCTTATCCACGCACCCCATGGTATATTACCACCGCTTATCCCTGTGAAGAAATCCCTTACAGCACGCTTGTCTGAAAGGTATGCCCATTCAGGAAGTTTAGGGATTACAACTTCCATCCATTGGTTTTCAGGAGTAGCAAAGTATAATGGAGCAGCAAGGTATGGAAAGATAAATTCCATCATGCCATATCCCGGAACAGCGGATGATGCTGCTATCATTATCCAGATAATAGCTAGTTCCGAAACTGTAAACTCTATGTTTTTTCCTGATTTTCGCAGGATGGGATTTATAAAGAATATTAGCAATATAAGGAAGAAGAATCCTCCTAATGGCATGTGGTTGGCTATTATCTGACCAAGACTATTACCATGTATGTAACCACCTATGGCGCTTTGAAATGATATCCAGATTAGGGCAGTAAATATTACACGTATAAACCTAAAACTTTTGCTCAATTCAATATTTTATCCGATCATTTACAGTCAATTTATAAAAAATGAGAAATAGCTACCATTTAATATTCTTTTAATTAAAAGCCCAAGCTCAAGTGCATGATAATCACCCCACATAGACGACTCTCCACAAGGGATTTTTTGTCCATTGGGAATATTATCCCATCCATTAGGTCTATGATATACGGAATGGAGTATAAGCCCCTGATGATCTGGACTGGTAGAAAGGTAAGGTTTTTTGAATAAGGTAGAGGCAATAGTAAGACCTGCATTATAATAATTGTTTCCTTTTGTAGCATTTCCTGCTAATTTTAAGAAATTACCAAGCCTTATCAATCCTTGTGCAGAGATTGCACCTGCTGAGCTATCTACAGGCTCATATCCATTATAAGGGTCAGCAGGTTTGTTAAGATAATCAGTTATATATACCAGACCAGGAGCTCCAGTATCCCAATAAGGTATACCATCAATCGGTGTATTTTGAATATAAAAGTCAGCGATCTCCTCTGCTGCAGAGACAAACCTGTTGATAAAATCACTTTTGCATTTCATATCAGCTATTTTGATGTCATCAAATTCTTCTTCCTGTAAGTAATTTATGAACTCAAGTTCTTCTGCAAGACCACAGATTGCCCATGCAAGACCACGTGTCCATGTGCTGAAAGGTGAATATCCCTGTTGACTGCTTGGACATCTATATGCAGAACTTTTGATATTGAAGATGACCTCATGTGCAACACGACCTTTTATATCATATATATCTCTTTTATCTCCATGATAGATGTTATATCTTATAGTTGTTTCAGCATGACATAGCAACCGCTTCAAAAGCGAAATCCGCTGATCCTGTTCCTCCATAAGAAAGTGACCCAATTGATGGCTAAGAGCCAATGCTCTTAATGTTCTTATAGTATCTATAAACAATGAGTGAGGTCCGTTAAAAGAATATATATATCCTAAACCATTTTGTAATTCTGTCCATCTGCTTGCCTGAACCGCTCCTGAGACTTTCAATGCCAACTCGTAATATCTTTTTTCCCATATATTAGAATCAATTTTTCCTTCATTTATCAGCCTCAAGAGATTACCATAGGTGCTTACATTATTGAAACCATGGTCATGAACTCCTGTATGTGTTAGATGGGGAGACATAATATTTATAGTGCTTGATCGTCCATAATTAAGAGATGATTCGTTTCCAGTAGCATCAAAATGGAGTATCGGCATGCCATATAAGAAGCCCTGTGTCCATTCTGTCCATCCTCTTGAGGTATATTTACCATTAACAGTAAAAACTGGTGACCCTTTTTCGATATTCCAGCTATCTTTTAAACTTATAATTTTCTGTTCTGCTAAATTAAACAAGTCATCTATTTGCTTTGATAATTCTTGTTGACAAATATTTTCATTAATGATCATTAAATATCTCCAAAATGTTACATAGTTTTAATCTTACCCCATAATGATAGATTCTTTCCCATAGAGTCTACTGCTAACTTTTTGCCTAAACCTGCAATGTAATATAACATATTTTCAATTAACGGATTAGCAGCTGGAAATGTTGATCTTGCATCTATACAGCAATTGATATAAGCACCTTTGCCATAATTTAGTTGCACAATGGCTGGCTTCTTATTATCGGTTCTTAAAGCTAAAGTTATATATTCATTTGATTGTGGATCGAGGTTATCGTCAAGGGTCAATGCATTTAGTTCTTTATTTGTCAATTTGTTAGGCTTTGTAAAAAGTGAAGTTTTCTCTCCTTCAGGTGTTATTTCTACATCTGAGTCAGCAGTATTCATAACAGCACATGGATATTTATCTATGGGCATCCATGTTCCAATTTGATTACCTTTTTTATCTCTATAATTATCATCAAAGGCAGATATATATATAATTCCTCCATTTTCAACAAACTTCAGCAATTCATCTTCGACACCATCCATGAAATAATCACCGTCATGACCAGGACCATTCCAGGCAAACCATATTATATTATAGTCTGAGAACTTTAAATTTCCTTTCTTTACTTCATCAACTGGCTTAACTCCTCCAGCAATGGGTCTTGTGCCACCTGTAGCTATATTAACTTCTGTGAAACTAAAATTATGTTCGCCTATTTTCTCAAAAGATTTTAACGTAGTTGCTTCTATTATTGCGCTAGAATCAGCAACAAAGATCAGAACCTTAAAATCGGCAGATATCGCTAAAGCAGGTAATAATAAAATGAAACACATAATAAAAAATACTTTCATATCACATACCTCCTATTTCCTCATAAATGCTTATGTTGATACATACATCACAATTCGATTTTAACCAGACACCAATTTTAATTATTAAATAAAAAATTGCAAGATAAAAATTAAATAATAAACCGACAAATTTATGAAGAAACCGATCCTATGTTTTTACTTCTTTGACTCATAGAAGTCTATAATAAAAAATGCTTACGATAGTATTATAGTTATGATTATACCCAAGATCAAGGAAAATATTTACTGTAATTCGGAAAGATTAACGTATGTATAGTAAAATAGCTTAAAATTTTGTGTTATTTATAAATTTTTGATTACATTTTATGGTCAAATCATGAA
>FWPV01008688.1_pt1 | contig 17616 bp, 17 predicted proteins | sample 2228371 | NCBI WGS metagenome assembly FWPV01 (sample SAMEA103939776, study PRJEB20133) | metagenome | reverse complement strand
AACCATTAAATATAACATACGGGGAAGCAGCAAAAATATTTAAAACATTTCCCATATCTTTTATAAATTTTTTGGAAAATATTTCAAATTTTTTAAAATCCTTTCCATCTGATTTCCAGGAAAAAATTTCATCGTTTTCAATCATAGATAATGTTCTGCCCAAAATGAATGGAGCTAAATTTTTTTCAATACAATTTTTGTTTATGTTATTTTCCTTTTCTTGAGCAAAGGAAACCATAATAATTGCTAAAATTATAAAAATATTTCTTAGGCTCATAAATTCACTTTAAATTTTTTAAAGCTTCTTCTGTTTTTAAAAGAAGGGGTTTTTCTGATAAGGTCTCTCCCACAGCCATTTTCATCCAAAGATTTGGAGTAATACTTCCCAACTTGCACATTTTCAACATTTCTTCACCTAAGTTTTTCCCTTCTAAATAATTTTTTATTTGAAAAGCAATTAGGTGTCCCATTGGATAATCAGGAAGATATAAAGCAGCATCTATCATATGAGAATAAATAGATAAAATTGGAGTATCCCTTTCTCCAAAGACATCGGCATAGTATAAATTCCATATCCTTTTAGCATTTTCTATAACTACTTTTTTAAGTTCTTCAGGTTTCATATTGGGATTTTTATAAAGCTCTTCCCATACAGCCATATCTACAAGGGATACACCAGCAATTTCATAAGTCATCCAATATTCATTTAAAATATCCCAATACTTAAAATTTTTATCTTCTTCTTTAAAACCTAAAATTTCTAAATCCTTCCCTTGAAAAATAAAAGCAAATGCCTCTGTAAAAGCAGTGTTTGGAACTCCCTTTAAAAAGTGATAATCCATTAAGGAATTTGAAATAACTTGTTCTACATTGTGTCCCAATTCATGCATCGCAATGTTAAAACCCTTATAATTCATTCCATTTACAGGAACCCTTGTTCTTAAATGTGCCTTATCATCTTTTGCTAAGGCACCAAGAGCATGACCTGCCCCCCTTGCAGGATCCACTTCTATATGATTTGCTATAAATTTTGCCATTTCTTCCTCAAATCCAAGTTTTTTTAAGATATTTACAATTTCCCTTTCAAATTCTTTAACATTTGGAAATTTCTTTGAAACAATTTCATCCAATTCCTTTTCAGGAATTTTTGGAGAGACCTTTAATTGATTGAACCAAATATCAAAGGGTCTTAATTTCCTTCCTAACTTTTTTTCAATTATCTTTGCAATTTCAAATTTTAAAGGGGATGAACAAACTGCTTCCAAAATTGCTTTCACTTGTTCCTTTGGAATTTCCCTTTCCTTATTAAACTTTCTTAAGATATAAGTGGGATATTTTGGTGAATAGGGGTCTTCCAATTTTAAGGCATTAAACAAGTTTAAAAAATGTTTATATCTCGTATCTTGTTCTCTCCCCTTTGAATCCGTAGGTATTCCTTCTGAAATTTTCCATATGAAATTAGGATTATTGGGCAATTCTTGAGGTATCTCTTGATTTATAATCTTTAACATAAGATTATAAATATGCTCTTGTTTTTCCAAGCCATCTTTTGAAAGATATTGTGCTTTTAGCTCATCCCTTAAACCCCAATGGCTTATGAGTTTTAAGTCCTTTGAAAAAAGGGCTTTCCCTTCCTTATTTAATATATTTCCCATAAAAAAGTTATAATTTGAAATATAGTTGTCTGCTTGAACAAATGCCTTAACTATTTCTTGCTGGACTTCTGCTGGAACTCTTGAGGTAAACCTTAAAGCAAGACGAGCCATTGCCCATTCCTGCCTTGACATTTTTTCTCCATTTTTTTCAAGTTCTTCCAAATCAGGAGCTTTAAAATTCAATAATATTATAAAGGCAATTTTGTTTTCAAATAAATCATCTGTTAAGTGTGAAGAGGGATCAAAAGAAGCCAAAATTTCATCTAAGAAGATCATTTTCCCTTCATCCACATCCATATACCACCTTAAATCCCTTCCAATCCTTGTAAAGTTTCCGTCGATAGATTCAAAAGCCCTTGAAAACCTTTCAAAGGCAAGCTTTAATTCATCACCACTGGGAATAAAATTTTCTTCTACAAACTTTAAAAAATCTTCCTCTGTTCCATCCTTTTTTTGCCAAAGGGAAGCAACTTGTTCTATCCCAGTTTTAATCCTTTCTTTTTCTTTTTCTCCAAATTTTTGAATTAAAACACTTTCAGCTTTTTTTTGAACTTCCTTAGAAATTTGAGCATTTAACAATAAAGGAATAAATAAAAACATAATAAGACCTCTCATATTTTTCTCCTTTTCAAACATTATAACATTTATGAACAAAAAAGTAAAAAATTAAGTATTATTTTAGATGAAAGAAGAAAAATTTTTTAAGGAACTACCAAATCCCTTTATAGAAAGGGAAGTTTTTAAATTAAAAGAAAGGGTTTTAGAAGCCCTTCCAAGGAAAAATACCTTCTTTTATTTAAAATATGCTTTTATTCCTTTAACCATTCTTTTCTTTATTTTTTCTTTTTTATTAATAAATAAAAACAAAGAAGATAGTTTAAAAATAAAGGAAAGAGTTTTTGTTCAAAATCCCTTAAAAATTAAAAGTGAAGATATCAAAATTGAATTAGCAGAATTTCCTTTACCTGAAGAAAAAGAAAGGGTTGAGGATATCCCTTTCATAATAAGCAAAATAAATGATTCAATAAAATTAACTTGGCAGGAAATTCCTGCTAAAAAATATAGGATAAAAAAGTGTAACCTTATCCCACCTCAAAAAAATTGCAATTATGTTGTAGAGACAAAAAATAATTATTTTATTGATAAAGATAAAGAAAAGGAAAATCTTGTAGTATACATAGTAGAAGCAGTAAAAAGCTAAAAATTAGTAGATAGCATTTGGTAGATGGCATTGAGGTTTTAAAACCCTAAATGCTGTATGCTGAGGGGTTGCCATGCATTCGGCTCGCAACGGCTTCGCCGGATTGCCACAGGCACATTCGTGCCTTCGCTGTGATACCCCAACCTGTCTTTGCGAGCGTATGCGAAGCAAGCTCCTCAAGCTCAATGCAAATGGTAACCTTTCACGGCATTTCTACTGCTCTGCTGCCCTGCTGCTCTTCTGCTCTTTTAAAACCCTAAATGCTAAATACTGAATGCCATATGCCAAGCGGTTGCCACGGCTTTATCTTGCTTCTGACAACCCTCTTTGTCTTTGCATTTTAGTTGAAATTTAATTTGATAAATATTTATGTAAGTGATATAATATTTAAAATTTGGAGGTACTATGCCAATTTACACTTATGTCTGTTCCAAATGTAAAAAGGAACAAGAATTTATCTTACCTGCTGGAAAGGAGCAAAAAATTTGTCCTTTCTGTGGAGGAAAACTAAAAAAATTTTATTCTGCTCCTGCAATTCAGTTTAAAGGTAGTGGTTTTTATATTACTGATTATGCTCGGAAAAGTCCTCCAAAAGATGAGAAAAGCGAGAAAAAATCTTCAAAACCCGATCCCTCAAAGAGTTAATTGATATACCATAAACCAAATTTGTCCATAAAAAACCCTCAGGTGTTCCTGCATCACATCTAATTCCTTCAAATTTTAAACCCAAAATTCCAGAACTTGTATAATTTTGCAATGCGTCTGTCAATTGAATTTCCCCTCCCTCCCCTTCTTTTGTCTTTTCAAGAAAACCAAAAACTTCTGGGGTTAAAATGTATCTTCCAATTATTGCAAGATTTGAAGGAGCTATTTCTGGAGCTGGTTTTTCAACTAAATTTTTTATTTTAAAAACATTTTTTTCAATTTCTTCACCTTCAATTATCCCATATTTAAATGTCTCTTCCTTTGGAACTTCTTCTAAAGCAATAACAGGCATTTTATATTTATTAAAAATTTCTATCAATTGCTTTATACAAGGAACTTTTGAAATGACTAAATCATCAGTTAAAATCACAGCAAAGGGTTCATTGCCTATCCAATTTTTCCCTTGTAAAATTGCATGTCCTAAACCTTTAATTTCCTTTTGTCTTAAGGAATAAAAATTTGCAAGTTTTGTTGGCTCTACTATTTTTTCATACTCTAAATCCTTTTCTTTTTTAATTAAATGTTCTTCAAGATTTGGATTTCTATCAAAATAATCAATAATCAATTCTTTCCCTTGGGAAGTTATAAAAAGGATTTCTTCTATTTTTGAATTTTTACATTCTTCCACAACATGGTGTAAGATTGGCTTATCCCAAACGGGTAAAAGTTCCTTTGGTAAAACTTTTGTTGCTGGTAAAAGGCGAGTTCCCAAACCTGCAACAGGAAATATTGCTTTTTTAATTTCCATAAATTAAGTTTAACATAATTAAGGTAAAAATAAAACAATTTAATAAATTTTTATAAAAGGATTTAAGTTTTTAAAGCTTTTAAAGTTTCCTCTGCCTCTAATCTTACTATATATGCTGGATCCCATTGAAAATTTTTTTTACCTAAGGCATTATTACATTTTTCCCTTATTTTTTCCCTTTGTTCTTCTTCTAATAGATCTTTTTTAACCATTTTCCCTAGGGATCTAAAAGCTTTTGCTCTAACAGGTGCCTTTTCATCTCCAAGAGAATTCATTAGGGCTAAAAAAGATTTATTTATAATTTCTTTTGTAAAATCTTCCTTTTCAAAGTTTTCAAAAAATTTCCCCAAACTTCTTACTGCTGTATCCCTTATTTCTCCATCTTCGTTTTTTGTAGCTTCTATTACTTCATCTATATAATTTAATACTTCCTTTTCTCTTATCTTACTTAAAGCATGTAAAGCCATTGCCTTTGAATAGGGATATATTTCCTTTTTATATGTTTCAATTAAAGGAATTATGGCTGGCTTTCCAATTTTTCCTAAAACCCTTGCAAGGTTTAAAGTTGCCTTTAAATCCGTCTCTTTTAATTGGCTGCAAAGCCAAAGTATGCTCTTCTCATCCTTAGCCATCTTTACTAAAATTTCCATAGCTTTTTCTATAACTTCTTTAAAATTGGGCTTGTCAAATAAATCTAAGTAAAATAAGGTAAAAATTTCTTCTATATAATTTATTTTTTCTTCTTCCCTTATACTGTTTAATTTTTTATAGAGATCTTCTAAATATTTTAAAATCTCTTCTGGATTAGGCGATTTTAAAAACAAATTAAAATTATTCTTTTCCATATTTTAATTATAACCAATTTTAAAGAATTTTGCAAATTTTTTGATATAAAATTAAAGAAAAATTTAAATATTATTGTATCAGCTATTTTCTATCAATCCAAATTTTTCAAAATAGGGGTTACTATAAATGTTGGGAAAACATTTAAAAGTGAGATTAGATTGGAAAATCATCAATAATTGATGTAAAATATAAATTTGAATAGACATAAATTGCTTAAAAGTTTTGTCAGGATTAAAAAATATAAGATTTGAAGAAATTATATTTTTGCTGAAGCTTTTGGATTTAAATTGTTAAGGATAAAAGGAAGTCATTATATATTTGTGCATCCCTCATTACTTGAATTGCTTAGTTTGCAAAATGTGGAAGGAAAAGCAAAACCATATAGAATTAAACAATTATCAAAACTTGTAGAAAAATACAATTTAAAGCTAAAGGAGGAAAGATGAAGGACTACCATATCAACATTTTTTACAGTGAAGAAGATGGCGGATATATATCTGATATTCCAGATCTTGAAGAATGTTCTGCCTTTGGTAAAACACCTGAAGAAGCATTAAAAGAAGTAAAAATAGCAATGGGAGCTTGGATAGAAGCAGCAAAAGCAGAAGGAAAACCTATCCCTAAGCCAAGATATAGACCTATAATTTATCAATTGGTAAAATAAACTAAATATCCTTTAAATTTTGTTTCTATCTATTTTCAAATTAAGAAATTAAAAAATCATAAAGGAGGCAATTTGCAATTTTGCCCCAATTTTATATTATTTTTTTTGCAAAAACCAGCATTTACTTCCAAAACATATTTTGCTTTTTCTTTTGATTGATAAGAAGGACAGGGGTCTTCTTTACAGGGCTCAAAGTTTTCTTTAATATCTACTATTTTGCCCTTGCTATCAAAAAAGATTAAATCTAAGGGGAAAAAACAATTTTTCATCCAAAAACTTTGATATTCCTCTTTTTCAAAAACAAAAAGCATTCCATATCCTTCATTTAGGGATCTTCTAAACATAAGCCCTAAATTTCTTTCTTCTTCTGTCTTTGCAATTTCAACTTTGACTTTAATTCCCCCTGAAAATTCTAAAAGAGGCCAATTGTATTGGCTTTTTTCTTCTGCCTTTGCACAACTAAGTGTCAAAATCAAGCAAAGATTTAAGATTAAACTTCTTAACATAATACCTCATAGATCTAAAACTTATATTTAAAAGTTTTGCTGCCTTTGTTTGATTCCAATTTGTCCTTTCCAAGGATAAAAAAATTAATCTTTTTGCTATTTCATCTAAATGTTTTTGTAAATCAATTCCTTTTTCAGGTAAGTCAATTATTGGTGCTTTTTCATTGGGGGTGGAAACAATTTGTTGGGGTAAACTGGATAATCTTATTACATCACTTGGCTCTAAGGTAACTGCTCTTTCAATTACATTTTCCAATTCCCTTACATTTCCAGGCCAAGTGTAATTTTCTAAAACTCTCATAGCATCTAGGGATATCTTTTTTTCTGGAATTCCCATTTTTTCACAGTATTTTTTTATAAATGCTTGTACAAGTACAGGAATATCTTCTTTTCTATTTCTTAAAGGGGGAATATCTATGTGTATTACATTTATTCTGTAATATAAGTCCTCCCTAAATTTTTTTTCAAGAACCAATTTTTCAAGGGGTTGATTTGTAGCTGCAATTACTCTTACATCTACTTCTATGTCTTTTGTAGAACCTACAGCCCTTATTAATCTATCTTGAAGAACTCTCAATAATTTTACTTGCATTCCTAAGGACATTTCTCCAATTTCATCTAAAAAAATTGTGCCCCTATCTGCAACTTGAAAAAGCCCTGGATTTGATTTTGTAGCACCAGTAAATGCCCCTTTTTCATACCCAAAAAGTTCACTTTCAAGTAAGGTCTCTGGAATGGCTCCACAATTTATGGAAACAAATCTATAAATTTTTCTGGGTCCTAAATTATGTATTGCTTTTGCAACCAATTCTTTTCCCGTTCCACTTTCTCCTGTAATTAAAACTGTGGAAGGGACTTTTGAAACCTTTTCAATTGTGGAAATTATTTTTTGCATTATAGCACTTTTTCCAATTATAAATCCATATTTTGTCTTGGCTTCTTCCCTTAATTCATATATCTCTCTTTCTAAAGCAATCTTTTCAAGGGCTTTTTGAGCCCTAAAATATAGTTCTTCCAATTCAAAGGGTTTTGAAATATAATCAAAGGCACCTTGTTTTAATGCTTCCAAGGCACCCGTATGGGAACCAAAGGCAGTTATCATTATTATGGGAACATTGCTTGCCCTTTTTTTCATTTCAATTAAAACTTCTAAACCTGATATATCTGGCATTTTAATGTCTAAGATTACAAGTTGAAAATTTGAGCCATCCTCAAAAATTTCCAATGCCTCTGTTCCAGAAGAAGCAAGAGTTACCCCACAGTTCTTTTGCTCAAAATAAAGCTTTAAAAGTTGTCTTAAATTTGGTTCATCATCTACAACTAATATATTAATCATAAGGCAGAATTACCTCAAAAATAGTTTTTTCCCTTTCCCTTGATTTTACCAAAATTTTCCCATTATGTTCAGAGATTATTCTTTTGCATAAAGCAAGTCCTATTCCTAAGCCATCTTGAAAATTAGAAGAAAAGGGCTCAAAGATTATCTCCTTTTTTTCTTCTGGTATGCCTGCACCCGTATCTTCTATCTCAATTTTTATGTATTCTTCATCTTTTAATCTTATTGTAAGCTTACCCTTTTTTGAGCCCATTGCTTTAAAACCATTTCTTACAAGATTCCACAATACTTGTTGAATCATATCTCTATCGCCATTTATGAAAACCTCTTTATCTGGAATTTCTAAGACAACTTCATGGGGATCTTTTTCAGGAGAATTTAAAAGCAAAAGGTAAAAATCCTTAAGTTGCTGGGTTAAAGAATACTTAAATTTTGCTATGGGCTTAGGTCTTGCAAATAAAAGGAAGTTTTCAATAATTCTACTTAACCTAAAGGTCTCTTGGGCAATTATATTAACTAATGTCTTCCTTTTTGGATCCATTTCACCTTCTTTTAACATTTGAACAGAACCACTTATGGAAGCCAAAGGATTCCTAATTTCATGGGCAATTGCCTGAGATAGGGAGCCAATTGTTGCCATTTTATCTTTTTTCTTTAATTCTTCTTCAAGTTTTACCTTTGAAGTTATGTCATCTAATACAACTAAAACCCCTTCCATTTCATTATTTATATTATATAGCCCAGAGATTCTCACTTCAAAAAAGTTTTCTTCCAAACCAATCTTTTTTTCAATTACAATCCTTTCTTTTTCCAGCTTTTGAATTAAGTCCTTAAAATCTTCTGAAAAAAACTTTAAATCTTCAAATCTTTTTAAAAATCCAAACCTTTTTATGCTTTCCTTATTTTGGAAAATTATTTTCCCTAATTTATCTATCGCAAATAAATAACTTGTTACAGAAGATACAATTGCTTGGTTTAAAGAGACAAGGTCTTGATACTGTTCCTCCGTTAAAGATAACTCTTCTCTTGTTTTCCTTAATCTTTCTGAAATAAAACTTCCCAAGAGAGCTACTATAAAAAATCCTAAAAAGTTTGTTATAAGATTATAATAAATTCTTCCAATGGGTAAAAGGGGTTGATAAAAAAAGGGAGGTAGTATTCTATAAAACTGCAAATCCACAAGAAGACCATAGGCAATTGAAGAAATAGCAGCAAATATGAGCCCCCCTTTTCTATAAAGGAAAAGGGAAGCCACAAGTATAGTGATTAGATATAAAAAGGTAAAGGAACCCGTCAAACTTCCTGTAAGGTAAACAATTGCTGATTCAATGACAATGTCAAAAGATAGTTGAATATAAAGGTTTGTCTTTACTGAAACAAATTTTTTCAAAATTAAATAACATATATTTAAAAAATAAATAAAGGCAGTTAAATAAAATAAAAAATCTAAGGGAAGAGCAAAAAAGTTTATGTATTGAATTATTAAAGCAGCAAGGAAAAGAGAAGTTGCTACAATTGTTCTATATATAACAAAATTTAATATTAGTTTTTCTGTCACCTATAAATACTTTACTGAATTTTTGATATGAGAGAAAACATTGGCATATACATTGCTACAACTATGAAACCAATAACAGTTCCAAGGATAACAATAATAATGGGCTCTAAAAGTTTCATAAGACCTGCCACAGCTGTATCTACTTCTTCTTCATAAAAGTCAGCAATTTTTGAAAGCATTGTATCCAATTGACCAGTCCCTTCTCCTACAGAAATCATTTGACATACCATAGGTGGAAATACACCTGTTTCTCTTAAAGGATCTGATATTGTTTTACCCGTTTCTACTTGTTTTCTAACATAAAGTACAGCATCTTCTATGATGGAATTTCCAGCTGTTCTGGCAGTTATGTCCAGTCCTTCCAAAATGGAAACACCTGAAGAAGTTAGGGTTGAAAGGGTTCTGCAAAATCTTGCCACTGCAATTTTTCTTAAAAGCATACCTAAGACGGGCAACTTTAAGAAAATTCCATCAATTACCCTTCTTCCTCTATAGGTCTTGTAATATTGTCTTAAGGAAAAAATAATTACAACAATTATGGCTACAATCAATAACATATAATCCACAAGAAAATTACTCATAGCTACAACAATTCTTGTGGGAAGGGGAAGGGTAGCACCTAGGGATGTAAAAAGGGAAGCAAAAGTTGGGATTACTTTCCATAATATAACAGCCACAACTACTGCTGCAACAGCTATAACTGCAATAGGATAAATCATTGCTGATTTGACTTGAGATTTCAATTTAACATTTTTTTCAATATATGTAGCAAGACGCTGTAAAATTGTATCTAATATACCACCTGCTTCACCAGCAGCAATCATATTTGTATATAAATTGTCAAAGGCTTTGGGATGCTTCCTCATAGCATCAGCTAAGGAAGAGCCCGATTCCACATCTGATCTAACTTGCATTATTATTTTTGCAAAGGTCTTGTTTGGTTCTTGTGTCCCAAGTATTTCAAGACACTGAACAAGGGGAAGACCTGCATTAATCATTACAGAAAACTGCCTTGTAAAAATGGATAGGGATTTAGCAGAAACAGAACCTCCAAATTTCTTTATGGCAATTTCTTTTCCCTTTTCCTTAACTGCTGTAACTATTATTCTTTGTTTTTTCAAAGAAGCTACAACAGCTTCTTTACTATCTGCCACCATAGTCCCTTCTAGGTTTGCCCTGTCAGGACCTGTTCCTTTCCAAATAAATGTTGGCATAAAAACCTCCTAATATTGAATTTTTATGAAAAGTTGCCTTAATTAAATTTTGAAAAAAACTCCTTTTTTTATTCCTTTCCTCAATGTATTCCTCTGCCTTCAGTAATGCTTTAAAAAAATCTTCCTTTAAAATATGCATAAGCATCACTTAAATTATATCACATTATCTTTTAAAAAAAAATAAAAGATCCCCATTTAAATTAAATTAATAGTTTTATTTTTCCAAATCTTCAAAGAAAAGGTCCTAATAAGATTTATTCCCTTTTAAAATTTTTCAATAACTTTAATTTAAATAAAATTATTTGGACTGGGGTTTTGGTGGTGGTATTGGAGTCCTTGGAGGTGGAGCTTGAGGCAAAACAGTTCCAACTCCCCTGTTCAATAAATCCATTAATTCTTCAGGGTTTGAAGAACGAGAAAGTGCCACTTCTTTTGAAATTAAATTTCTAAAAACCAAACTTGCCAAGGATTGATTATATGTTTGCATACCAGTTGTTGCTTGAGATGTCTGCATCATACTATAAATTTGATGTATCTTATTTTCCCTAATGAGGTTCCTTATACCAGAATTGGGTATCAAAATTTCCACTGCAAGAACTCTCCCCCTCCCATCTTTTCTTGGGAGAAGGGATTGACATAAAATTCCTTCCAGTACAAAGGATAACTGAGTTCTTACTTGAGATTGTTGATTTTGGGGAAAGACATCTACAATTCTGTTTATAGTTTCTACACAAGAGTTTGTATGAAGGGTTGCAAAAGTTAAATGTCCCGTCTCAGCAATCCTTAAAGCTGCTTCAATTGTCTCCAAGTCCCTCATCTCTCCAATTAATACCACATCGGGATCTTCCCTTAAAACAGATCTTAATGCATTATGGAAAGAATGGGTATCAGCATGCAATTCCCTTTGATTTACAATACACTTTTGATGTTTATGTAAGTATTCAACGGGATCTTCTATTGTTACAATATGTTCTTGTCTTTCTTTATTAACTTTATCTATCATTGCTGCAAGGGTTGTGGATTTACCAGATCCCGTAGGTCCTGTTACAAGGACAAGACCCCTTGGCTTTTCGCATATTTTTTCTACAACAGGAGGCAGACCCAATTCTTTAAATCCCCTAATTTCATAGGGAATTAATCTAAAAGCTCCAGCAACAGCCCCTCTTTGCATAAAAACATTTGCTCTAAAGCGAGCAATTCCTTTAATTCCAAAGGAAAAATCTAATTCTAAGTCCTCTTCAAAGCGGTGTTTTTGTGCGTCAGTTAAAATGGCATAAATTATTTGTTTTGTTTCAGCAGGGGTTAGGGGAGGATAAGCCAAGGGCTGTAATTTTCCATGAACTCTTATAGTAGGTGGAGCTTGAGTTGTTATATGTAAATCCGTTCCATTTTTTTGAACCATTTCTTGTAATAAACTTTGAATACTTAATGCCATATTACCTCCTTTAAAGGACTGTTTCTCTTACTACTTCTTCAATAGTTGTAATTCCATTCATAATTTTAACCAAACCACTTCTTCTCAATGTAAGCATCCCATCTTCAATTGCCTTTGCTTTTAACTCTAAGGCAGAAGCTCCAGACAAAATCATTTCCCTTATTTCATCTGTTATTTCCATAACTTCATATAAAGCAATTCTTCCTTTATGCCCTGTCTTACTGCAAACTTCACAACCCTTTCCCTTATAAATTTTTACTTGCTTTGCTTCTTCTGGGGTAAAACCAATGTTTATCAATACTTGTTGAGGAACTTCTACCTCTTCCTTACAGTTTTGACAAATCCTTCTAACCAACCTTTGAGCTGCAATTAAATTTACAGAAGTAGCAACAAGGAATGGTTCAATTCCCATATTTATTAACCTTGTAACAGAAGAAGGAGCATCATTTGTATGCAAAGTTGATAAAACAAGGTGTCCTGTAAGTGCAGCTTTTACAGCAATTTCAGCTGTTTCAAAATCCCTTATTTCTCCTACAAGTATAATGTTTGGATCTTGTCTTAAAAAGGATCTTAAAGCAGCTGCAAAATTTAAACCAATGGCATCGTGCATTTGGACTTGGTTTATACCTGGAATATTAAATTCTACAGGATCTTCTGCAGTCATAATGTTAACTTCTGGAGTATTAATTCTTTGTAAAGCACTATATAAGGTATTTGTCTTTCCAGAACCTGTAGGTCCTGTTACAAGTACCATCCCCCAGGGCTTAAATATTGCATCTTCAAATTTTTTCAATGATTCCTTTTCAAAACCCAATTTTGTCATATCTAACATCAAATTATCTTTGTCAAGCAATCTTAATACAATCTTTTCTCCAAAAAGAGTAGGCAAAACAGAAACCCTAAAATCCAATTCCTTTGTCCTATCTTGTAATTTCATTTTAAGCTTAATTCTTCCATCTTGGGGCAATCTCTTTTCTGCAATATCTAATTTTGATAAAATTTTTATACGAGAAGTAATGGCATCTTTAAGCTTTAGAGGGGGATTCATCATTTCATATAAAACCCCATCTATTCTAAACCTAACCCTAAATTCTTTTTCATAGGGCTCAATATGAATATCCGATGCCTTTCTCTTTATTGCATCTGTTAAAATTAAATTTACAAGTCGCACAACGGGGGCTTCCTCTGATTCTGCTTCTAAGGCAGAGACATCTACGCTTTCATCTTCATCTAAGACCTCTACAGCTGCTTCTTCTACATGTGTAAGATCTTCCATAACCTTCTTTAATTCCACTTGATGATCCGTCCCATAATATTTTTCTATTGCTCTAAAAATTGCCATATCTGAGGCAACTACGGGTTCTATGTTGTAACCAGTTAAAAATTTTAAATCATCTAAGGCAAAGACATTTGAAGGGTCTGACATAGCTATAGTTAAAGTAGAACCAAACCTTGAAACAGGCACAATTTGATATTTTCTGGCAATTTCAGGGGAAATTATCTTTATAATATTTTCATCCACTTCAATATGGTCTAAATCTACAGCAGGAACAGAAAATTGCTGGCTTAAAACCTCTGTTATATCTTGTTCTGTTACATAGCCAAGTTTGACAAGATGTTCCCCAACTTTTCCTCCAAGCTCCTTTTGTTTTTTTAATGCTTCATCTAACTGAGCTTGGGATATAAGCTTAGCTTTCAATAATAAATCACCAATCTTTACTGGCATATCAATATAAATATATATCCTTTTTTAAATTTTGTCAATAACATTGAAGAATAGCTTTTAAAGTACCCAAGGGAAAGGAAAAATCAAAAGAAATAGGCGTATTTTTATCATCTTTTAAAAGATATAAATTTATTTCTGATTTTTCCTTATCTTATCTTGTAATTTTAAACCTTTTTGTAACATAACTCTTTCCTTTAAAAGAAAAAATAAAATCATTTTCTTCCTTTATAAATACTTCATAAAATTTTCCCTTTTCATAAACCTTTAAGGGATCCTTTACATCTTTTTTAATCCTTAAAAAATAAAGAATGCTTAAAGTATCAGTAGAAAAAAAATCAAATCTATTAAAGCCCTTAAAATAATACAAATTTTCTTCTGGGAAAAAAATTGTAATTTCTTCAGTTGTTTTTTTCTTTTCTTTTATGTTTTTTTTATAAAATATTGTCTGAAAATCTGAAGCCCTCACATAACTTAAGGCAAAACTTTCCATAGAGTAAAACTTCTTTGCAATTCCCGTGGTTTGACTTTTCATTTCAATTTTGTATGCCTCACCTTCCATTTCAAAGGAAAGATTTAAAAAACCTGCCTCCATTCCAAGCCAATATAACTTATAGTTTAAAATTTCTCCCTTTAAAAGGAGATTAAAAATCAAAAAAAAGAACAATTTTCCTCCAAAAAACTTAAAATCTTTTCTTCTTCTATTTCTTCTTTAAAAAAAGATAATCCTTGAGAAAAATAATTTCCATTTCTTTCTGGAGGATACCAAGCAAAATATCCAATTGTTGGAACCCTTAAATGGTCTGCAATGTGATAAAAACCCGTATCAGGTCCTATAAAAAATTTTGCCCTTTCAATAAGGTAAGCCATTTCATTTATCTTTAAGACCTCTGGAAATTTTATAATATTTAAATATTTTGAAACCTCATCTGCATCTTTTTCTTGATTTGGACCATAGGTTAAAATCAAATTTATATCTCTTTCTTTCAATATTTTTGATAATTTAAATATTTTTTTGTAAGGAAAATCCTTTTTTTTATCACTTGAAAAGGGATGAAATACTCCATATTTTGGAAATTTTAGACCTTCCAAAAAATTTGAGACCTTTCCTTCTCTATCCACTGAAATTTCCCTTAAATTATAATCACTTAAATCAAAATCTTTAATTCCAAGAAAACTTGCAAAACTCAAATTTTTTTCTACTATATGTTTTCCTTCTGCCTTAATTTTTTTATGATAAAAAAAGAATAAAAATTTTTCTTTTAAATCCTTAAAGGAAAAACCTACCCTTTTGCAACTATTTGAAAAAAAAGATAGAAGGGCTGTTTTATAAAGCCCTTGGAGATCAAAAATTATATCTAAGTTTTCTTCCCTTAATTTTTTTAAAGAAGAAAAAAAATCTTTTTTATTAAAAGAAAAGGGGATTAGAGTATTTATAAAAGATAAGCCATTAAAGGCATTAAAATATGTTTTTTCCATTATCCAATATATTTTATAATCAGGTCTATACTTTGAAATTAAAAAAGCCAAAGGAATTGTATGTATGATATCTCCTAAATGTGAAAGCTTTAAAATTCCTATTTTCATTTTTTTAAATTTTTTAAAATATCAGATGAAGAATAAATCTTTTTCCCACCTACAATTAAGACCTTACCTCCTAAACTTTCCACAAGTTCCCTTTCTGGAACCTCCTCTTTTTGGTAATCCCCTCCCTTGCAATGGAAGTCTGGTTTTAAAATCCTAATAATTTTTAATACTGTTTCTTCTGAAAAGGGTATTATGAAATCTATGTACATTATGGAAGATAAAATTTCAAGGCGTTCTTTTAAGGGGAAAAAGGGTCTATCCTTTCCCTTTAATTTTTTAATTGATTTATCATCATTTACACCTAAAACTAACAAATCAGCAACTTCTTTGGCTGCCTTTAAGTATCTTATATGACCAGGATGTAAAATATCAAAACATCCATTTGCAAAGGAAATCTTTAAATTTTCTCTTTTAGCAATCTCCCTTATCTCTTTTAACAATTTTAAATTAATTATCTTAGGATAATCTTTCAATTTCATCTTTCAATTCCTCAAAAGAAACAGTAGCTGTTCCCATTTTTCTTACTTTAATTGCTCCAGAAATATTTGCAAGGAAACCAGCTTCTTCAAAATTTGCGCCTGATGAAAGGGCAAGGGAATAGGTTGCCAAAACGGAGTCCCCTGCACCTGTTGTATCTGCTACCTGCCCCTTTCCGTATGGTGGTATAAATACTGGCTTTTTATTTTTTTCATGGATCAATATCCCCTTAGCACCCCTTGTCATTAAAACTGCTTCTGGATTTAAATTTTTAAGTATAATTTTTGAGGCATTTACTGCATCTTCATCATTTACAATTCTAAATCCCACAAACTCTTCTGCTTCTTCAATATTTGGAGTAACAGTTGTAACCTTTTTAAAATTATTTAACCTAAATCGGGAATCAACAATTATGGGAAAAGAAAACTTATTTTTTTCTAAAAAAGAAAAGTCATAGGAATTATATCCATAGTCAGAAATAATTAAACAATCACAATCCTTTAAGGGTAATAGCATTTCCTTTGACTTTGGATAAAAAACCTCTTCATCATACCTTACAATTTGCTGCCTTGATGAATTTTCAAATCCAGCCAAAATTCTAACCTTTTTTATAGTTTTATAACCCCTTAATTTTTTTACAAATTCTGTTTTTATTTTATTTTTTTTAAAAATTTCTAAAAGAGTTTCCCCTTCTTGGTCTTCCCCTACAAATCCAAAAGGTATTGGCTCACCTCCTTGGGATTTTAAATTCATAACAACATTTGCTCCACCTCCAGGTACTGCCCATTCTTCCTTTTTTCTTAAAATTAAAACGGGTGCCTCCCTTGAAATTCTCTTTGGAACCCCCCAAACATAATAATCCAAAATTAAATCAGCCAAAACAAAAATCCTTTTCCCTTTAAAATTTTCAATTATTTTTAAGAGTTTTTCCCTTTTCATTTCAGTAGTTTATAAATTTCTTCTTTAATTTTTTCTTCCATTTTTTCTTCAAAACCCAAATGATAAGCCCTTAGCTTTTTATTTTTATCAAAAATAAAGGTTGTAGGAAAGGCAGATACACCATATCTTTCATAGGTCTTTTCTCCATCCTTTTTTTCATCATTTAAAAAAACAAAAGTGAGTTTTTCTTCTTTAATGAAATTTTTAGCTCTTTCTGTATCGTTAAAGGCCTCCACTGCTATAAACTCCACATCCTTAGTTTTTAATTCTTTCCATATTTTTTCCAATTGCGGCAACTCCGCAAGACAAGCACTTCAAGTAGGAAACCAAAAGGAAAGTAAAACAACTTTATCCTTTGTTTTATCAAAAAAATTATATTCCTTACCTTCATAATCCTTTAAAAGAAAATCTTGAGCCAAGGGAGCCCTTTCTTCTAACTTTTGAGATAAAAAATTTTCAATTCCTTCCTTTGATTTGTATATTTCTTCATAGACCTTTTCAAATAAAGAATAATTTTTTTCATTCCTTTCAAACAGGACATCAGGAAGGATCTTTTCCATTGCCTTTTCTTTTTCACCTATGAAATATAAGGCAAGAGCCCAAAAATAATTTAAATCATAGATATAAGTTCCTATATAAGTGGGTTTTACAAAAGTTGAGGCATTTTCATAAGAAAAAATTGCCCTTTCATATTCCTTTAAACCGTAATATATCTTTCCTTTATAAAGCCATAAAGAAAAATTTCTTCTTTTATAAGCCCTTTCAATCCTTTCCCTTGAAAGCCCTTTCAAATCTTTTTCAATTTTTTCCATCTGACAAAAGGATTCAAATTCTTTTATAAAATCAAGAGCTTCTTTAAAACCCTCTGCTTCAATTAAATTACTTATGGTTTCGTTATATTCAAAATAACCTAAGGGTTTTTCAAATTCTTCAAAAACTTCCAGTACCTTTTCTTTATTCTTTAATTTTCCATAAAGGGATAAAAGATATAAATTTAATTCTTTTAAATTTTCCTTATTTTT
>FWPV01008685.1_pt1 | contig 17617 bp, 17 predicted proteins | sample 2228371 | NCBI WGS metagenome assembly FWPV01 (sample SAMEA103939776, study PRJEB20133) | metagenome | reverse complement strand
CGACCGATGATGACGAAGGCGATGACGGTACTGGTGCGGTCGAGCTCGACCAGCATGATCAGCGCCGCCGCCACCATGAGCTTGTCCGCCACCGGATCGAGGAAGGCACCGAAGGCGGTGGTCTGGTTCAGCGTGCGCGCGAGATAGCCGTCGAGCCAGTCGGTCACCGCTGCGATGATGAACACCAGCGTTGCGGTGAGGTTCTTGTCGGCCATCACCAGCGTGCGCTCGGGCAGGAAGAACACACCGACGAACAGGGGGATCAGCAGGATGCGCGCCCAGGTGAGCGCGGTCGGTACGGTGAACATGGAGTCAGTTTAACTGCCGCTGTATCTGTTCGGCCAGTTTGCGACTGATACCTTCGACCCGGCACAGGTCTTCGACCGTGGCATTGCGCACGCCGCTCAGTCCGCCGAAGGTTGTCAGCAGCCGTTTGCGGCGCGCCGGACCGATGCCCGGTATGTCTTCCAGCGTCGAGGTGAGCCGCTTCTTTTCGCGCCGCGCACGGTGGCCGGCGATGGCAAAGCGATGCGCTTCGTCACGGATTTCCGCGATCAGGTGCAGCGCCGGATGTTCCGGCCCGAGCACCAGCCCCGCCTCGATGCCCGGACGGATCAGCTCTTCCGCACCCATCTTGCGCTCCACGCCCTTGGCCACGCCGACCAGCGGAAGGTCGAGTCCGAGTTCGGCCATCACCTCGACCGCGATGCCCAACTGCCCCTTGCCGCCATCGATCAGCACCAGATCGGGCCGCACACCTTCGCCGGTGACCACCTTCTCGTAGCGGCGCGTCAGGACTTGGCGCATCGCGGCGTAGTCGTCGCCGGGCGTGACGCCTTCGATGTTGTAGCGGCGGTACTCGCTGTTGCGCATCGCGCCGTTTGCCCACACGACACAGGACGCCACCGTGGCTTCGCCCATTGTGTGGCTGATGTCGAAGCATTCGATGCGCTCGGGCGCCACATCCAGCTCCAGCGCCTCAACCAGGGCGCGCACGCGGTGCGTGGCGCGCGCGCCGGCGTCGAGCTTCACGCGCAGCGCGATCTCGGCGTTCTTCAGCGCCATGTCGGCCCAGGCGCGCTCGCGCTCGTTGCGCGCCAGTGCGAGCGCCGTGCCGGGGATGGGCGCTTCGGCATCGTCGTCCGGCAGCACATTCACGATGACGCGACCCGGCGGCGGCTGGCTGGCGAAATGCTGGGCGAGGAAGGCACACAGCATGTCGGCTTCGCTGCCCTGCCCGGCGGCCGGGAAATGTGCGTGGTCGCCCAGGTGGCGACCGCCGCGCACCATGGCGTGATTGACGCACGCAGTGCCGTCTCGCTCGACCGCAACCACGATGTCGATATCCTCGTCGCGCGCGCTGTCGGCGTACTGCTTGTGCAGCACACGGCTCAACGCCTTGATCTGGTCGCGCACCTGGGCTGCCTTCTCGAACGCAAGCGCCTCGGCGGCGGCATTCATCTGGTCGGACAGCCGGTCGATCACCTCGCTGTGCCGCCCGCTCAGGAACAGGCTGGTCAGCCGCACATCCTCGTCGTAATCGGCCTTCGACACCTTGCCGACACAGGGCGCGGAACAGCGGTGGATCTGGTGCAGCAGGCAGGGCCGCGAGCGGTTGGCGAACACGCTGTTTTCGCAGGTGCGCAGCAGGAAGGCGCGCTGCACCAGCTGTATCGTTTCGCGTACCGCCCACACGCTGGGCAGCGGGCCGAAATAGCGCGCATCGCGTCCCACCGTGCCGCGGAAGAAAGCAATGCGCGGGAAGGCATCCTGCGTGAGCTTGATGTAGGGGTAGGACTTGTCGTCCCGGAACAGGATGTTGTACTTCGGCCGCAGGCTCTTGATGAGATTGTTCTCGAGAATGAGCGCTTCGGCCTCGGAGCGCACGACCGTGGTGTCCACCCGCTGCACCTGCGACACCATCATGCCGATGCGCGGGCTCGACGCGGTGCGCTGGAAATAAGATGACACGCGCCGCTTAAGGTTTTTCGCCTTGCCGACGTAGAGCACCTCTTCGTCGGCACCGATCATGCGATAGACGCCGGGCGCCTCGCTCAGCGTCTGCAGATAGGTCTTGGCGTCGAACACGCTCATCGGGCAGCCATGCGGGACTTCACGGCCGGCCGGTCAGGCGGTGAGCCGCTGCACCTGATCGAGCGCATCGCGATAGCGTGTGTCCTGCGCGAGCTGCGTACGGTCGCCGAACGGCTGCTTCGGCAGCAGCGACGCGACGCGTGCGCTGCGCACGGCGTCCGGCGCCGGACGCCAGCCGTCAATGAGCCGGATCGCCTGATCACGCGCGTTGCACACCAGCACCATGTCGCAGCCGGCGTCCCACGCCGCTTCGGCGCGGGCGACGACATCACCGACAACCGATGCACCTTCCATCGACAGGTCATCGCTGAACACCACGCCGTCGAATTCGAGCCGGCCGCGCAGGATGTCCTGCACCCACTTGCGTGAAAAGCCCGCCGGCAGCGCATCGACTGCCGGGTAGATGACGTGCGCCGGCATCACGGCATCGATCTGCCGGCCCAGTTGCATGTACGGCTGGATGTCGGTGCGCCAGAGGGTGTCGAAATCGCGCTCATCCACCGGGATGGCGACATGCGAATCGGCGGCGACGAAGCCGTGCCCCGGAAAGTGCTTGCCGACCGACTTCATCCCGGCCGCGCGCAGCCCCTCGGCCAGTGCGCCGGCCAGTGCGGCGACGATGGCCGGATCGCCGTGAAAGGCACGGTCGCCGATGACGGCGCTGGCACCGAAATCGAGATCGAGCACCGGCGTGAACGACAGATCGACACCCAGCGCACGCAGTTCGGCGGCCAGCACGAATCCGGCGGCGCGCGCTTCGCCCAGCGCTGCGGAGGCATCGGCTTCGTAGCGCGTGCCCAGCGTGCGCATCGCCGGCAGATGAGTGAAGCCATCGCTGCGAAAACGCTGTACCCGACCGCCCTCGTGATCGACCGCGATCAGCAGCGGCGGCGTGCGCACGGCGTGGATGGCTTCGGTCAGTGCGGCGAGCTGGCGTGCGTCGCTGAAGTTGCGGGCAAACAGGATCAGCCCGCCGACCGAAGGATGGGCCAGCAACTCGCGGTCTTCGGCGTCGAGTTCGAAGCCGGCCACGTCGAGCATGACCGGACCGGGTGGTGTATGCCTCATGCCGGGGTCTCCGTGCGCTCGACCACGACGAAGGCCAGCGCGTACGCGACCTCGTCCGACAGCGACAGATGCGGATGCAGGCCGCGCTGGTCCAGCCATTGCGTCAGCAACTCATCGAACACGAATACCGGCTTGCCGAGGTCATCGTGCGTCACGGCGATGGAACGCAGCAGCACCGGCGCACGCACCCCGGTCCCGAGTGCCTTGCCGAGCGCTTCCTTGGCCGCGAAGCGCTTGGCGAGAAAACGTGCCGGTTCGCGTGCGCGCTCGAACTCGACCATTTCGGATGCGGCCAGAATGCGCCGTGCCAGCGCCTCGCCGTTGCGCGTGACCAGCCGTTCCAGCCGCGCGATGCTGCACAGATCAGTGCCTACACCGAAAATCATGCTGCCCTCCCCGCCGCCTCTCGCATCAGTTGCTTCATTTCGCGCACCGCCTCGCGCAGGCCGACGAACACCGAACGGCTGACGATGGCGTGTCCGATGTGCAGTTCGCGCACGCCCGGCAGTTCGGCCACCGGCTGCACATTGGCGTAGTTCAACGCGTGACCGGCGTTGAAGCGCATGCCCAGATCGCGGATCGCCTTGCCGGCGGCGCGCACCTTGTCCAGTTCGACCGCCACCGGCTGCGATTCGCGATCGCGGCCGAAACCGTGGAAGGCATGTGCGTACGGCCCGGTGTGCACCTCGCACACCTGGGCACCGATGCGCGCCGCCGCTTCGATCTGCGGCAGTTCGGCGTCAATGAACACGCTGGTGACGATGCCGGCATCGCGCAGGCGGCTGACCACGCCATGCAGCCGCTCTTCCTGCGACACGATGTCCAGTCCGCCTTCGGTGGTCACCTCGTGCCGCCCTTCCGGCACCAGCATGGCCATTTCCGGCTTCAGCTCGCAGGCGATGCCGACCATTTCATCGATGGCCGCCATTTCGAGATTGAGCTTGATGTGCACCAGATCGCGCAGCCGGCGCACGTCGTCGTCCTGGATGTGACGACGGTCTTCGCGCAGATGCACGGTGATGCCGTCGGCACCTCCCAGATGCGCCTCCACGGCGGCCCACACCGGGTCCGGCTCGTAGGTGCGGCGCGCCTGGCGCAAGGTGGCCACGTGGTCGATGTTGACGCCAAGTTCGATCATGAGTCAGAGATCCTGTAGTTCGATGAATACACGTCGGGTACGCAGTTCCTGCCCCTGCAGATAATGCGCGATCAACATGCGCATCAGTGTTCGCGCCAGCCGCGCGACCTGCGGATCGCCGTAATCGTCACCGCTGATCGCCAGCGCCTGCGCACCCGTCAGGCTGACGACATCCGGCGCAGCCGCATCACCCCGCACCAGGCCCTGCTCGGCCACATAGTGGTAGGACGCGCCGGTATCCAGCGCGGCACCCTGCGCATCGCAGTCCAGCGTCAGACCGTAACCCAGTTCCTGCAGCAGCGATTTCTCGAAACTGCGCAACAGCACCTGATGGCCGGCCGTTTCGCCCGGTGCCAGCGCCAGCCTCTGCAAAGTATCGGCATAGCGGTCGAACAGCGCGGGGTGCGCATCGTCGCGCGCCAGCAGGCGCTGCAGCAATTCGTTCAGATAGTAGCCCAGCAGCAGCCTCGGGCCGGACAGCATGGGCCATGCGCGCTGCCATTCGGCACGCGCCAGCGTACGCAACTCCCCCTGACCGAACCAGCCCAGATCGAGCGGCTGGAACTCCACCAGCACGCCGCGCAGCGCCGCACGCGGTCGCTTGGCACCACGTGCCACCAGACCGATGCGGCCGAAATCTCGGCTGAACACATCGACCACCAGGCTTGTTTCGCGGTAGGGATGGGCCTGCAGCAGGAAGGCGGGCTGGCCGTCCACCCGCTGCTTGCCCGAATTCACCTGACCGCCTTCCGGCAGCGCGCGCTGCGCCGCCGCGCGGCATGCACCGGCAATACGCTCACGGCTCGAAACCCAGACTTTTCAGTGCGCGCTCGTCGTCGGCCCAGCCGCTGCGCACCTTCACGTGCAGCTCGAGGAACACCTTGGAGTCGAACACCTTTTCCATGTCGTGCCGCGCCGCGCTGCCGACGGTTTTCAGCACTTCGCCATTGCGGCCGATGACGATGCCCTTGTGCGCCTCGCGGCCGACGATGACCGCCGCAGCGATGCGGCGCAGGTTGCCTTCCGCCTCGAAGCGTTCGATCTCGACCGCCAGACCGTACGGCAGTTCGTCGCCCAGCTGCCGGAACAGTTTCTCGCGGATGTACTCCGCGGCGAGAAAGCGTTCGCTGCGGTCGGTGAAGTCATCGGCGTCGAACATGGCCTGACCTTCCGGCAGCAATTCTCCGGCCACCTTCATCAGCGCATCGAGCCCGTCGCCGCGCTGCGCACTGACCGGCAGGATGGCGTGGAAATCGTGCAGCTTCGCAATGCGCTCGACGAAGGGCAGCAGCTTCGCGCGGTCACCCGCCTTGTCGGTCTTGTTCAGCAGCAGCAGGACCGGCCGGTCTTTCGGCAGCAGCGCAATCACTTCCTGATCGGCTTCGGTCAGCTTGCCTGCTTCGATGACGAAAACGATCACGTCGACGTCGGCCAGCGCCTGCGTCACCGAGCGGTTCATCACGCGGTTGAGCGCATTGCGATGCTTCGTCTGGAAACCGGGCGTATCGACGAACACAAACTGACGGGCGTCGCGGGTCAGCACGCCGTGTATGCGATGCCGGGTGGTCTGTGCCTTGGCCGAGGTGATGCTCACCTTCTGGCCGATCAGACGGTTCATCAGCGTCGATTTGCCGACATTGGGCCGCCCGACGATGGCGATGAAGCCGCAGTGGGTGATCGGCGGCACGGTCGGTGATGCATCGGGCGGCATCTCCGGAAACTCGCTGTCCGCAATGGAATCGGTCATGTCTGTCCCTGCAATTGTTCGAGCGCGCGCGATGCCGCCGCCTGTTCGGCGGTACGCCGGTTGCTGCCTTCGCCTTCGGTCGCGAGACCCAGCGCCTCGACGCGGCAGCGTGCGCGGAAGGCCTGAGCATGGGCGGCCCCGGTCACGGCGCTGATTTCATAGACCGGAAGCGGTTTGTGTCGTGCCTGCAGCCATTCCTGAAGTGCGGTTTTAGGGTCGCGCGAATCGATGTAGGGATCCAGACCGGTCAGGCGCGCGCCGAACAGCCGCGCGACCGTCTGCCGCGCCGCGCCATAGCCCTCTTCGATGAAAACGGCGCCGATCAGCGCTTCGAGTGCATCGGCAAGGATGGACGGTCGGGAACGGCCGCCGGTCTTCACCTCGCCATCGCCCAGTCGCAACGCGCTGCCGAGATCGAGTTCGCACGCCATGTCGGCCAGCGTGTCCTGCTTGACCAGATTGGCACGCAATCGGGACAGCACACCTTCCGGAAGATCGGGGAAGCGCTCGCACAGCAGGTCGGAGGCAATGCAGTCGAGCACCGCATCGCCGAGGAATTCGAAGCGTTCGTTGTGCGTGGCGGAAAAACTGCGATGGGTCAGCGCCTGGACCAGCAGGTGCTTGGATGCGAACACGTGGCCGAGCCCCTGCTCGATCTGCCCGGCGGAGGTCACGACGTCAGTTCGGCCCGCTGGCCGACCCTTCGAATTCGAACAGGATGCTCACCGGCCCGAACATGTGCACCTTGCGGTCATAGGCGAACGACACCTCGACGCCGTTCGAATCCTTGATGATGTCGAGATCGGCCGGCGTCACGCTGGACATTTCATCCATGATCGAGCGCTTGGAGTAGGCATTGCGATAATCAGCCACCGTGCCGCCCTTGATCTCGCCGTTCTTCACGATGGCATTCACGTTCTTCAGGATGGTGTAGTACTCGATGACGGCCGGAATCGTCTTCATCCCGAGTACCAGCACGATGCCGGCGACGCCGGCGACGAACAGGAATCCCACCAGACTCAGACCGGATTGCTTGCGCAGCATCTGTTGACTCCTCATGGTGCGATCAGACTACCTGAAGCTGCCGATACGGCCGAAATCGATGCCTTTCGGCGGCAGGATGGTGTCCGCGTGAAACCAGATGAAAAAAGCCTTGCCCACGATGTTTCCGTCCGGCACGAACCCCCAGATGCGGCTGTCGGCACTCTGGTCGCGATTGTCCCCCAGTACCAGGTAGTGGCCGGCCGGTACTTCGCAGCGCACTCCTTCGCGATTGTAGACACAGTTTTCGCGCCCCGGAAAATCGAGTGCGGTCGGGATGTCGGCCCGCGCATCGCGGTCGTTCAGGATGTGATGCTGCACATCGCCCAGCGTTTCGCTGAAGCGATTCGAATAGTAGGCGCGCTCGCTGTGGAAGTAGTCTTCCGCCGGTTGCACCGGGACTTCGACGCCATTGATGGTCAGCCGCTTGTTCTGGTAGGCCACCGTGTCGCCCGGCAGGCCGACCACCCGCTTGATGTAATCGACCGACGGATCGGCCGGGTAGCGGAACACCATGACATCGCCGCGCTGCGGATCATTCATCGGAATGATCTTGTCGTGCAGCACCGGCAGACGCACGCCGTAGGTGAACTTGTTCACCAGGATGAAATCGCCGATCAGCAGCGTCGGAATCATCGAGCCGGAGGGGATGCGGAACGGCTCGACAACAAAACTGCGCAGGCCGAACACGACGATGATGACCGGGAAGAAGCTTGCCCCGTATTCGACCCACCAGGGGTCCGGTGCGCCGGCCGGTCGCCTGCGCGCGAACACCATGCGGTCAAGGCCCCACAGGATGCCGGTCACCACGCACAGCACGAAAAGGATGAGTGCAAAGTTCAAGATTCGGGTCCAGTCGTTTTATTTGTCGTCGACACGCAGCACGGCAAGGAACGCCTCCTGCGGAATTTCGACGTTTCCTACCTGCTTCATGCGCTTCTTGCCTGCTTTCTGCTTTTCGAGCAGCTTCTTCTTCCGTGAAATGTCGCCGCCATAGCATTTGGCGAGCACGTTCTTGCGCAGTGCCTTGATCGTTTCGCGCGCGATGATGTGCACGCCGATCGCCGCCTGCACCGGCACGTCGAACATCTGGCGCGGAATCAGCTCCCGCATCTTGGCCGCCACTTCGCGGCCGCGATACTGCGCATTGGCGCGGTGCACGATGACCGACAGGGCATCGACCTTCTCGCCGGCCACCATGATGTCGAGCTTCACCACGTCGGCTGCGCGGTACTCCTTGAACTCGTAATCGAGCGAAGCGTAACCGCGCGACACCGACTTGAGCTTGTCGAAGAAATCGAACACCACCTCGGCCATCGGCAGGTCGTAGGTGAGCTGCACCTGACGGCCGTGATACAGCATGTTCACCTGCTGCCCGCGCTTCTGCTCGCACAGCGTGATCACCGCACCCAGATACTCCTGGGGCAGGAAGATGACTGCCTTGATGATGGGCTCGCGGATCTCCGACATCTTCGACACTTCGGGCAGCTTGGCCGGGTTCTCGACCATGACGATGCTGCCGTCGTTCATCAGCACTTCGTACACCACGGTCGGCGCCGTGGTGATGAGGTCCATGTCGAACTCGCGTTCCAGCCGTTCCTGCACGATTTCCATGTGCAGCATGCCGAGGAAGCCGCAGCGGAAACCGAAACCCAGCGCCTGAGACACCTCCGGCTCGTACTGCAGCGAGGCGTCGTTGAGCTTGAGTTTCTCCAGCGACTCGCGCAGCTGGTCGTACTCGCTGGCTTCCACCGGATACAGCCCGGCAAACACCTGCGGCTTGATTTCCTTGAAGCCGGGCAGCGGCTCGGGCGCGCGGTGATCGGCCAGCGTGATGGTGTCGCCGACCTTGGCCGCCTTCAGTTCCTTCAGGCCGCAGATGACGAAGCCGACCTCGCCCGCCGACAGGCTTTCGCGCTGCAGGGACTTGGGCGTGAACACACCGACCTGATCGACCTGGTATTGCGCGCCGGTGGACATGAACAGCATCCGGTCCTTGGGCTTCAATGCACCATCGACCACGCGCACCAGCATCACGACGCCGACGTAGTTGTCGAACCAGGAATCGATGATCAGCGCCTTCAGCGGCGCCGCCGGATCACCCTTGGGCGGCGGGATGCGCACGACGATCATTTCGAGAATGTCGTCGATGCCCAGGCCGGTCTTCGCGGAACACTGGATCGCATCGGTCGCGTCGATGCCGATGACGTCCTCGATTTCCTGCCGCGCATTCTCCGGATCCGCCTGAGGCAGATCGATCTTGTTCAGCACCGGCACCACTTCCACGCCCAGGTCGAGCGCGGTGTAGCAGTTGGCGACCGTCTGTGCCTCAACGCCCTGCGACGCATCGACCACCAGCAGCGCACCTTCGCAGGCGGACAGCGAGCGGCTCACTTCATAGGAGAAGTCGACGTGACCCGGGGTGTCGATCAGGTTGAACTGATAGATCTGACCGTCGTTGGCCTTGTACCGAAGAGCCGCAGTCTGCGCCTTGATCGTGATGCCGCGTTCGCGCTCCAGATCCATCGAATCAAGGACCTGCGCCTCCATTTCGCGGTCGGACAGACCGCCGCAGCGCTGGATCAGACGGTCGGCCAGCGTGGACTTGCCGTGGTCGATGTGGGCAATGATGGAAAAGTTTCGGATGTGCTGCATCGTCAGAGTGGAAACAGGAATGAAAAAGGGTGCCCATGGCGGCACCCTTGTCTGGTCAGCCGGACCGACGAGATCAAGCGCGCGATTCTAGCAGATAGGCCTGCACCGCCTGCGGATCAAGCCGGTGACGGCACAGTTCGCGCTCGCCGGCGCACAGCACCGGGATGTGTTCGCCATAGGGCGCCTCGAACTCCGGGTGCTCGTCGATGTCGATTTCGCGCACTTCGACACCATGCGGTGCAATCAGCGGTGTCAGCTGTTCGAGCAGATCGTCGCACAGATGGCACCAGCGACGCAGATAGAGCGTCAACGCCGGCGCATCCGTCGGCTGACTCACTTCTCCGCGTCCTGACCGTTCGGCACGCGCAGTGTCAGGAAGGTCTGGTTGGTGCCGCGCCGGACCAGAACGGTCAGGCCGATCTTCGGTTCCATGCTGGACAGGATGCTGTTGAACTGGTCCAGCGTGGATACCGGTGTCTGCTTGCCACGTGCAATGACGGCCAGGATGACGTCGCCGATGCGCAGGTCCGACCGGACGCCGCCCGTGATGTTTTCCACCCGCAGGCCGCCTTCGATCTGCATGCCGCGCCGCTGCTGTGGCGTCACTTCGGACAGCACCAGTCCGAGACGGTTGGACTGCGGTACCGCTTCCGGCGCACCGCCGCCACGACGGCTGCGTCGCGGGTCGGCCAGATCGTCGTTCAGTTCGGCCACGGTGACCGCAATGTCGCGCGTGGCACCATTTCGCCACACCTGGGCGATCGACGATGCGCCCGGCTTGGTGCCGCCGACCAGTCGCGGCAGATCGCCCGATCCTTCCACCGGTTTGCCGTCGAAACGCAGGATGACATCGCCCGGCACGATGCCGGCAACTTCGGCCGGGCCGCGCGGTTCGACCGAACTGACCAGCGCACCTTCCGGCCGCTTCATGCCGAAGGAGTCGGCCAGTTCCTTCGTCACCTCCTGGATCACGACGCCGATGCGACCGCGCTGCACGCGCCCGTTGGCACGCAGTTGCGACTGGATGTCCATCGCGACGTCGATCGGGATCGCAAACGACAGGCCCATGAAGCCACCGTTGCGGCTGTAGATCTGGGAATTGATGCCCACCACTTCGCCGCGCAGGTTGAACAGCGGTCCGCCGGAATTGCCCGGATTGATCGCCACATCAGTCTGGATGAACGGCACGAAGTTTTCCTGCGGCAGCGAACGCCCCTTGGCCGACACGATGCCGGCCGTGACAGAACTTTCGAAGCCGAACGGCGAACCGATGGCAACCACCCACTCACCGACGCGCAGCCTGGTCGCGTCGCCGAATTTCACCGTGGGCAGGCCCGTTGCGTCGATCTTCAGCACCGCAATGTCTGTGCGCTTGTCGGCGCCGATCACACGCGCCTTGAATTCACGCTTGTCGCTGAGCTTGACGGTGATTTCCTCCGCTTCATCGACAACATGCGCATTGGTCAACAGGTAACCGTCGGTCGACACGATGAAGCCGGATCCCAGCGAGCGCGCATCCGGCGACCCCGGGCCGCCGGGTTGCTGCGGCACAAAGCGACGGAAGAAGTCGTACATCGGGTCATTTTCGTCCATGCCGGGGGGCATCTGCGGCATGGCGCGCGTGCTGACCTTCTGCGTCGTGCTGATGTTGACGACCGCCTGCCCCTGCTTCTCGACCAGCTCGGAAAAGTCCGGCAACTGGCGGAGTGCCGGGGGCTGCGCCGGCGCCGCCGTCATGGCGAGCGGCGTAACAAGACTCAGGAACAGCGCGGCAATGAAAGCTTTCATGATTCCGGACGGGTTCGGGTTTGCGGAACGGCACGGATCGCCGGCAACAGCTCGGCACGCGGCTGCACGCGTCGAAGCCACAGCACGGATGCAGCGAGGCCGGTAACGGCCCCGGCCGCAACCGCCAGATCCGAGTCACCGAGGACAACGCGCGCAAGCAGCGCACCGGCAAACATGGCGGCGAGTCCGACGCCGTACGTCATCAGCGCGGCAACCAGCGGAGCGTTCTGCGGAACCGACACCTCGACACGATCGCCTTCGGCGACCGCGTGCGATATCGGAATCACGTAGGTGGTCGGGCGGGCAGAACAAGCCTGGCCGCAGCCACCCGCATCGTCGCAGCGGCCGCAGCCGCTGCTGCGCACGACGTCCACCCAGGCAAGGCGACCGGCGACGCGTCGCACCTGACCCTGCCGGATGTCCATCAGCGCTTCTGCTCCACGCCCTCGACCATGCGGAGCAGGCTGTGCGGCGGCACTTCGCCGAGCGCCGTGACGATGAAGTTGCCGACCCGACGCTTGAACACATTGACCGCGCCATGCTTCATCGGTCCGATGAAGTTGCCGTCTTCCTTGCGGAAAGGCTCGATGAACACCGATATCGCCGCGAGGCCGTCAGAGAACACCATGTGAACCATGTCCGGGCGGTCCGGGCCGAGTGAGCGGCGCATCCCGGCGATCTGCCGGAAACCCGGCACCGGCGCGCTGGCGACCCAGCCGACATCCACGTTTTGCCCGGTGGTCGTACTGGCCGAATGCACCGCCCAACCTTCGGACATCACCGCCATGCGGGAACGCACATCGTCGCGGCTGAGCGGAAGCCCTATTTCAAGCTGGGCAAAGGCAAACTGCTCGATCGCCTCACCGCGTTCATTGACCATGCGCGCCTTGAGCAACAGGCCGGTCTGCGCCTCGATCCAGAACACGTATCCGAAACGGAAACCGTCCTTGGGTTCGAGCAGCACCGAATGCGTCTCGAAGCCGGCAACCCGGCCGGGGGCGCCACGCTTGATCGCGTAGAACTCGCTCAGCGAGTTGATGGACTCCGGAAGCAGCGACGGGAAGGTCTTGCGCGAACCCCGCCGGTCTTCGATGACGATCTTCTCTTTCGGCAGGTAACAGCGCACCTCGTCGTTGATGCGCACCACTTCGCGCGGACTGCCGTCGAGCACTTCAAGCCGTTCGATCGAATTCCCGTCCGCGTCGACGTAGTGGGCGATGCGGGACGTTTCGACGTTTGCACCGCTTTGGTAAACAAAAGTGCCCGCGTAGGACATGTTCTGCGAGGCAGTGACTGCCCGGCTCAACATGGAAAGCGCTTCAGCCTGGCTCTGCGCCCAAGCAACCGGTCCGCCGATCAAGGCTGCCAGCAAGCAGACTGCCCGGAAGATCATCGACGGTCGTCGGCCGAAACATCCGAAACACCACGTGCATAGAGGGCAACGCCCTGCATGCTCCCTGTGGGCGAGTAGCCGTGGTGTGCAACGAGATAGGCACGCAGGGGCGCATCGTTGTTCGCGACAGAAGCCCTTGCCTGCGGTGTATAGCTCGCCGGGGTCGTGGTGGCCGCCATCTGGACAGGCGTGCCGGCCGGCATCAGGTCAAGCGCGAGCCAGGATACGATTGCAACGCCGGAGACAGCAGCAGCGGCCGACATCCACATGCGCTTCGGCGTGGTCACTGTCCGGCGGGTGACCGGTGCCAGAACCGTCGGCTCATCATCAAGCCGGCTCATGACCGAAGCGGTGAAGGCGGCGCCAAGGCCGATGTCGCCGCGCAAGGCATCGCCCACCGCAACCTGCAGCGCGAATTCGTCGCGCAGGTCACCATCGGCGTGCAGGCGATCCAGCACCTGCTGGGCCTGGCGGTCTTCGAGTTCGTTGTCGATCAACGCGCTCAGATTCTCTTTCATGGGTCTTACCACCTCTTGTCAGGCGCCGTGTCGAGCAACGGCCGCAGTTTTTCCGATATCGCCTCGCGGGCGCGGAAAATACGCGAGCGCACGGTGCCTATCGGGCAGTCCATCACGGTCGCAATTTCTTCGTATGCCATGCCTTCGAGCTCGCGCAGCATGATCGCCGTGCGCAGTTCTTCCGGCAGCGCGTCCATCGCCGCATTCACCGTTTCGCCGATCTGCTTGGTCAGCAGCAGTCGTTCCGGCGTGTTGATGTCGCGCAGGTTGTCGCTGTCGTCGAAGTTTTCAGCTTCTTCGGAATCGAACTCTGTACTCGTCGGCGCGCGTCGTCCCTGCGAAACCAGGTAGTTCTTCGCGGTATTCACGCCGATCCGGTACAGCCAGGTATAGAACGCACTTTCGCCGCGGAAGGAGGGCAGCGCGCGGTAGGCCTTGATGAAAGCCTCCTGTGCAACGTCCTCCACTTCAGCCGGATCACGTATCAGTCTGGAAAGCAATCGGCCGAGCTTTCGCTGGTACTTGGTAACAAGCAGACCGAAGGCCTGCTTGTCGCCGCGCTGCGCCCGCTCGACCAGCAACTGGTCAACTTCTCGCTCGCTCATCTGTGCGGTTGCTTTGCCCGGATCTTTCACCGGTACGGCATTTGAACTGGCGCGCAGTATATCCGAGCGCTCAGGCCTGAGTACTGCTTGAAGGGGAGTAAGGGTCGCGTCCATGCTGCAACAGACCGGGGCATGTCCACAAAGTTCATCCGGTCATTGCGCAGCAGGCCAAAAGCGTGCGGTCGCGCACAGAACAGCTTGCCGGGCAGCCGCTGCGATATAGTGCGCGCTTTATCGAACGGCTCTTTCCCGTGTTGAATTTCGACGCGCTGGTACTTGGAAGCGGACTCGCCGGGCAGGCGCTGGCGCTCCGCCTTGCCGAGGCAGGACAGCGCGTGGCGCTGATCACGAAGAAGCAGGTCGAGGATTCGGCCTCGAGCTGGGCCCAGGGCGGTATCGCGGCCGTGCTCGACAGCGCGGACTCGGTCGATCACCACCTGCGCGACACGCTGGTCGCCGGCGCCGGCCTGTGCGACGAAGAGGCGGCCCGCTTCGTTGTCGAACACGGCCGTGAAGCCATCGAATGGCTGATCGCACGCGGAGTGCCTTTCACGCGTGATGCACAGGGCGAACTGGGTTATCACCTCACGCGCGAGGGCGGCCATAGCCACCGGCGCATCGTGCACGTCGATGATGCGACGGGCTCGGCGATCCAGACCACGCTGACCGGTCAGGTGCGCAGTCACCCGAACATCCACATCTTCGAGCGCCATCTGGCCGTCGATCTCATCGTGGGCTGGAAGATCGGCCGCCCTGAAATCGGCTGCGCAGGCGCATACATCCTCGACATCGAATCCGGCGAAGTCATCACCTTCGCGGCGCCCGTCGTCGTGCTCGCCACGGGCGGCGCCGGCAAGGTGTATCTGTACACGACCAATCCGGACACCGCGACCGGCGACGGCATTGCCATGGCGTGGCGCGCAGGTTGCCGCGTCGGCAACATGGAATTCATCCAGTTTCATCCGACCTGCCTCTACCACCCCCACGCCAAGTCTTTCCTGATCACCGAAGCGATGCGCGGCGAAGGCGGCCTGCTGCGCCTGCCGGATGGCGAACGCTTCATGCCGGCGCACGACGAGCGCGCCGAACTGGCGCCGCGCGACGTCGTGGCGCGGGCGATCGACTATGAAATGAAGAAGCGCGGCCTGGACTGCGTGTATCTGGACGTGTCGCACAAGCCAGCCGATTTCCTGGTCAGCCACTTTCCCAACATTCACGCCCGCTGCCTCGAACTCGGCATCGACATCACGCAGCAGCCGATTCCGGTCGTGCCGGCGGCGCACTACACCTGCGGCGGGGTCAAGGTAGACCAGCGCGCGCGCACCGATGTCGATGGCCTGTATGCGATCGGCGAAACGTCATACTCCGGGCTGCACGGCGCCAATCGGCTGGCGAGCAATTCACTGCTCGAATGCCTGGTGTATGCCACTGCGGCGGCGCGGGACATCCTTTCGCGCAAGCCGGTCGCCCCACCGGCTCTTCCGCCATGGGACGAAAGCCGCGTGACCGACGCCGACGAGCAGGTGGTGATCGCCCACAACTGGGAGGAGCTCCGCCGTTTCATGTGGGACTACGTGGGCATCGTGCGCACCAACAAGCGCCTGGAACGCGCATTGCACCGCATCCGCCTGCTGGAGCGTGAAATCGACGAGTACTACGCGCACTTCCGTATCAGCAATGACCTGATCGAACTGCGCAATCTGGTGCTCACCGCCCATCTGATCGTACGCAGCGCCATCCAGCGGCACGAAAGTCGCGGCCTGCACTTCAGCCTGGATTATCCGGAAACCAGCGTGATCGCCAGCCCGACCATCCTGCGCCCGCGTCGTGTGCGGCATCAGGAAGTGCTGCACGCAGCCAGCGCCTGAAGCACCGGAAGTCGTCGGCGCCGCCGAACTGGTCGCCGAACAGCATCAGCGCGCAGCCTTTGCCGTGATCGGGTTGCAGGCTCAGCGACACCCAGCCGCGCCCGGTTCGTCCCGCGACGGGGCGGCCGGCAGCGACCAATCCGTCGGCGCGCCAGACCGCCATCTGCCCCGCTTCGCTCAACTCAATGCGTATCCAGGCAGCGCGCCTTCGCGCAAATACCATGAGTGCGAGTGCGGCTGCGGCCACCGGCGCAACGGCTGGCTGCAGCGTTACCGCCGCGATCAGCGCGGCCGCGCAAACAAAAAGGGCCGCGTTGCAGCAACGCGACCCCTCAAGTTCGATCCGGGCAAAAGCGGCGGAACCGTTCATGCCCGAAACGACGCCCCTACAGCTGGCTGAACACCAACGTCGCGTTGGTCCCACCGAAGCCGAACGCGTTCGACATCGCTGCGCGGATGCGCAAGTCTCGCGGCACCAGCGGCACGTAATCGAGATCGCACTGCGGATCCTGATCCCGCAGATTCGCGGTGGGTGGCGCGATCTGGTGATGCAGGGCCAGTACGGTCACCACCGCCTCGATTCCTGCCGCCGCACCGAGCGCATGACCGGTCATCGACTTGGTCGAACTGACGCACAACTTCCTGGCGTGCTCGCCGAAGCAGCGCTTTACGGCCACCGTCTCGGCAATGTCGCCAAGCGGCGTCGAGGTGCCGTGAGCGTTGATGTAGTCGATGCCGTCGGCTGCGATGCCGGCATTGCGCAGCGAATTATTCATGCTGCGCGACGCACCTTCGCCATCCTCGCACGGCGCGGTGATGTGGTGAGCATCCGCACTCATGCCGTAACCTGCCAGTTCGCAGTAGATACGTGCGCCGCGCGCCTTCGCGTACTCGTATTCTTCGAGCACCAGCACGCCGGCGCCTTCGCCGAGCACGAAACCGTCACGTCCGGTGTCCCACGGCCGGCTGGCCGCTTCAGGATCGTCGTTGCGACCCGACAAGGCCTTTGCCGCTGCGAAGCCCGCAACGCCGAGCGCGCAGATGGTCGATTCGGCACCACCGGCGATCATCACGTCCGCATCGCCGTACTCGATGATGCGCATCGCTTCGCCGATGGAATGATTGGCCGTCGCGCAGGCGCTGACGGTTGCAAAGTTCGGACCTTTGAAACCGTAGTTGATCGCGATGATGCCGGAGATCATGTTGATGATCGATCCCGGCACGAAGAACGGAGACACCTTGCGCGCACCGCCGGCCAGCATGACGTTGTGCGTTTCCTCGATCATCGGCAAACCACCGATGCCCGAGCCCACGCACACACCGATGCGTTCCGCATTGTCGGGCGATGCAGTCAGCCCGGCATCGCGGATCGCATCCATCGACGCAGCGATGCCGTAATGGATGAAGGTGTCGAAGCGACGCGCTTCCTTCGGAGACAGATAGTTGGCGACGTCGAAATCGCGCACTTCGCCTGCGATCTGCACCGGCAACTCGGACGGGTCGAAGCGCGTGATGCGCCGGATACCCGACTTCGCCGCCAGGATGTTTTCCCAGGCTTGCCCTACGGTGTTGCCGACCGGGGAAATGATTCCCAGACCGGTCACGACAATTCTTTTACGTGCCAAAACGTACTCCGTCCGATGAACGATCAGGCCTTGCCGGCGAGATGGCCATTCACGTAGTCGATGGCCTGCTGCACCGA
>FWPV01003732.1_pt1 | contig 17617 bp, 15 predicted proteins | sample 2228371 | NCBI WGS metagenome assembly FWPV01 (sample SAMEA103939776, study PRJEB20133) | metagenome | reverse complement strand
AACACGGACGAGGACATATACGGTAACTCAGACACTGACATTTACATCTACCAGTTCACAACTACCAACTAACAGCTGGACACCAACAAGGACACTGACAATAACATATACCGGAACTTATACCCAGACAATTACTTTTACATCAACATTTACCTTTACAGACACAATATCATCAAATACACCTACGGTAACGGGGACATGGACACCAACATTGACAATAACGCATACAGTAACACATACAAGGACAAACACAAATACTGTGACATTAACACTTACGGCAACGGATACATCGCAGAACACAGCGACATGGACGCCGACAATAACGCGAACAAATACGGAAACAAGGACACAGACAAGGACATGGACAAGCACAATAACAAATACATTGACGTTGACATTGACAATAACACTAACGGAAACAAATACAAGGACATCAACAGGGACACCTACAGAAACAGAAACATACACAATAACGCCGACAATGACAAATACGCCGGAAGCATATACAGCAGAATTAGGTATAACGTTATTATCATATGGAGAAAATGCACAGCCAGGAGCAATGATAGAATATAAGATAATAATAGAGAACAGGAGCAGCAATGTTAGTGCGTTTAATATACGAGTATGGGACACGCTGCCAGCAGAAGTAGAGTATGTGGACAGTTATTTTGTAGTAAAGCCGGTAATAGAAGACGGGGTAATAATATGGGATATGCCGGAAGAAATGGAATTAAAACCCGGGGAGCGGATAATAATAGAATTTCGTGTAAGGATGATAAACACAGATGAAGAGGGTTTTATAACCAACGTAGCATGTGCAGATTACCAGGATGGATATTATAACGATACGTTTGGAAACGGCAGGCATCCAGTAATAACGAGCAATATAAACGAATACCCGGAAGAGCCGATAATAGCATATCCAAATCCATATAAGATAAGCGGGGAAGGGAAGTGGATAAAGTTTGCAAATATACCGCCAAATTCTACAGTGCAGATATATACTGTGTCAGGAGAGAACGTAATATCATTAAGCACGCTGGCAGGGACAAGGGTTGCATGGGACGGTAAGAACAAGAGGGGGCAGGAAGTTGCAGCAGGTATATATTATTACGTGATAATAAACAAGAACAGCAGGGAGATAGTTAAGGGAAAGATATTCGTAATTAAATAAATTGCCGGTTGCTGGTTGAATAACTACATTGCCGGTTACTGGTTGCTGATTGTTGATTGGATAAAAACATTGCTGATTGCAGATTGCTTGTTGCTGGTGGAAATAATTTACGATTTCCGATTTACGATTTGAAAAATGTAAAATGTAAATCGGAAATTGTAAATAGAATTTTTTCTTGACTTTTTAAAATTCTTATATTATATTTACCACTAACTTTGTGATATTTAAAGGAGAATGATATGAGAGAAAAAGTTGAAAAGGTGATACAGGAATTAAAACCATATTTACAGAATGATGGCGGCGACATTGAACTTGTGGATGTTGATGAAAAAACAGGAGAAGTAAAAGTTAAATTAATGGGTGCGTGCCACGGATGTCCGATGGCAATGATAACTTTAACACAGGGAGTTGAAGCAAGATTAAAAGAAAAAATCCCGGAAGTTACAAAAGTGACGGCAGTATAATTAACTAATACTTAATAAATATTTTAAATGTTCCTTAATTTTATTTTCAGGATTAAAAGTAAGATTAAAAAATTTTTTTATTTTGGTTACATCATATAAAGGTGGATTATCAGACCATCCTTTGTCTATTAGTTTAATATCTGGCTCCCTGCCAGCGATTTCAAATGCCCATTTTGCTATTTGTTCCCATGATATAAAATTTTTGCTCAAACCAAAAAAAGTTTCATTTTTACAATTGCTATTTAATAAACTTAAATATAATTTAGCAAGATCACCTGCCCAGATAAATTGCGTTCCATCATTTTTAATTAATGTGACTTTTTTGTTGTTTTTTACTTTATTACATATATCCCTGAATCTGTTATCTGGCTCCATAGGTGCGCCAACTACAACAGGGTTTCCAAAGGTATATCCAGGCCTTATAATATTTAAATACAATTTTTTATGATAATTTGAATATGCGCTTAAAAATAGTTCAACAGAGCCTTTTGTTGCACCATAAAAATCGCAAGGCATGCATCTGATGTTTTCGTCTGTAGTTTTTAAAATAGGTCCAACAGCAGCAGTTGATGATGTAAAAATTATTTTTTTAGCCCCTTTTTTAATAGCTAAATCAATCAAAACTATAGAAGGCAAAGTTTCGTTTTTTATCATATCTGGACCTGTATCTCCCCAGCCAAGAGCAATGTGTATTAAAGCGTCTATTTTTTTTACTGATTTTAAAGATGATATAATATTATTCAGGTTGAATTTTTTTATCTGTATATAAGGCAGCTTTTTTAATAAAGGAACTCTGTCAGGATTTCTTGCAAGAATTGTTGTTTTGTATCCGTTTTGAGCAAGTTCATTTACAACATAACTTCCAATAAAACCTGTACCACCAGTTATGAATACGTTCATTATTGCACCAAAATTTAAAATATTGACAAAAAATAAATGTTGTCTATAATTATAACATAATAATAAATATAATAAATAAAAATTATTAACAGGATGAAATAATATATAAGATATAATTATATGGTATATAGAATAAAGTGGCGCAGGGAAGTGATTGTATTAAGTTTTGAGTTTTAACATTCTTATTGAACATATATTTAAGAACATCCGTAACGAACATTTTTAGATAACATTATTTAATTTATGAGGAGGGAAAAATGAAAAGATTATTTGTGTTTTCTTTGATTGTATTGTTTTTATTTAATTCTATCCTTTTTGCAAAAACAAAAAAGGTTGTTAAAAAGACAGTAACTACTACAACAACTACTTATGAAAGCAGCGGCCATTCATATTCCGGTGGATATAAAGGCTCGCGTGGATTTGGTATAGGTATAATAATTGGGCTTGCAAGTGGGCTTAGTATTAAAAACTGGATAGATAGAACAGGTGCAATACAAATTGATGCCAGCTGGAATTTTGATTATGGGGCATTTGGAATTGGTGTCGCGTATCTTTTCCATAATTTTGACCTTATAAGAAATGTGCCTGATAGCAAAATTCCTTTATATTTTGGCATAAAAGGATTTGGAGCTTTTGCATCTTCTTCTGCTGTAATTGGAGTTCAGGTTCCTCTAGGTATTGTCTGGATACCAAGGGCAGCTCCTATAGATGTGTTTTTACAATTTGAACCGGGTTTAAGTATAATTCCTGGAACTCACTGGGCATATAATGCAGGTATAGGTATAAGATATTATTTTTAATTTTATGAAAAGATTATTTATTTTTATTTTATTCATCTTTATAATTACTGTAAATATATTTTCTGATGGTAAAATAATTTATAAAAGCATATATGTTGATGAATGGGGCAAAGGTGAAAATTTAGTTGAATTAATTGTCATACTTCCAGGTATGTTATCAGGAGTAAGATACGAAAAAAAAATTGAAGACAATCTATCATTTAGTGCGTTAATTTTTTATAATATGGCAGGTAATATTTCAAGTTCGGGGGGAAGAATTGAAGGAAATTTTTACATTCATAACCATGCATTGAATTCGTTTTTTATAGGTCCTTTTTTATCATTATATAATTTAAATGGCAGCGATAGAACAGGATTGTTTTTTGGAAGCGGGATTAATGTTGGATATAGATGGATTATTGATAATTTTTATACAGTTACTCCAAGAATGACTGTCCAGTATGGAATTGGACCTGAATCAGAAGAAAATATAAGAGCAGGTGCAAGTGGATTCAGTTATGGAATTGGGTTAAGCGGAGGAATAGTTTTTTAACTACATTGCTGATTGCAGGTTGCTTGTTGTTGGTTGAATAACTAAATTGCAGGTTGCTGATTGCGGATTTTACAAACAGCAAACAGCAAAAAGCGAGCAGCAAACAAAAAAAAATATTGATGACGCAGTTCAGCAGTTGTTTTATCCAACGAAACTATAGCGCAGTCGGAAGCAATAATGTTACTCTCTCCTTTGGGACATAGGCAAGCAGGTTGGCGAAGTCGGCTAAAGGCAGGGGGAACCCACTTACTTTTTCCATTTTCGATTGTCAATTTCCGGTTTTTAAAGCGTAAATCGTAAAGTGAAAACCGAAAAAACACTAATAAATAATATTATCTACATATTTATTATACTATATTGTGTGCCTTATACTATCTGCCTGTGAAGTTTCTCCATTTTTTACTAATTAAATCCAGAAAATCATTGTAATATATAAAAAAATTGAAATATGAATTTTAAATTGGATGTTTTATTATTTTCATATAATATTTCATTAAAAGGATTGTTGCATTTTTTTCGCAATAAATTGTTTGCTTATTTCAGAAAGGCTTCAATAAACCAACTTTTCGTAGCTTACGCAAAAACCCTTTGATTTACATCATTTTCGTGTCTTGCCGTTTAATATTCCTTCTTTAAATTTCAATCCTTGTCTCAATGAATTTCTCAAAAAATGCAATCAATCCTTTATATAAATTATTCATAAGATATATAACAAAATTTTGGGGAAACTCCAGTATCCCAAAAATCGCATTAGAACTTAAAAAAAGTAAAAAAGTAAATTTTTAAAGGCGACATTTTTAAAAAAGAGAGAAAAAATGAAAAAAGTTTGAATAAACAAAGGCAGAATTTAAAAGAGGTATGAGTAAAACTAAAACTTTAAGAAAATAGACAGAAGTATCCCATAATTTTCTTTGAATAGGATAATTTAATCTTAATATATTCAGGTAGAAAAGGAAAGATTAGCGAGTTTTAGTCTTAACGAGTGAAATAAATTGAGGAAATATTTTTTAATTTTAAGGAATAATTGTCTGCCGTGATAAACAACTTTACCAGGGATAGAAATCAAAAAGAAGCGAAGAGAAGCAATAGTAGATTTTTGAAAAGCATAAGGTAAAAAGAGTTTAAAAGTTAAAGATAGGTTATAAGCAAGTAAACCGATAGCAAAATAAACAGAATTAGAATAAGTATCATTGGTAGGGATACTTTCTAACCCTAAACCTATTTTAATTTCTTTAATGAAATTTTCTGAATTAGATCTTTATTTTCTATTGCGGTTTTAAGGTATAAAATTAAATTTGACAATATATCTTAGATGTAATATAATTAAAAAAAATTTCAGAATATTCAAAGAAAATTATAATTGATATCAGGAGGAACGAAAATGAAAGAAAAAGAATTCAAATTTATCACCTCCTGCCAAAAACTTACAAAGTTGCCGATTAAAACATAGAAATGATTTTCAATGCATTAGAAATAAAATAAAGGAAATTGAAATAATATTTTTTTGTATAAATAAAAATAAGTTTAAAAGGAAGAAAAATGTGGAATTTTAGAGTTATAGATACCGGTTTTCCAGAAAGAAATCCAAGGGAAACGGAATTCTTCAAGCTTAGAAGCTTTTCCGAGGCTGTGGCCCGTGAATTTATTCAAAATTCGCTAGATGCGCGGATAAGCAATGAAAATGTCAAAATAAAGATTTCTCTTATTACCTGTAAAAAAAAAGAGGTCGGTCTTTTTCTTGATAATGATTTAAAACAACACCTGGTCGCATGCGATTTGCTCCCGGGTTCTGAATATCCTGAGGATATTCGCTGTCTTATACTTGAAGACTATGGAACAACAGGGCTTGACGGCTCGTATTTGCCTGATGCAGGAAATGGAAACTTTTATGACTTCTGGTGGAGAGAAGGAATTTCCGAAAAAACCTCTCAAAAAGCTGGAAGGTGGGGGCTGGGTAAAATAACTTTCAATATGGTTTCAAAAATTAGAACGTTTTTTGGATTGACAGTTAGAAATGATGGAAAAATACTCCTTATGGGAAAGGCGCTTTTAAAAACCCATAAACTAAATAATCAAAGATACCATTATTTTGGATATTTTTCTGGTAATAATTTTATGCCGTTAGAAAACGAAAAAAATATTTCGCAATTTAAAAAAATTTTTGGAGTTAACAGGAATAATGCTGATACAGGACTCTCGCTTGTGATTCCAGTACTTGTAGATGAAATAAATTTTGATTATATGCTCAAGAGCGTTATACAGCACTATTTTTACGCTATTTTTACAGGAAAACTGGAAATAGAAATGTATGATGGCATTGATAGGGAAAGTTTGAACGGCAATAATCTATTTGAAAAAGTTTCTATTATAAACTGGAACGGCACGGACTGGGAAGGGATAAATATTAAAGAGATTCTTGAATTTCTTAAAACAGCTACTGGTAAGCCAGCAGTTAATTTGAAGATAAAAAATTTTGATAATCCTCAAATTACATCTCAATCTTTCGAGGAACAATTTGATAGAATTAAAGAATCTTTTATTTCCGGAGATTGTATAAATTTAAAGGTGCCTGTTATTATAAGAAAAATCGGGGATGACCAGCATGAAACATTTTTTACAGTAATGTTGAAGAAGTTTCCTGATCTTAAAAAATCTTTTGAAGCTTATATTCGTTCCGGAATACTTATTTCAGAAATAGAATCTCTTGGTAATCGTTCTGTAGCAGCTTTTTTTATTGCGGAAGATAGTTTTATCTGTGAGTTTCTTGGAGATTGTGAGACGCCGGCTCATACAAATTGGAATGAAAAAACAGAGGGATTTGAAAATAAATATAAAGATGCGAAAAAAAAATTGAGATTTATAAGAAAGAGTATAATACAGATTGTTAATATTCTTGATGAACCACCGCGTGAGAGACAGGTTGATTTTCTAAAAGAAATTTTTTCTATTCCTTTAAGTCACGAAGAAAAGGATAAAGAAAAGAATACTACAAAGCAGCCTGGAATCCCGAATAGTATAAAGATAAAACCTGTTTTATTTAATATTTTTCGAATTCGTAATGGTTTCAATGTTGCTTTGAATCCAGGGACTGTTGAAACGATCTCTTTTCCTTTGCGCGTTACTATAAAAATGGCTTATGATACATTCAGAGGCAATCCATTTAAACAATATGAGGAATTTGATTTTGATGTTAGTAATACTTTGAATATTTCATCGCAAGATTGTAATATCCTGAAAAAGATAAAGAATGTAATAGAAATAGAGGTTACAGGAAAAAAATTTAAAATTGAAGTTACAGGATTTGATTCCAACCGCGACCTTGCGGTGAATATAAGGAAAGAGGTAAATAGTGAAGCGTAAATTTAATTATACAGGTAGAAAAAAGATTGAAATGGAAAAAGTAGCAATAAGACTTATTCGGGAAAATGGGTTAATTAGGGCTTTTTCTCTTGACCGGCTGGAGATTGAAGATCTTGGTTTGCCAGCAGAAGCAAAGATTTATGTCCAGGCATATTACAAAACCGAACGAAGACAATTTGAATTAGGCACAGTTGGTAAGAGAACTTCAACTACTAATTTTAGTCTTGCCGGACTGGCTTATCCGGAAAATTTGAAATTTCGAGTTTTTATAGTTGCTCCAGACAATGGCAGGATACTTGCCCATATCACTGGAATTTCTCCTGAAGTACATATGGAAAGAAAACCCATTCTTCCTGTAGAATTTAAGGATATTGGAAATGCAATCTGGCGTGTTGAATTTGAAGGAGAAGAAGAATCACCTGTGATCTGTATAAATAATAAAATCCCTAATATACAGAATATTTCAAAAACGGATCCTCAATTTTTTATTTATGTATATCCTTCGGTGGTAAGGGAAATTTTTACATATATGGTTTTTATTGATAAAATTGATTCTTCAATTGATCCCTCGATTGACTGGCATGCTGAATGGTTGAATTATTCCAGAATACTGGGGGTGCAACCTCCTGAAATCCTAAATCCGGAAGATTCCAATTTTGATGAAAAAGAGGCCCTTAAATGGATTGAAACTGTGGTAGAACAATTCTGTAACAAATATTATAATGAATTTGAAACATATATTAAAAAATTAGAGGTAAATCCATGATTCCTATCAGGATTATGTTGCAGGAAGGAGAAAAAAAGTTCAGGGAATATATTAATTTGATATCACAGGAGCCTTTTACTTCCCGTCCAGATCTGAACAGAGAACCATACTCTCAAGAATTTTTACCCGAGCTTCTTATTAATGATAACGAAAAATTTAAATCAAAATTAGATTTAGGGCGGTATCTTTATAATTTTTTCAATAAAAACAATATAGAACGCAATCTGGTTCTTGGAAAAAACGGTTTATGGACATGGCTGGCTTATATATGGTTTGATGATCTTGCGCCAGTTCTAACTGATGGGTTACGGGATATAAAAGAAGATGCAAAATATATCTGTAGTTCAGATTATCGTGATTATTACAGGCATTTTATTGCATGTCCTTACATGATATATTCCCTGCATGGAGAAAAAAACTCCTTGATATTCTTGTACAGCCCGATATATGAACATAATGATTTTATTGAACAATTTGCATCCAGACAGTTTATTATTTCTTATCCAAATATTGTTGAAACTATTACAAAACTTTATCTTGATTCGAAGACAAAAAATCCCAGAAAAGGAGCTCAATCAAGAACTAGAAAAGGAAATATTAGAAGATTTGTGAGATTGATTCATCAATTAGAACTTACCTATGATATTTACAGCATGAGTTCGGACAGCATTATCAATCTTCTTCCTCCAGAATTTAATGAATGGAAAACAGGAGCGGAGGATAGATGAAAGAAGATAAATTTTATGCTATAGATTTATTTGCTGGACCAGGCGGGCTCGGAGAAGGTTTCACTCAGGCTGGATTTAATATTATCTGTTCAATAGAAAAGGATAAGTGGGCTGTTCAAACACTTAAAACAAGAGTTATGTTCAGAATTTTAAAACAGAAAGGTAAATTGTCACTTTACTGGGATTATGTAAAAGATTATAGGAAAATAGAAAATATATTTAATCTGTATCCGGAGATTCAGGATGAAATGAATTTTAAAGTCATTCAGCAAATAATTTCTGATAAATCACGGGTAAAGATTCTTAAAGAATTGAAAAATCGCCTTAAGAATGCCAGCGTTTCCCATCTTACGGCACTTCTGGGAGGCCCACCATGCCAGCTTTATTCTATTATAGGCAGATCGAGATACAAAACTATGAAGGAAAAGTTTTATCGTGATCCCAGAAGAAGATTGTTCGAAAATTATATTTTTTTTCTTAAAGAACTTCAACCCGATATTTTTATCTTTGAAAATGTTTTTGGTATAATTTCATCCACATTAAGAAGAAGGAAAATTCTTGATATTCTATTCGAAGAATTTGATATATGTGGATATAAGATTCCTGAAGTTAATGGAGATATGTATGGGAATGATTATATTTTGAACAGCATTTATTTCCACGTCCCTCAAAAGAGGAAAAGATTAATTCTTATTGGCTACAGAAAAGATCTTGAAAAGGAAGTTCCGGATATAAAAGAAATATATAAAATTATCAGAGATAATTCCATTCAGGGTATAAAAAATTGTTTAACTGTTCGTGATGCAATTGGTGATTTACCATTTTTACGCCCGGGAGAAGGAAGTGATAGATGGATGGCGGGTTATTCTGATATTCATGCTGTTTCAAAATATGCAGAAATGTTAAGAAAAGAAAGCGAAGGAGTTTTAAATCACAGAGCAAGAAAGCATATGAAGGAAGATCTTGAACGTTATCGATATTTTATTGAGAAAAGCGTCAGTGGAAAAAAAGTTAACCTGAATTTTCTGAAAAAAGAAAAACCTGATCTTTTACCTCGTCATAAAAATCTTGATAGTTTTCTTGACAGATTTAAAGTTCAGAACTGGAATGAACCTTCAAGCACAATAACTTCTCATCTTGCAAAAGATGGGCATTATTATATTCATCCGGATATTACCCAATGTCGTTCATTTACAGTCAGGGAAGCTGCGCGTTGCCAATCTTTTCCTGATAACTATTTATTTGAAGGACCAAGAACAGAACAGTTCAGACAGGTCGGAAATGCAGTTCCTCCATTGATGGCAGAAAAAATCGGGAAATGTATTCTTCAGCAACTAAAAAAGAAATATGAAAAATCGTAAAATTTTTATAAATATTCCATCGGTAAAGCAAATAAAAAAATTTCGTCAGAATATTCTAAAGTGGTTCAGAAAAAATCAGAGATATTATCCATGGAGACAAACGAATGATCCATTCAAGATATTGATAGCGGAAATGATGCTCAGAAGAACAAAGGCAGATCAGGTAAAGCCAGTATATAAACAATTTTTTAAGAAATTTCCTGATATTGAATCTGTTGCAAATGTTGATAAGAGGGAAATTAAAAGAGTTATGTATCCTCTGGGAATGAGATGGAGAATTTCTGCTTTTTGGCTTGTTGCAAAAGTAATTAAAAAGAAGTATAACTGTAAAGTTCCAGATAATAGAGAATTATTGCAACAATTACCCGGGGTCGGGGAATATGTGGCAGGTGCGGTTCTATCTATTGGATATGGAAAAAAGGAGTGGATTGTGGATAGTAATATTGTAAGATTATTTAAAAGATATTTCGGGGTTAATACATCAAAAGAAGGACGACGCGACAAACATGTTATTGAAATGGCAAAAGCGTATGTGACCTGTAAAAATCCGCGAAAAGCAAATCTGGCAATTCTTGATTTTGCTTCTCTTATTTGTAAACAGCAGAATCCTGCATGTAAAAAATGTATATTAAATAGAAAATGTAATTATATTATTTAAATAATTTTTATAAATTTTTTTGTCTGGTTTAAAATAGTGTCGATCTGTTATGCGGCAATAATTCGGTAACCTTTTTATTTCCACAAAAGATTAAAAAGCTTATTTGAAAATATATTTAAGACATAATAACGTAGAAAACTGGGTGTTCCATAAGTTTAACAATATCAAAAATTTAGTTCGCTGGTCATATTCAAATTTCTAAGAAAATAAAACCCCAATAATGTTAAAAATAGGGTCTGTCCCTAAATTAACTGAAATGAACAATAATTCCACTGGTTATCATTATTTGTTTGTGTAAAAAAAAAAATCTAAATTGAGTTTTAGTTCTGCCACTATTTATGTCATCTTTAACCTTATCAGCAATATTAATATTAATCCAGTCATTTGTTGGTGTGGTTGAAGTTGCAACAAATATAGTAGGTGTTATTGTAAATTGCGGGTTTTTATAATCCCCACCATCTATTGGAGTATAATCAGATGTTAGATGTTCTCCTAATAAATAGGATGTTGAAAAAGCATTGAATGGATCGTTGTTTTTTAACAAATAAAATATTTTTAAATAGGCGTCAGTTATATCATCAGCAGAAATATCAGATGGCAAATCAAAACTCAACAGTATTTGCATTGCGATATTTGTGTCAGTATCTCCAACTGATAAAATCATCCCGTCTTTATTAAGAGTATTGTTGGAACATACAATTCCATCATTCTGGGCATCACAAATAACAATTGTATGTCATGGTGTGATTGTGTTGGCGTTGCAGTATTAGTAATGGTGCTGGTCATTGTATATACTGGCGTATTTGTATTTTTTGGTGAAGAAGGGGTTTCCTCTTTTGAACAATTAATTATGATTAGTATAAAAATAGAAACTACAACAAATATAAAAAATTTAAATTTGAATTTCATAATTTTACCTCCTTGTTATTTTGTTTGTAATATTATATTATAAAATAAAAAAAGCAATAAGTTTTCTGCTGGTGATTTGGTATGAAATTTATAATTTTAGCAGATATTGTAATTATTATTCATTTTTTATGGATTTTATTCATGATATGGGGTTTTGTCCTTACTTTTTACCATTTTTTCATAAAACCATCAGAGAAATTTTTTAATAACCTGATTTTTCGTTTAATACACCTGCTTGGAATATTGTATGTGAGTATACTGGAGTTGATGCATAAATACTGTCCATTAACATTACTTGAAAATTATTTTTATAGTAAAAGTTCTCCGGAGCGTATGTATGAAGGTTCTTTCATAATTAAATATCTTGAAAAAATAGTATATCCTGACATAAATCCTGCAATACTTATTTTTTCTGCTGCTTTTATTGGTTTGTTCACGCTGGTTATATTTTTCGTTAAACCACCGGAACAGATTGAGAAATTATTAAAAAAGCATGTTAAGTAATGTGAAGTTTTACCGTTTTTTTTAGCTTAGTCAGGTTACTGCCTATTGACTTTTCAAGGCTTGTGCATCCCCTTACATTCGTGTAACATTGTTTGGTCTTTTTCTTTAAAATTCAATACATATCTCAATGATTTAAATTCAATTAATCTTTTTATGTAATTTGTCTAAAGGTTATATAACAAATAAATGCCTGTCAATAAAAGTGAATGTGTAAAATACCGCCAATAAAAACAAAGAAAATAATAAATTTTTTAATAAAAGAAGGTTAGACCCGAAGAAAACAAAAATGAAGTCATATACCTTTTGTTAAAGATGGTTGTTCAAGACCTTTTATAATACTTGACCACAAGGAAACCCCGCCATATATAATTAATCAGATAATAAGAGCATTGGGGATGACGAAGAAAGAATTTTTAGAGAAAATAAAGGATTGCTAATTTAATAGTAATTACCGATAAAAAATACATTGTTTTTTTAATTTTACATTTAATTAATCAGGATATAAATTTGCAAATGCGGTAGATTCAAAAATCCAGCGAATTGATAAAAATATGTTCAAACATAGTTCTAAAATAGTTCGGACTGAGTTCAAAAATAGAAAAAACATTGGACCAATTACAAAATACAAACTACAAATATTTTCACTTGCCACCTACCACTTGCGCCGCCACTGTTTTTTTAAACTATTTATGAACTATATTTGAACTATTTTTGAACTATGTTTGAACATCACTTACGAACATTCTTGGCGAACATCAGTAACGAACATTTTTATATTCTGGAACAATCTGATATTTTCCCTCGTCTAAATTTAAACTATAATAAAGGATAAAAATATGCAGAGGAAAATTTTATTCTTGCTTTTTTTATTTTTTATATTTATACACATATCCGCAGAAGAACTATCCTGGCAGATGTGTGTGGATGAGGCACTAAAAAATAATCCGCAGATTATTCAGGCAAAGGCAAAACTTGACCAGGCGAATGCAAACGCATGGGCTGCAAAAGCATCGGTTTTTCCGCAAATATCTTTATCTGCAGGTGCATCGCGTGTAGGCGAGGAATTTAACAACCTTACATCAGACCCTACTTCATATTCCTACGGAGCATCAGTCCGGCAATTATTATTTAACGGATTTCAGACAATAAACAGTATTAATATATCAAATGAAGAAACAGATATTGCAGAACTAAATTATAAAATAACATCTGCAAATATAAGATACAAATTAAGGCAGGCATATATAAATCTTATGAAAAATCAGGAATTATTAAATATTACCGAAGAGATTTTATCAAGGAGAAAAAAACAATTTAAAGATATTAAAATGAGATATAATGCAGGAAGGGAACATAAGGGGTCATTACTTAACGCAGAAGCAAGTTTGATGCAGGCAGAATTTGAATTAGAACAGGCTAAAAGGAGTTTTACGCTTGCACAGCAGGTGTTTGCAAAAGAATTGGCAAGGCAGAATTATGAAGATATAAGAGTAAAATCCGATTTCAATTTAACGCTTGATTTAAATATGCAGCCAGATTTTGATAGACTGTTAAATGAAAATTATAATTATATTTTATTACAAAAATCAAAAAAAATAGCAGAATACAATGCAGCATCAACATTGGGAGCTTTTCTTCCTTCTGTTAGTTTAAGCGCAGGTGTATCAAAAAGAGGCGATGAATTTCCACCGGATGATAGTATCAACTGGTCTGCAGGTATTAATCTATCATTAGCCTTGCTTGATGGCGGTTTACTTGTATCTAAAAAGATTGCAGCTGATGCCTCATTAAAACAGGCAGAAAAAGAATTTGAGTATGGAGAAAAAGATATGATGTTAAATATTAAACAGGCGTGGAATAATCTTATTGATGCCAGAAAACAAAATGAAATCCAGGGTAAGTTTTTAGATGCAACTTATGAACGTGCAAAAATATCAGATGTGCAGTATTCAAACGGTCTTATAACTTTTGATAACTGGATAATTATCCAGGATAACTTAGTATCTGCTAAAAAGGCATATTTAAATTCACAGGCAAACCTTTTACTTTCTGAATCTGCCTGGATACAAATTACAGGAGGAACATTAGAAGATGAAAAAAAATAAGATTATTTTAATAATAGCAGGAGTTGTAATACTGCTTTTTATAGGATTTAAAATTTTTGGTCCTAAAAAACCAAAAGAATCAATTACAGTTAGTATTGTAAAAAAAGGAGATATAAAATTATCAATAAATGCATCAGGTACTGTGTTACCGCAAAACAGATTATCCATAAAACCACCACTTTCAGGAAGGATTGAAAAAATACTTGTCAGGGAAGGTGATTATGTAAAAAAAGGACAGATTCTTGCATATATGAGTTCTTCTGAACGTGCAGCAATTTTAGATGCTGCAAGGGCTCAGGGTGAAAAAAATTTAAAAGAGTGGGAGGAAATATATAAACCCATCCCAATTATTGCGCCTATAGATGGACAGGTAATAGTACGTGGTGCTGAACCCGGGCAGACGATAACACAGTCAGATGTAATAATTGTTTTATCCGACAGGTTAATAATGAAAGTCCAGGTAGATGAGACAGACATAGGAAAAGTTGCAAAAGGGCAAAAAGCACTGATCACACTTGATGCATATCCAGAAAATAAAATGGAAGGTGTAGTTGACCATATTTATTATGAATCAAAAACAGTAAATAATGTAACAATATATGAAGTGGATGTATTGCCTGATAAAGTGCCTGATTTTTTAAGGTCTGGAATGAGTGCAAACGTTGATATCATTCAGGCACAAAAAAAAGATGTCCTGCTGGTACCTGCAAATGCCGTGAAAAAAGTACCGGTTGGGAAGAGTTTTGTGCTTGTTTCAAATAACAATAAAAGGGAAAGAAGAACTATAGAAACCGGATTGTCTGATGGCGAAAATACAGAGATAATAAGCGGAATAGATGAGGGAGAAAAAGTGCTTATAATAAAGCAAAATTATGCTTTAACTAAAAAAACAGAACAAACAACAAGTCCATTTATGCCAGCAAGACCAGGAAGCGGAAGGACGAGAAAATAAATGATAGAATTAAAAAATATTTCAAAAACATATAAAACAGGAAAAGTGGAATTTCAGGCATTAAAAGGCATAGATTTAAAAATAGATAAAGGTGAGTTTGTTGCAATTATGGGTCCGTCCGGCTCAGGCAAATCAACGTTAATGCACATTATTGGATTTCTTGATACGCCTGATAGTGGCAAATATATTTTTAATAACACAGATGTTTCCAGACTTTCAGAAGATGAACTTGCGGATATAAGGAATAAAAGAGTGGGTTTTGTTTTTCAGCAGTTTCATTTATTACCCAGAGAAAATGTATTTGAAAATGTGAATTTACCATTAATATACAGTGGTAAAATATATGGACAGGAAATTGTGTTAGAAAGAATAACCAATGTTGGTTTGAAGACCAAAGAAAAAAATCTTCCCAATGAATTATCCGGTGGCGAACGGCAAAGGGTTGCAATTGCACGAGCGCTTGTAAATGAACCTGATATCATACTTGCTGACGAACCCACAGGAAACCTTGATTCAAAAACACAGGATGAAATTATGGCTATATTTACAGATTTAAATAATAGAGGTAAAACCATTATAATTGTAACTCATGAGCAGGATGTTGCAAAATATGCGAAAAGGATTGTGAAAATAAAAGATGGAAGAATTATTTCTGATGAAAAAGGTAAAGATATAAAAAATAATGTGTATAAAGAAATAAAAACAGAAAATCGCAGTGAAAAAACTGTGGTTTTTAACAGAATGGCATTTATTGATTATATAAAACAGGCGATTAATTCAATGTTCGGAAATAAATTAAGAACAGCACTGTCAATGCTCGGAATATTGATAGGTGTTGCATCAGTTATTGCAATGATGGCTTTAGGCGAAGGGGCTAAAATATCCATACAAAAGAGTTTGTCAAATTTAGGTTCTAATTTACTCACAGTGATGCCTGGTGCATGGAGGAGTGGAGGAGTTTCATTAGGTGCTGGAACTGTTACGAGATTTACAGAACAGGACGCAGACGCAATAGGAAAAATTGAAGGTGTTCAGAATGTATGTGGCAATGTTGATGGAAGGGCACAGGTGGTATATCAGGCAAATAACTGGAATACAAGAGTTCAGGGTGTAGGAGTTGCCTATCCTGAGATGAGAAATTCGCAACCTGAATACGGACATTTTTTTACAGAAAGCGATTTAAAGACAAGAAACAGAGTAGCAGTGATAGGAAGGACTGTGCTAACTAATTTGTTTGGAGAAACAGACCCTATAGACCAGCAGATTAAAATAAACAAAATTTATTTTAAAGTAATTGGTGTGTTACCGGAAAAAGGGGCAACAGGTTTCAGAGACAATGATGACATAATAATTGTCCCGCTTACAACTGCAATGTACAGGCTTCTTGGAAAGAGTTATATTGATTCAATAGATGTTCAAGTAAAAGATTTATCAATGATTGAAAGAGTTCAGGAAGAGATAAAACAGTATTTAATGAAAAAATATAAATTAAATGAAGAGACCGGTTTTCGGATAATGAACATGGCTGACATACAAAAGACAATGACAGAGACAGCGAACACAATGACAATGCTTTTGGGTTTTATTGCTGCGATATCACTGCTTGTAGGAGGTATTGGAATTATGAATATTATGCTCGTATCTGTTACGGAAAGGACAAGGGAAATTGGTCTGCGTAAAGCAGTGGGCGCAAAAAAAATGGATATTTTATATCAATTTATTATAGAATCTGTTTTAATAACTTCTATAGGTGGAGTTACCGGGATAATATTTGGCGGAATAATTGCTGGCTTGTTATCTTTGTTCGCTAAATGGACAGTTGCAGTTTCTCCTGCGGCTATATTTATAGCACTTTTATTTTCCGTTGCAATAGGTATGATTTTTGGCATAATGCCCGCTAAGAAAGCATCAGAACTAAATCCTATTGACGCGTTAAGATATGAATAAAACAATGCCGCATGTCAGATGTCAAATGTCCGATTAAAAATATGTTTATAAAACTTTCTTAAAGAGTTTTTAAGTAGTTTAAAAATAGTAAAACTATTTAAGAATTATATTTGAACCCGGTTTGAACTATTTTATCTAACAAAATCGTATGAATCAAAAGTTTATAATTATTTAAATTAATATTTTCGACTATTAGAAAATAGTAATAATTTTGTACTTATATTTGAACCCTGTCTCTGATAGCAATTTTTTAATATATATACGTGTCTAAAGTTTTTACCTGTTTGTAATTGAACTTTTTGTGTAACTGTGTCATGAGAGATATTTCTTTTGAACGAATTGTGAGGATGAAAGTTTTTTAGATATCTTTATCAAAAAATCTTTTATTATTTCATTATTTTCGTGGTCATCTGTCCGGTGTTTTTTTTTTTTTTTTTAATATTTTTTTCAATTA
>FWPV01008681.1_pt1 | contig 17623 bp, 18 predicted proteins | sample 2228371 | NCBI WGS metagenome assembly FWPV01 (sample SAMEA103939776, study PRJEB20133) | metagenome | reverse complement strand
AGACATGGTGTGTTCCTTATCTTGATCGCTATTCGTGTGTTTTTTCAGCCTGCTTGGCTTCCTTGCTCAGCAAGGCTTCCAGGTTCAGCGCATCGGCATGCGAGTCGTTGCTCACAGCCAGAACTTCTTCAACTTTCAGTGCATACTGGCCACCACTGGTGCCGTAGCTGCAATTGAACACGGGCACATTGTCCACTCGTGCTTCAATCACTTTGTCAATTTCAATCGGGATCACATCACCGATTCTCAATTCCATGATGTCGGCCACGGTCAGCTGGGTGCTGGCCAGGCTGGCCACCAAGTCCACTTCGGCCATTTGCACCTGCTTTTTAAGCATGGTTACCCAACGTTTGTCAGGTTCGGCCTGGTCTCCCTGCATGCTGGAATACAGCAAATCGCGAATGGGTTCCATGGTGGAGTAGGGGATACAAATATGAAGTGAACCGCCACCGGCACCCAACTCAATCGAGAAGGAGGTGGTCACTACAATCTCGGAAGGCGTTGCAATGTTGGCAAACTGCGTGTGCATTTCAGATCGCAGGTATTCCGGTTTCAGGGGAAACACGGGTGCCCAGGCTTTCACAAATTCTTCCCGAATCACTTCCAGCATGCGGGCAATAATTCTCTGTTCGGTTTGGGTGAAGTCACGCCCTTCAACTCGGGTGTGGAAGCGACCGTCTCCGCCAAACAGGTTGTCGATCACAGCAAATACAAGACTGGGATCAAAAATGAACAGGGCATTGCCGCGCAGCGGCTTCATCGCCATGATGTTCAGGTTGGTCGGTACTACCAGATTGCGAATGAATTCGTTGTACTTCAATACTTTCACGGGCCCCACGGAAATTTCCGGGCTTCTGCGCATGAAGTTGAACAAACCAATCCGAATTAACCGCGCAAAACGCTCGTTGATGATTTCAAGCGTGGGCATACGGCCACGAACAATGCGTTCCTGGGTGGCCAGGTTGTAAGGGCGAACGCCTTCTGCGGTTTCAGACGCATCTTTCGTTTCTTCTTCGCCGTTCACGCCCCTGAGCAGGGCATCAACTTCATCTTGTGAAAGAAATTCTCCGGGCATGGTGCAGCGCGTCCTGTTACTGAATCACAAAGCTGGAAAAATGCACATCGCGAATTCCGCGCGTGGGGTCTTTCGGGTCGCCTTTGATGGTGACGCGAGCCAGGTCTACCAACTCATCCATCAGCTGTTGCTTACCTTCGATCGATGTCAGGTTGCCCACGTTTTTGCCAGACAACACCAACAGGATCCGGCTGCGAATCACGGGTGTGTAGTTCTTGATTTCTTCGGCTTGTGCGGGACCGCTCACTTCATAGGTGATGCCAATTTGCAGGTAACGGGTGGTATCTGGCTCGGCCAGGTTGACTACAAACTGGTCCATGACCACGAATGTGGGTGGGCCCAATGGTGTTTCGACCTTTTCTTCTGCGGCGCCTTCACCACCTTGGCCACCCAGCAGAAAAAAGGCTGCTGCGCCGCCAGCGGCAAGAACGGTCAATACGATTGCAAGAATCAGGATCAGTTTTTTCTTGGATCCTTTTTCGGGCGCTGCTGCTTCTGGGGCTACTGCAGCGGGTGCCGGGGCGACTCTGGCCATGCTTGACTCCGTAAGTTCAATTGCTGTTGTGTGTCACTTTCAAACTCTATTGTGTCTGAAAGGTTTCTGAGCAAACCCCCGAAAAGCCGTGTTGTTTGGACCCAATTCATTCGTCAGGCCCAAGAGGATCAGGCAAACAGGTCGAGCTTGCCCTCAGGCTTTCTGGAGGTGGCGGTGGTGGCAGGTGTACCCGATTCTGGCTGGGAATTGTCACCGCCAGCGGCATGTTGCCCACTGCCTTGGCCCTGGTTCCGGTTTTGATCAAACTGGGCTTGACCGTTGTTCGCCTGGCCTTGGGGTGTGGGGGTGTTGCCGTGTTGAATTTGCACCTGGTTCAGTTGCAGACCATTCTGGGCCAATACTTCCTTTAATCCACCCAAGGCTTGAGTCAACAGGTTGGCTGAGGCTTCATCCTGGGTGCGAATGACCAATTGAACCTGCTGCCCCTTTTGTACCAGACGCATGTTCATGGGACCAAAACTTTCAGGGTTCACGCGAATGTCGACAGTGGACAAATTCTTGCCAATGGCCCATTGCACGGTTTGTCCCAGTTCTTTGGCGAAGCCGGGTTGATTGACCGGTGTTTTGATCAGGGCCGGTTGCGCACTGCCTGCTGTGCCAGTCAGGCCATTGGTGCCTGCGGCGATGCCTGTGGCTGTGCCGGTGGATTGCAGGTTGCCCGCAGCCAGAATTTTCTGGCCCACTTTCAGACCTTCCTCTGCAATGCTTTCACTGAGGCCTTCACCCAGTGCTTGCGCCTGTTGAGCGATTTGAGCTGCTGTTTGAGGTGCCAGCTGCTGATTCAGTTGTGCTTGCACCGCGTTGCCTGCCGGGCTAGATCCTTGGCCGGGGGTTGCATCTGCGCGCACCTGCACGGTGCTGCTCTGTGCCAGCACTGCCTCGGCTTTCAACTGGGCTGTGGTTTTAAGCTGAGGACGCGTATCTGCTGCGTCGACCTCGACATTGACCATGCTTTGTTCGGACTGGATTGTGCCGCTGGTCTGTACGACAGGTTCGCCAGTGCTGGCCGTGTTCAATGCCTGCTCAGCGATGGGGGACGCGGGTGTATCCAGCGCGACATGGGTATTCACGGTGTTGCTGGGGTTACCAGGCGATGCGATTTTGCTGGATTGGTCTGCGTGTTGGCTTGGCTGACTATTGTCAGCGGCTTTGGCTGTATTGGCTGAATCGGCGGGTTGTGCACTATCCGGGGTGTTGCTGTCAGCTGTGTTTTCGGGTGCTGAAGCCTGCTTGGCTGGCTCTGTGGGTTTTACCACGGCAGTTGGCGCGGCAGGGGTGTTTGTCGTGACTTGCTGCACTGGTGCGGTTTGCATCCAGTTGCGCTGAGCCCACACGGCAGCCTGAGCCGCTTGTGCTGCTTCAGCGTTGGCGTTGCTGTCGTTGTTCTTTTTCGATTTGTTTTGCTGGTACAAGCTTTCCCGCAATTGGCTTTCAATGCTGTTAAGTTGTGCTTTGGGCGCAGATTGACCCATGGCCGAACTAAACAGTTCAGTGAAGTTCAATTCAGATTCTTGCTGACCTTGCTTGGGCTTGTTGCCTGCCGCAGGAGTTTGCACTTTGGTGACATTGTTCATGGCTTGGGTACTCGTGTTCATGAGGGCTCCCCGGCGGTGTGAACCCGGTAAATGCGTGCGGCAAATTCATCGTTCATTTTCTGGTCGCGCTTGTTTTCAAGCTTTGCTTGTTTGATTTTTTCACGTTCCACCAAGGCTTCAAATTTACGCTGCTCGGCCAGTGCCTCTTGCCACTGGGTGCGCTGGTGGGCCAGTGTGGTATTCAGAAATTCGATTTCACGGTTTTGTTGTTCAATGGCCTGGGCAATTTTGCCAACAAATGCAAGTTGATTGCGCAGTTGCTGACCGGTCATTCCAGTGCTGGCCTTGTTGTGCATGCCGCCCTCGCATTCATCACGATAGGTTTGCAGCATGTTTAACTTGTCCTGGCCTTGAACCAGTTTTTGCTGGGTGCTGGCCATGCCTCTGGCCAGGTTGTCGGCCTTCTCGCTGGCCTGTTCAATCAGGATTTGCAGCACATTGCTCATGGGCATCCAAGCGGTTTAGTGTTTGTCGTTTTTAAATTCGTTCGGAAATAGCGATTGAAGGCCTGCCAGCGCTTCATCGAAACTTGCACTCTCTAACATTGACTGTTGCAGCAGGTTTTCAATCTTTGGATAAAGGGCCAAAGAATGGTCCAATTGCGGGTCTGCCCCCGGAGAGTAAGCACCCACGGTGATCAGGTCGCGGTTGCGTTGAACCCGGGAAAAGGCTGCCTTCAAGCCACGGGCCGCATTCAGGTGGCCTGCGGGCACAATATTGTGCATGGCGCGTGAAATGGACTGTTCAATGTCAATCGCGGGATAATGGCCACTTTCAGCCAGCTGGCGCGACAGCACAATGTGGCCGTCGAGAATGGCGCGGGCGGAGTCGGCGATGGGATCTTGCTGATCATCACCTTCAGTAAGTACGGTATAAAACGCAGTGATTGAACCGCCACCCTTGCGGCCGTTACCCGCTCTTTCAACCAGTGTAGGCAGTTTGGCAAACACGCTGGGCGGGTAGCCTTTGGTGGCAGGGGGTTCGCCAATCGCCAAGGCGATCTCACGCTGGGCCATGGCATAGCGGGTCAGGGAATCCATGATCATGAGCACGTTGTGGCCTTGGTCACGAAAATGCTCTGCCACCACCTGGGTGTAGGCTGCACCTTGCATGCGAAGCAGGGGGCTGACGTCGGCGGGCGCAGCAATCACCACGCTACGCTTTAAGCCTTCTTCACCCAAAATCTGTTCAATGAATTCTTTGACTTCGCGACCACGTTCACCAATCAGCCCCACCACGACGCGGTCGGCTTTGGTGTAACGGGCCATCATGCCCAGCAACACGGATTTACCCACGCCAGAACCCGCCATCAGACCAATACGCTGACCTCGGCCAACCGTGAGCAGGGCATTGATGGCGCGAACGCCCACGTCCAGTGGCTCGGTAATGGGTTCGCGTTCCAGGGGGTTGATGGGGCGGGCAGCCAGTGGGCTGCGTTTTTCGAATTTCAGTTCGCCCAAGGTGTCCAGCGGGCGACCATTGCTGTCCACCACGCGACCCAGCAGGCTGTCGCCCACAGGCAGGTGTTTGGTTTTGTCCTCAGGCCTGCGCCAGGGGTGGGCTTTCACACCCAGCTTGGGTGCGATGGGGGGGGGCTCCTGCGCAATGACTTTTGCACCGGGTGTCATGCCGTGCACATCGGTGGCGGGCATCAAAAACAGCTTGTCGCCATTAAAGCCCACCACTTCGGCTTCCAGAGGTGGGGCTCCTTTTTGCACCACAGTGCACACACTGCCCACCGGCAGTTTCAAGCCCACGGCCTCCATGACCAAACCGGCCACTCGGGTGAGTTTGCCTGTGGCAATTTGGGGCTGGCTGTGTTCAACCAGAAATTTGCACTCGTCAATCCATTCCAGCAGATCGGCCATTTATTCAGTGTCCTCAGGGCTTAACGGGTTGTTGCGGCCCAAGGCCTCAATGGCTCGCAGCCAGCGGGTTTGAAGTGTTGCATCCACTTCGCCCTCCGGGTGTTGCAGCAAAAAACCACCTTGTAGTTGTTTGGGGTCCTCGATCATGCGCAGGTTGCCCAGCATTTGCTGATCGCCGAACTGGGCTTCAAGTACGCGAATGGTGTTGGGGTGTGCACGCAGCGTGACCGCTTTGCTGTGCAATTGCATGTTTTCCAGAACCTGGTTCAGCAGTTCTGCTGCGTATTCGGGGTGCATGGCGAGCGTGTCGCCAATCACTTTCTTGCTGACCAGCACTGCGAGGTCAAGCAGTTTTTCGGACAAGTCGCCTTTGAAGCGCTCGAATTCTTCTTCCATGGTGCTGGCAGCCTGTACCAACACCACACGCTCATTGTGTGCAGCATTCCAGCCCGCTTCATAGCCCAGCTGCTGGCCACGTTCCTCGGCCTGTTTCAGGGTGTCTTTTTCAAGTTCTTCCAGCTGTTTCTCGCGCCGGGCCAGTGCCTGCTCCCATTCTTTCAAACGCAGTTCCTCTGCGGTGGGGGCTGGTGGTGGGGCGCTGATTTCTGTTTGATGCCGGTTGATTTCCGCCATCATGCGATCGACCGGGTTTTCATAGCGCGAGCCAATCAGCTCAACCGACCAGTTTGGTAATTCAGCGGCGTCCAGTCCGCGAATAATGCGGTTAGATGAACGCATCTTCTCCGCCTCCACCCAGTACTACTTCGCCTGCGTCGGCCAGTTTTCTGGCCACTTTCAGTACATCCTTCTGTGCTGCCTCCACCTCGGACAGGCGAACCGGGCCACGGCTTTCCAGGTCGTCGCGCAGGGCTTCTGCCGCGCGGGTGGACATATTCTTGAACACCTTTTCGCGAATCGCTTCGTCTGCACCTTTCAGCGCAATGACCAGCAGGTCGGTTTGAACATCGCGCAGAATGCTCTGCATGCCGCGGTCGTCGATGTCGAGCAGGTTGTCGAAAGTGAACATTTCATCCTGAATACGCTGACTGAGTTCGTTGTCGTATTCGCGAATGGTATCCAGCACGTTTTTCTCTGAAGTGGTGCCCACGAAGTTCAAGATTTCAGCAGCAGCACGCACTCCACCCAGGGTGGTTTTCTTCAGTTTGTCGCCACCGGCCAGCACTTTGGACAGCACATCATTCAATTCGAGCAAGGCATTCGGTTGAATGCCGTCAATCGTGGCTATTCGCAGCACCACATCGCTGCGAAGGCGCTCTACAAAAAGGTTTAAAATTGCCGCGGCAAAGTCGCGTTCCAGGTGAACCAGAATGGTGGCAATAATTTGTGGGTGTTCATTCTTGATCAGTTCGGCCACTGTACCCGGGTCCATCCACTTCAGGCCTTCAATGCCCGAGGTGTCACTGCCCTGTAAAATGCGATCCAGCAAAAATCCGGCTTTGTCTTCACCCAAGGCACGGGTCAGCACACTGCGAATATAAGCGTCAGAATCAAGGCCCAACGCACTCTGGCTTTGCGCAATCTGAACCACTTCGCCAGCAATTTCTTCAATACGATCGATGGGCACGTCTTTGGTTTTTGACATTTGTTGACCCAGCTTTTGAACTTCTTTGGGGCCTAGGTATTTGAATACTTCTGCAGCCTCTTCTTCGCCCAAGCTAAGCATCAGGATTGCGCCTTTTTGAATGCCAAGTTCGCTTTCTGCCATGGTGTTGATTCCTTGTAGTGCTTCGTCAGGTGGGCCTTAGCCGTTCTGTGTTTCGCCGTTGACCCAGTTTTTTACGATACTGGCGACAATCTGTGGGTGTTCTTTGGCCAATTGGCGAAGCTTCTCCATTTTTTCCTGGCGATTCATGCCGGGCAGGGTGCCTTCGCGTTGAAGTTGCTCCAGCAACTCTGCGTCGTTGTCGCCGCCCACCTGGTTGGCCAGAAGTGGCATGCGTTGTCCGGGCAACAGTTCAGGCCCTTCATCGAACAAATCAACTTCAGCCGGCTTCATCATGGGACGCAGTACACCGAACACCAAAATGGCCGCGATCAGTGCAATCCCAATTGGCATGCCCAGTGATTTCGCCAGGTCCATGGTTTCCTGCTGTGCCCACATGGGGATGGTTTCTTCTTCTACCTTGGTGAAGGCCTGGTTGACTACATTCACTGCGTCGCCGCGTTGCTCGTCAAAACCAATGGCTTGCTTTACCAGGCTGTCCAGTTGGGTAATTTCCTCAGGTGTCAGGGGCACTTGGCGAGTTTCGCCTTTGGGGTCGGTGATTGTTTTGTAGTTCACCACCACAGCGGCGGACAAGCGTTCAATTTTCCCGACTTGCGACTTGGTGTATTGCACCGACTTGTCCACTTCATAATTCACGGTGGAGTCTTTGCGGGTGCTGCTGTTGGTTTGTGTGGCCGTATTGTTGCCACCGTTTACGCCGTTGGCCAAGGCCTGCTGCGGGTTTTGGCCAATGTTGGCCGCTGCTTCTCCGGGTGGAGTGTTGGCCATGACGCCTGGTACGCCTTGCGGGTTGGCATTGCTGCTGCCGTCGTTGGATTCGCTGATTTGTTGGCTGCGAATGGTGGCCTGTGTAGCATCACCATTGGGTTTGTAAATTTCGTCGGTACGCTCGGAAGTCGAGTAGTCCATATTTGCAGTCACGGTGGCGCGCACATTTTCGCTGCCGAACACTGGGCTGAGAATGTCAACGATGCGGCTGGTGAGGCTTTGTTCAATCTGGTTGGTGTAGGCCAGCTGCGTGGGGTTCAAACCACTTTCCAATTGTGTTTTGCCGGTGAGCAGTCGACCAGATTGGTCAACAATGCTGACGTCTTCCGGGTTCATGCCGGGCAGGCTGGAAGCGACCAAATGCACAATGCCGTTGATTTGGGGCTCCGACAGGGTACGACTGCCAAACAGGTTCAGCACGATGGATGCGCTGGGGGTTTGCTTTTCACGAATGAAAATAGATGGCTTGGGAATGGCCAAATGCACACGTGCGCTTTGCACCGCTGAAATGGATTGAATGGAACGAACCAGTTCACCTTCCAGTGCGCGCTGATAATTCACTTGTTCCTGAAACTGGGTAATGCCCAGCTTCTGGTTGTCCATGGCTTCAAAGCCGCTCACACTGCCTTTGGGCAGACCTTGACTGGCCAGGGCCAGGCGTGTGTCGTACACCTTCTCAGACGGTACTAGAATCGCCGTGCCAGCGGTGTTGAATTCATAAGGCACTTTCATCTGGGTCAGTGCTTCTACAATGGCGCCGCCATCCTGGTCGTTCAGGCCGCTGAACAGTACTCGGTAGCTGGTCTGGTTGGCCCACATCAGCAGCGAGGCAATCACCGCGATCAGCAATGGCAAGCCGATCAGTATGCCCATCTTGTTTTTCTGGGGCAGTTTTGCGAAACGTTGCTGCATATTGGTAATCGGGTTGTTTCCAACCGGGCCGATCACTTCGGGGCTGCTGAGGACTTCTGCCATGGAATACCTGCGTGTGGGTTAAATATTGTTCTACCCATGCATTGTGCTTGCTGGGGTATGCAAGCAATTCGGTAAAAAGGGGGCTTTAACGGCACCTATTTCAAAAACTTGAGGGTGGCGTTTAAAAAATAAGGGGGGTTTTACCCCTTGTTTGGGGCAATGGCTTGCCCCGCTTGCCTGTACAAAGAGAGGGTACAAACAATAATTCCGCGTTGGAGTGTTTCATGATCGACAAAATGGGGGCCGTGAGTGGCCTGTTAAGCAGTGCGGTAACAGATGCCATCAAAAGCCCGTCGCTGACCAGCAAGCCACAGGCACTTGACCAGGCCTCGTTTGCCGATGCGATTGCCAAGGCTTTGGAAAGCGCTAGCCTGTCGGCCGACAAGGCTGCGGACCTGGGCAAGCGTTTGCAGATGGATGACCCCACGGCGTCGGTTGAAGAAACGGTGATCGCCATGAATACTTCATCGCTGCAATTCACAGCGGTGGTTCAGGCGCGTAACAAAATTCTTCAGGCCTACAACGACATCATGAACATGCCTGTGTAATGTTTTGAATTCGTTCTGAGTTCCAGACAGGCTGTGGCACAATCCAGTTCATCGACTCATTGAAGAACTGGAGCCCAGCCCATGATTGCACCTTTCCCGATTGCCCGAGACAACCGCGCCGAAACCGCCACTGATCTGGTGATGTTGCCCCAGTTGGCCAACCGGCACGGTTTGATTACAGGCGCAACCGGCACGGGTAAAACAGTCACTTTGCAGGTGCTGGCCGAAGCGTTTTCACGCATGGGCACCCCCGTGTTCATGGCCGATGTGAAAGGCGACTTGACCGGCATTTCCCAGCCTGGCAAAACTTCTCCCAAATTTGAAGAACGCCTGAAAATGACCGGCATACCTGTGCCGGAATTCGCAGGTAGCCCTGTGACTTTGTGGGATGTATTTGGTGAGCAAGGCCACCCGGTACGCGCCACCATTTCCGATATGGGGCCTTTGCTGTTGGGCCGCCTGCTGGGTTTGAATGACACCCAGGAAGGCGTGTTGAACCTAGTGTTTAAAATTGCCGATGACAACGGCATGTTGTTGCTGGATCTGAAAGACCTGCGCGCCATGCTGCAGTACGTGGGTGAAAACGCCAAGCAGTTCACCAACGAGTACGGCAATATTTCCTCGGCCTCTGTGGGCGCAATACAGCGTGGTTTGTTGGCCCTGGAGGGGCAGGGGGCTGACAAGTTTTTCGGTGAGCCCATGTTGAATATTGATGACTTGATGCAAACCGATTCCAGTGGGCGCGGCATCATCAATATTCTGGCGGCCAACCAGTTGATGAACTCGCCCAAGTTGTATGCCACATTTTTGTTGTGGCTCTTGTCGGAGTTGTTCGAGAATCTTCCCGAAGTAGGCGATGTCGAGAAACCCAAAATGGTGTTTTTCTTTGATGAGGCGCACTTGCTGTTTACTGATGCGCCCAAACCCCTGATCGAAAAAGTGGAATTGGTGGTTCGGCTGATTCGTTCCAAAGGTGTGGGTGTTTATTTCGTGACCCAGAATCCACTCGATGTTCCTGATTCGGTACTGGGCCAATTGGGCAATCGTGTTCAGCATGCCTTGCGGGCCTTCACCCCGCGCGATCAAAAAGCGGTGAAAGTGGCGGCTGAAACCATGCGCCCGAATGCGGGTTTGGATATTGAAGCCGCCATTACCGAACTGGGTGTCGGTGAGGCCTTGGTCAGTTTTCTGGATCCCAAAGGTACACCCAGCCCAACTTGCCGGGCGTGGGTGTATCCACCTGCCAGCAAGTTTGGCCCGGCCAGTCCCGAGCAATGCAAGGAATTGATTGCGAATTCGTTGGTGGCGGGTGTTTACGAAAAAACTGTAGACCGTGAATCGGCTTTTGAAATGTTAAAAGCGCGCACCGAGCAGGCAATGGCAGCGCAAGACGCTGCAGAAACGCCCGCTGCAAAAGGCACTCAAACTGCTGAGGAAAAAAGCACACTCAGTGGCCTGGGGGATATGTTATTTGGTACCAGTTCGGCGGGTGGGCGCAAGCGCCAAAGCGTGGCAGAAACCATGGCAAAAAGTGCCGCGCGCAGCATTGGCTCGCAAGTCGGTCGCGAGCTGATGCGTGGCATTTTGGGTTCCCTTTTGGGTGGCAGCAAGCGGCGCTGACCAACAGAACTTAGTCGATCGAATGCAGGTTGGCGCGTTGTCTGCGTTCGGTGGCCAGTAAAAAGCGCTGCAGGCGGCGCTCGGAACCCCGTTCTACCGTTTTCATTTCACACCCGAGTTGAACCATTTCCGGGTGGTCTGCCATGGGCTTGATGTTTCGCACCACCAACTCGACCAACATACTGCCTTCGCCGTCGGGAAGGGTTAGGCGAACGTCTGGAATGACTTCTCCAGCCTGATGAAGGCTGGGCGATGTTTGCAACGACAAGCCGCAACCAGCAAGACTGATGTCGATCAGGCTGATGGGGCCATTCACCGCTGGAATTTCGAGTTTGACTTGCGCATTCAATTCTTCATCGGCCATGACCCGGAAGTAATTGCGCCGTTGCAGACGAACAATGGTTTTGGGAATGGCAATGCGCAAGGCGTCGGCCCCTTGATACTGGCTTTGCAAAATACCCACGCCAGCAAACTGCACTTTAACGCCATCTGGAAAGCTCACCATGACGTAGGCTGTTGACGCATTGCAATTGCTGCTCAAGGCTTTTTCATAGGGTGTACCCAGCCACATCAGGCCGCTGGTCCAATCAATATTCAGTATTTCGGTGACAAACTGGGTGTGGTCCGCTTGCAGGTAAACATACAGCTCGTGCTCGTCTTCATCAATGGTGGTGAGGAGTTTGCGCAGGGTGGGTACCGCACTCAAGCTGAATTCCTCGAGCAGTTTTTGATCGCGTTCAGGCGCGATGCTTGTGTTGTGACTCATGACTTTCCCTCTGTACTGAATTCTTTGTTTTCTATTTGATACACCCAGGCCAACAATTCTGCAATCGCCTGATACAGGCCTGGTGGAATTTGTTGGTCCAGGTCGACATTCATCAGCAACGAGACCAGCTCGCGACTTTCATGAACAAACACGCCAGACTCTTTGGCTTTCTGGATAATTTGTTCAGCAATCAAACCTTGGCCTTTGGCCACCACTTTCGGTGCACCCGAGTGTTCAAGGTAAGCCAGTGCCACAGCTTGTTGGGGGCTCAGTTTATTCGCCAATTTCAAACCCCGTGGGCACCATGAACTGGCCGTGTACCAGCTTCAGTCCTTTGTCATCCATGGCTTGCCGAAAGGTTTGCCAATGCGGGTCAATGGCCTGCTTGCTGCGTGCTGGCCCGGTAATTTGTACATCACACTGCGAACCTACCATGCGCACTCGAACATTCAGTTCACCCAAATGAGCCATGTCCAGTTTCAGGCGGGCAACCCAGGGGCGGGCGGCTTCTTCATTGTTTTGCTGGTCCTGTTCGGAGGGCTCTTCCTGATCGGGTTCAATATCGATTTGTACCGGGTGCCCCAACAGTCCACTGAGCGCCAGTGAAATGCGGTTGTTGTCCAGTGCAGCCAGTTGAGCGGTCACCAGTTTCACCGATTGGTCAACGGCTGCCGGGTTCAAGCCTTTTTCCGAAATCACCTGGTCTTGCCCAAACCGGGCTTGGGGCTCTTTCGCAATTTGATCGGTGCTGCGTTGCCCATTGGCCCACTGTTGCAGGTGCGATTCATAAAACAAACCGCTGTTTTCAACAGCTGCGCTCACCTGCCGCGCCAACACGCCAGCAAGGCTGTTGTTCAGGTTGTTCAATGTGTTCACACTCTGGGTTTGCTGTGCCTGGCTTTGAGGATTGGTTTGAACCATGGCGCGCGCATTGGCCGTTGGCTTGTCAGATTCAGTGAGTGGCAAACCGGGCAAGGTAGCCTGTGTTTGAAACTGGGCGCTCAATTGCTTCAGGCTGGTCATCACCGAGGTGGACACTTGGGTAGGTGAACCCTGACCCAAACGTTCAAGAAGCCCGATTAATCGCGCAGTGCCTGAAAGCCGGTCTACAAAACTGGGGGAATCCTGCACGTCGCCATCGTCTGTGGTTGCAGGCAAAGGCGTGAGCAGATTGCGGGCTTCAGCGATTTTTTTACCGCCGCTGGTGCCACCTGCGGACAAGTCATCCCCTTTACCAGACAGGGCAAAGGCGACTGTGACCATTTCGCCAGCGGTCAGTTGTCGTCCAGGGGGCAATTTAACCTGAATATTCTGCCCGGCAAATTCGAGTTCGGCCTCATTGCCAGGCCCGCCTTTCACCACCCGCACCAAAGCGGTTTGCCCGGCAAGTTGTTGGGCCTGTGGCAGCGGGAGTTGGCGGGTCAGTATGGCAACAACAGGCGCGATTTCGCCTTTGCCAGACGAAACCCGATCACCTGGATTGGATTGGAGTAACGAGTTGACGTTGGGTGGAGCCGATTTAACCGGGGTTAATGTCATGTCTCACACCCGTTGCTTTAGCGCAATGGCTTAGTTGGACCCGTAAGAGTTGCTGAGTTTCTGCGAGTTGTTGGCTGCGCGAAGAAATTCTTCCAACTGCTTAAGGCGGGGTTCAGTGATGTCACGAATGGCAGCATCATCGGCCAAAATCTTTTTCAGATAGCCAATGTGCTGACTGCGTTCCTTTTCATTCAATTCGGTTTGTTGTGCTTCCTTGATCGCTTGAAGCTCGTGGATCAATCTTGAGCACTGTTCTTCGGCAGCACACAACTCATCCCAATTGCCAGCCTTGGCTGAATCAAGCATCACTTGGCTTTGATTCGCTATGGCAGCGTACAGCTTCATGATTGCACCGTTGTTGTCTGTCGCGAAGATCATGGTCGAGAGCGGTCCTAAGTGGGTTGTTATGGTTTGGTGGCGGTCTGGCCAATTTCAAGCCAGGCAGTGCGCAGGTCATCCAGCAAATCGATGCAGGTGTCCATGCGTTCCGGACTGTTTTGGGCGTTGGCCAAAATCAGTTCTTTGCCAATGTAGTCGTACAGGGAAAGCAGTTGCTGGGCCAGCGCACCACCAGCATTCACGTCGAGTGAAGCGGTTAATCCGTCTTTGATGATGCGCAGCGCCTTGTCCACCGATTTGGTTTTCATTTCGATGTTTTGCATTTCAAGGTAAATTTTGGCCTTGCGAATGGCCTCGATGGCCCCTTCGTAAAGCATCACAATAAGGCCGTGGGGTGAGGCACTGTTGATGCCTGTTTCCAACCCGACTTGTGCATATGCTTTTGCGCCGTACATCATGGTGCGTTCACTTGGTAATTTGTCTTAAACAAATAGTAGGGCTTGCCACCCCTGTTTGATCTGACTAAAAACAGGGGTTTTAGGGCACAGTTCTGCGCTTACCGCTATTTGGCCAAGGCGGCCAGTTGCTGGCTCAGATAAGAGCTGGTCTGCTGCATGCTGGCCAGCATGGAGTCGAGTGCGGAGAATTGGGCGCGGTATCGCTTTTCAACCTGTTCCAGCCTCAGGTTCAGTCGGTCTTCCTGGTCGTCCAGACGAGACTTTCTGCTGGTCAGGCCATCGGTTCTGGATACCAAGGTGCCGCCTTCATCCGTCAGGCTGCCAATCCAGTCGCTGAGCCTTTCAGCAAGGCCTTTGCTGAAGGTAATGGTGCCCATATTGCCACTGGCTCCTTGAGCCACTGAGAATTGCAGGCCCTCGCTGGCATTGCCGGTAGCACCCGTCAAAATATTGCCCACACCTGTACCCGCCACACCATTGATGGTGCCGGCAATCGTGTTGCTGCCATCGTAAGCGGTGCTTACATTGATTGCGAAAGTACCTTCCTGGGTCATGTTGTTGGCACCCAGGTATTTCACACGCGCATCGGTGGTGGTGGCTGTGTTGGCGAATACCTTTTCAAGAATGCCAGGGTCTGCTGCGACTGCCGTATCAAGCTTGGACTTGTTCAGCGACAACACGCCGTCTTTGTCAAAACTCAAGCCAATGTCGCTTAAACCAATGCCGTATTGGGCCACCTGCTCGCGCAGAATATTACGCAAACCACGCTCAAGGGTGGACGGTGTGGTTTCACGCGACAGGGTGGCGTCTTTTTGTTGCTGGTCTTTCAGGTTGCCGCGTATCTTGTTGTACGCAGCAACAAAGCCGTCCAGCGTGGTCTTCAAAGCGGTATCGTCAAGGCCCACTTCCAGATTAATTGGAGATGTGGTCTGCGCCTTCAGGTTCAGCGTGAGCCCAGCCACCGCGTCTGTCACGGTGTTGCTGGCTTTGCTCACTGGCAAATTATTGATGGTGAAGTTGGCGTTTTGTGCCACTTGCAAGGTATCTGCATTTTTGCCTGCACCTGCAGCGGCTGTGGGATCATAGGCCAAGCGGGATAGCCCGGTGGTGTCGGTGTTGTTGCCATCGGAATCCGTCACTTCAAGCTTGAAGCCGTTGATTGCGCCTGTTTCCTTGCTGGTCAGCACCAAGCGCGAGCCAGCGCCGTCGTTCACGATAGAGGCAGTTACGCCAGCATCAGCCTCATTGATGGCTTGCTTGATGCCATCCAGGGTTTGTTGCCCTGCGCCAATGTTGATCGTGACCGGTGTTTTGTCGGCATTGTTGGTGAATGTGTTGGTGCCAGAAGCGTAGCTACCCAATGTGATTGTGAGGCTGCCCGTACCCACGGTGGTGTCCGCGGTGGCTACCCCCAGCGCGGCCACACTCTGCGCCTTGGCAAGTTGGCTTACCTCAATGCTGTAGCTGCCTTTCGCGCTGGCTGCACTGGCGCTGGCCGACACAATTTTGTCGTCACTTGAGGTCGCCTTCAATGGGTTCAGGTTGTTCAGGCTGCTCAGCTTGTCAGCGGCTGCCTTCAGATCGGCAAAGGAATTTTTGATAATGCCGTAAATCGAAATCTTGGTATTGATCGCAGTGCGTTCCTGACTCACTTTGGTCAATGGAATACGTTCAGCCGCCATCAAAGAGCCAATGATGCCCTCAATGTCCAGTCCCGAACCAATGCCTGCGGATGAGATTCCTACCATGATTTATTCCCCTTGTTGCGTTCTAGACTTCGCGAGACATGAGAACGCCTTGCATTTTCTCAATCGCTTTTGCGATCTTCAGCATTTCCACCGATGGAATCTGTTTCAGTACTTCCTGGGTTTCCCGGTCCACAATTTGAACAATCGGTTTGCCGTTGTCGCTGTCGACCAGAAACTTCAAATTGGATTGATTGCTCGTCAGTGCAGCATTCGCTTTCTGAACCACTTCAAGCACTTCGCTCACGCTCAGCTCGGCTTTTTCACCCAGCAAAGGTTTGGCCGCCACATTGGGCGCGGGTTTTGTGTTGCCAGCATCCTGCGGTTTTTGCAGGGCAGTTGCATAATCAGCCATGTTTGAAATGTTCATTTTCGCCACCTTTGCGAATTCTAAGCGGGCAAGACAAGTCCCTATGTCTTGATTAACGGCAGGTTTAGGGGTTTTCTTTAACGTTAAAAAGCCCGGTGAACTTGATTCACCGGGCTTTTTGTTTGATTTGAACCTGCTTTTGGCAAATTCTTGTCAGGTTTCAGCTCAAGTCTGAATTAACGCAGCAAGCTCAACACGTTGTTGGGCAGCTGGTTGGCCTGTGCCAACATGGCGGTACCGGCCTGTTGCAGAATCTGTGAACGGGTCAGGTTCGCAGTTTCCTTGGCGAAGTCAGCGTCCATGATTCGGCCACGGGCAGAGCTCAGGTTGCTGCTGGTGGTTTCAAGAGAACCAACCACTTGTTCCAGTCGGCTCAAACCAGCACCCACTGTTGCACGCAGGTTGGTGATGTCGTCAATCGCGGTGTCGATGGTGTCGATCGCGGTTTCAGCGTTGGCGGCAGTGTCTACACCACCCATGGCAGTCACGATCAAGGCCTGTGTTGCGCCACCCAGGGTGGTTTGCAGGTCGTTACCGGCAGCCAAGCCATCATCAGTCAGGTTTACAGCCAGGGTGTCGGAGGCCGCGTTACCGGAGCCAATCTGCAGTTCTACGGATTTTTGTGCAGCGGAAAACACGTTGTTGTCGTTGAATGTGGTGCCTGTTGCAACACGACCCACTTCGTTGGCCAGTTCGGTGAATTCACGGTTCAGGTTCAAGCGGTCGGTGTCGTTCAGTGTGCCGTTTTTGGCTTGAACACCCAATTCACGCATACGCTGCAAGTTGTCGGTAATTTTGCCCAGTGCGCCGTCGGCCACTTGCAACAATGAGATACCGTCGTTGGCATTGCGTGCTGCCACGTCGAAGCCGCGAATTTGAGCGGTCATTCGTTCTGCAATGGCCAGGCCAGCTGCATCGTCTTTCGAGCTGTTAACACGCAAGCCAGAAGACAGGCGAGCGATCGAAGTTTCAAGGGAACCGGCAGAGCGGCTCAGGTTGTTTTGTGCACCCAGTGAAGGGGCGTTTGTATTGATGCCTAACATTTAGGACCTCCTAGCGGTTTAAATTGACACGACCTGTGTGAAGGGTTATGTCGCTTTGGGTTATTTAACCCTTGTACAGTTTCTTTTACTGACAATTCGTTTAACGGAGGTTTTTAGTCAAACTTAAGTGAATTAATTAAATAAATTAAATCAATTTTATTGCTCTACAAAATACAAAAAGATTATCCACCCCGAAGGGCGGATAATCTTCAATTTCCAGTTCTGAGCGATTGTTTTACATCATTACTGCAACAGGCTCAGTACGTTGTTGGGCAACTGGTTGGCCTGGGCGAGCATGGCGGTACCGGCCTGCTGCAAAATCTGCGAGCGGGTCAGGTTGGCCGTTTCCTTGGCAAAGTCAGCATCCATGATGCGTCCGCGAGCGGCTTGCAGGTTGGTGCTCGACACATCAGCAAAGGCTGCCACTTGCTCCAGTCGGCTTTGGCCCGCACCTACCACGGCACGAATGCCGGTGATGGCGTCAATCGAGGCGTCCAGCGTGTCGATGGCCGTGGTGGCATTGGCCACATCGGTGATGGCACCCAGGTTGGTCTGAATATCAGCTGCACCGTTGGTCATGATGGTGGTCAGGTCGTTGCCCGTGCTCAAGC